>OCZT010001493.1_pt1 | contig 24205 bp, 23 predicted proteins | sample 1539031 | NCBI WGS metagenome assembly OCZT01 (sample SAMEA3539308, study PRJEB22396) | soil metagenome | biome: tundra; feature: field; material: soil | place: USA | collected 2010-05 | depth 0.15 m | reverse complement strand
CGGCCCGGCGACCGGCCGGCTCCATTGGCTCCACACGCCGGCGACGCTGCGCCGGATGGCGGAGTAACCGATCGTGCCGGAGGCCGCCGCGCTGTCGCCAATTACACGAAATCCCCGGGGGAACTCACGGCGAGATCCCCGGGGATTGCGGTTCCGGTGCGACGACGAAGACGGGTGGCTGCCTACTTGCTCGTGGTGGTTGAGTCGGTCATGGCCATCAGGTAGTTGATGCGCCAGTTCCCATCAGTCCCCTTCAGGAAGCCCGCGATCCAGCGGCCGGCCCGGCGCATCTTCATGCCGCCCTTCACCACCGTCATGTCGGACCAGGATCCCGTCTGGGCGACGTTTCCGGGTGCGAGCGGCACGGTGGACCGAACCGTGCTGTTCCACTCGGCTGGCTTGCCCTTGGCGAACTGGGCGGAATCGGTCGTCATGATCGCGGCACGACCGACCTCCGTCGGAATGCCGGTCAGCTCCACCACGGCGCTGTCGGTGTAGAGCGCGTTGAGCGCCCTGGCGTCGCCGGCGAGGATGGCGGCTCGATACGGCGGCAGAATCGAGGCGAGTTCGGCGCTGAGCGCGGCGGTGTCGGGCTTGGTCGCGGTGGCGACCGCGGCCTTGTCGCCTGGCGCACAAGCGGCAAGGGCGCTGACGGCCAGCAGCACGGGAAGCAGACGACGGATCATGTGGGACCTTCCAGGTGTGGAGGGAGCTTCGAACGTACACCCCATCGCGCCGGCGTCAATGCGCCGGCCCCGTCGTGCGGTTTCCCTCTGAAGTCCGACCTGTCGTCGCGTTACGGCATCCCTCTTTCGCGCATACCTCTGGAGGCGTATCGCCCGATGTCACCGAACTCTTCTATCGGTATGACCGCGTGGCGCGCGTGATCGTCTACGCGTGGATCAACGACGCTACCTGCCCGGCGCCGCGAACAGTTCCCCGCCCAGCGTCGCATCATGCCCATACACATCATCGCGAAACTGCAGAAGTCCCTCGCGATCGACCCACGCCGTGAAGTAAACGATCGTCACGGGCCAGGGCTGAGTCAGCTTGACGAATGACTCCTGCCCGCCGGTCATCGCGGCACGAATCCGCGTCGTGGGCCACTCACTGTCATTTCGCAGCAGATACTCGGCGAGTTCGTCGGCGTGACTCAACCGAATGCATCCGTGACTGGCGGCGCGAAAGTCATGCTCGAACAAGCTCTTGGCCGGCGTGTCGTGCATGTAGATGCTGTAGCTGTTCGGGAACAGGAATTTCACGTGGCCGAGCGGATTCGTGGAGCCGGGTTCCTCGCGGACGCTCGGGTCATCCCTCGGGCCCCCCGTGATCTTCATGTGGTGCTTCGCGAGGTAGTCGTGATCCCGGGCCATCCCCTTGAGGATGTCCTTGTGCACGATGCTCGAAGGCACCTCCCACGACGGACTGAACACGATCTGTGTCATCGTGTCGCTGAAGGTGACGGTGCTCGTGGCGCGGTTCCCGACGACGACGTCCATGTCCATGACTTGCCGGCCCTGCTCGATCACGTGCAGCCGGAACTCGGGGATGTTCACCAGCAGCAGGTTCGGCGCCTGTGCCTCCGACACCCAGCGCAGCCGTTCCATATTGATGAGCATCGAGCGCACCCGGGCGGCGGGCGACACATTCAGCGCTCGCATGACGTCCGCGCCGATGACACCATCGGGATGCATGCCGTGGCGAGTCTGAAAACGCTTCACGCCGAGAACGGTGATGCTGTCGTAGCGCTCGCCGCCGGTGGGCGCGGCGTTCAAATCGCCGAGGGTCTGAAGACGAGCGCCGATGTCGGCGATCACCGCCGTGCTGTCTCCCACTTTGAGCCGCCTGCTTCCGCTCGGGAGCTCCAACGCCGGCCAGGGCGCGCCGGTGAGTTTCGCGTAGGATCGAATCTGTTGCTTCAGCAACTGGTACTGCGGATGTATCGGCTCGTATCCCGCGAGGTCCATGTTTCCGGCGGTCAGGGAGTCGAGCAGCCGGCCGTAGTCTCTCTTCGCGGCGGGAATGATCGTGTTGAGATCATGGCTCAAGTCGCCGCCATGCGGACCGTTCACGAACCGGTAATACTCCGCCGTGAGGCGCAACTCGAGTTCGGTCGCGCAGCTGTCGCATAGCGTCACATGCTTTCCATCGGCAAAGCCGTGTTCGTACAGCGCACTCAGCCTTCTCGTTGCCTTGGTCGCGCCGGGAGCGTCGGCGTCATCCACACCCGCGAGCGCGATGAACGCCTCGGCGCTCGCGGAAATCGAATCGCCGAGTATCCATGCGAATTGCATGTGCCGTTCGTGATAAAACTCGGCGATCGACGCGGAGTCTGCGCTGTAGTCGGCGGTCTTCGCGAGGAACGCGTCCAGCGCCGCCTGGGCGATGGTGCGCGCGGAGTACGGTTGTGCGCTTTCGAATACCTTCGCGACTGCGAAGTGGCGCTCGATGCGCGCGCGCTGTTCGGTCGTTCGACTGGAGCAGGCGGACGCGACCAGAAGTGGAAGCAGCAGCAGCGCGACGCCGGCGCGAACCGAGCAACGCGATGAACGGGGCGCTGGCATACTCGGCGTCGTGCCTGATGACTTCACGGGCGAGAGCTTTGTCATTTACGCCTTTGTCGAGTCCGTCGAGGAGGAGTGCCGGTCCATGCTTCGGACTCGTAATCTTCGCGCCCACACGGTAGAGCCCGAGGCTCGTCTCGTGCGAGTCATCCCGATTGCTGAACTTCGTTGCCGTGAGGTCGCCCGAGTTCTGTCCGTGCGCGACCCAGGTGCGCAGGATGACTTTCCTGGTGTCCATGTCGATGATGTACAGTCGCCGTGCGGTCAATCCCGCGGACTGGGTCGTGGTCCACGCTGGCGGCAACGGTGGCCGGAACAGGATGGGTGACTTTCGAAAATGCGAGCTTCTTCGCCTTCTTCTTTTGCTTCGTCGCGTGCCCAGTGCGATCGACGTCCGTCCTCGCTGGCGTGTACGGCATCATCCGCTCCGCTCGTGTACGTTGACCAGGGAATCCCGAGTTGCGACGGGGTCATGTCTTGTTGTCCGCTGCTCTCCAGGCTATCGGTCCCGACCAAGGCGGACAATCGCCCGTTGTGCGTAGTCACATCGGCACAGCAGAGCCCCGTATGGCGCCCGGGGGGACTGATTCGACGGGACGCGGATCTCGTTCCGAAGACCCCGCGCCTCGCGTTCCGCATCGCGGCGGTGTACCGTAACGCCATGCCCATCAGCCCTTCGCGCCTCGCCGCGCTCGCCGCCCTGCTCGCCGTGTCGGCGGCCGCGCAATCGCCGCTTACGCCGTACCAGCAGCTCGGTCGCGATCTCCTTCGCGACCTCGTGCAGACGAACACCGAGTACTCCATCGGGAGCACGGGGAAAGCCGCCGAGATGCTCGCAGCGCGTTTCCGCGCCGCGGGCTTCGCCGCGAGCGACGTGCAGATCGTGGGGCCCGACACCGGGAAGGACGCCAAGGACCGGAACCTCATCGTGCGGTATCATGGGCGCGGCACGCGGAAGCCCATCCTGCTGATCGGCCATCTGGATGTCGTCGAGGCGCGCCCCGCGGACTGGGTGCTCGACCCGTTCACGCTCACCGAAAAGGACGGCCACTTCTACGGTCGCGGCACGATCGACATGAAGAACGGCGACGCCTCCTGGGTCGCCGCGCTCATCCGGATGAAACAGGAAGGGGTGGTTCCGGCGGGTGACTACGTCCTTGCGCTCACCGCCGGCGAGGAGGGTGGCGGCGGCTACAACGGCATCGAGTGGCTCGTGGCGCACCGTCGCGATCTCATGATCAACGACGTCGCGTATGTGCTCAACGCCGACGCCGGCGGCGGCGAGCTGCGCGACGCCAAGTCCGTGGCGATGGACGTGCAGGCCGCCGAGAAGGTGTTCCAGACGTATCAGCTCACCGTTCGCAATCCCGGCGGGCACAGCTCTCTGCCGGAGAAGGACAACGCCATCTATCGACTTGCCGCCGCGCTCGGACGCGTGGGCGCGTACGAGTTTCCGTTCGAGACGAACGGCGTGACGCGTGCCTACTTCACTCGCAGTGCCGCGCTCAACACCGGCGCGCTCGCGGCCGAGATGCGCGCCGTGAGCACGGGCGACAAGCCCGACAGCGCCGCGGCCGTCCGGCTCGCCGCGCGTTCGCCGTTCTACAACGCGCAGCTCCGCACAACCTGCGTGGCGACGATGCTCGAAGGCGGCCACGCGCGCAACGCGCTCCCGCAGCGCGCGTCGGCGCTGGTGAACTGCCGCATCATGCCGGGCGTGGACGTCGCGTCCATCGAGCGCAGGCTGCGCGCGGTGATCGCCGACACTGCAGTCGAGCTGACGAGGGCCGATAACGCCACGCCGAGCCCGCCGTCCGTGCTTCCCGCGGCGGTGGAGAGCGTGATCAGCGCCGTGACGAAGTCGATCTGGGGCGACCTCCCGATCGTGCCGGACATGGAGACCGGCGCCACGGATGGCCTCTTCCTTCGCAATGCGGGGATCCCGGTGTACGGCGTGAGCGGGTACTTCGCGGACCCCAACAAACCCGACGACAACCGCGCGCACGGGTTGAACGAGCGCATCTCCGTGAAAGGGTACTACGACCAGATCGAGTTCACGTATCGGTTGTTGAAGGCGCTCTGAGGGCGGCATCACATAGAAGAAAAAGCCTGACTCCGATTCAGGGCGCGCCTGACAGACTCCCCGCCGCACGGATCGGATCTTGCAATACGATTCACGAGGAGCCTGCAATGCGTGAGATGCATACGCCGGCCGTCTACAAGGCGCGTCGCGAACACTCGCAGGCCGTTGCAAGGGAGATCCTCCGCGCCCTTGGCGGCAGCGAGGCTGGTGTGAGTCTCGACGCGGACGACAGGAGTGTATCGCTGCCGGAAGTCGTCGCGCACATTCGCGACTGGAGCCGAGCCTGCGACGCCGTGAGCGCGTGCCTCGTGCTTTACAGGAATGAAATCGCGGAATATGGACTGTCCCCGGTGGTGCGGATGGCGGAGAGCTTCATCGATCATTTCCTCGGCCTGATGGCGCGTTACCAGCGCGATCTCGATCGGCTCACCGCTGAACTGCCAAAGGGTGTTCAACAACGTCACGTCGAGATGGCGACACGGTTGTTTGAAAGTTCGGCCGAGGAGGAGAGTGTCTGCGCCGATTTCGCGAGAAATCTCGACTTCCATTCCCTGGAGTCCCGCAAAGCATTCGTCGCTGCCATTCAGGGCGTGTATAGCTGCGCCAGGAGTGCCGTGATCGATATGCGAGACCTCGGCAATATCGTGCCTCAGCTGCGCACGCTCGTCGCACACGGGTCACCGTCGTAGTCGTCGCCGGTCCTCGCGTCGCGCGCCTCGTCAGGCGTGGAGAAGCCGACCCTTCGGTTTTGGAATCTCCCGGCCAAGCGCGCGAGCCGTTTCAATCCACTCGCTGATTGCCATCTCGACGTCGCGCAGTGCATCCCGTTGCGTGGTGCCGTCGGCCATGCAGCCCGCCAACTCCGGGGCTTCCGCGACGAACGCCTGGTCCGGCTCGCTCCAATAGATCACGATCTCGTAGCGATGCTCAGTGTTCATCGGCGCGTTCCTCGCGGACAGCGGACACCAATCCCCGGTTGAGCACGATAGTTCGCACCTGCTTTACCTGATACGGCTTGGCCGTGCCATCGGGGCGTGACTGCAGGTTGATGATCTCCGGAATGCCCTGTTTGGTAAAGATACGATGGCTGCCCCGGCGGCGCTCATCGAACTCGAGAACGTGAGGGAGGCCGCACAGATCATCGAAGCGGATGGTCTGGTCCGCCTCTCCTCCGAGAAGTCGACGCAGAAGTTTGTTGCGGCGGGTCACGCCACACGATACCGAGGTGTCGCACCGAGGCCGTCGCCGCATGAACGCCCGGCGAATCAAATTCGCGCCACGACCGGCGGCCTCGTTACCGTCTTACCTCTTCTCGATGCAGTGGTGGCTGAACTGGCGGCAAGCAGCTAACGTAGTGCGTCTCGATCCCCGGAGTCCCGCCTGCCCCCGTCGGACCTGCGCGACCAGCTCCAAGCGACCCTGAGCGGCAGCTACACGCTCGAGCGCGAACTCGGCGGCGGCGGGATGTCGCGCGTGTTCGTGGCCGAGGAGCTGCGGCTCAAACGCAAAGTGGTGGTGAAGGTGTTGTCGCCCGAACTCGCCCAGGGGATCAGCGTCGAACGGTTCGAGCGCGAGATCCAGACCGTCGCCGCACTCCAGCACGCAAACATCGTCCCGGTGCATACGGCGGGCGACACGAACGGGCTCCCCTTCTATACGATGCCGTTCGTGGACGGCGAGTCGCTCCGCGCACGCCTGGGCCGGGGTCCGCTCGCCGTCACCGATGTGATCGGCATTCTGCGCGACGTCTCCAAGGCGCTCGCGTACGCGCACCAGCGTGGCGTCGTACACCGCGACATCAAGCCGGACAACGTGCTGATCTCCGGTGGTGTGGCGGTGGTGACGGACTTCGGCATTGCCAAAGCCATCAGCGCATCGCGCACCTCATTGGGCGGAGCCACGCTGACGCAGATCGGCACGAGCATCGGCACGCCCGCGTACATGGCCCCCGAGCAGGCCGCGGGCGACCCGCAGATCGATGCCCGCGCCGACATCTACTCGCTCGGCGCGATGGCCTACGAGCTGCTCTCGGGCCAGGTCGTGTTCGCCGACCGCACGGCGCAGCGTATGCTCGCCGCGCACATGAGCGAGGCGCCCAGGCCGATCGCGGAGTTGCGCGCCGACGTGCCTGCGCCGCTCGCCGACCTCGTGATGCGCTGTCTCGAGAAGAATCCCGCGGACCGGCCGCAGGGCGCGCAGGAGCTGGTGCGCGCGCTGGACACGATCGGCTCCACGAGTGGTGCCGCCGCGCCTGCGCGCGCCACGACGAAACGGCCGGTCGGCGGCCGCCGGCGCACCGCCTACGGTGCGCTCGCGCTGCTGCTCGTGACGGCCGCGATCGTCCTCTATGCCAGGCGGGGCGGCAGTGGCACCGGTGCGAGCGAAGCCGGCGGCGCGCTCTCCTTGGCTGTGCTCCCGATCGAGAATGTCGGCGGCGATTCCTCCAAGCAGTATCTCGCGGACGGCATGACGACGGAACTCGCCGGCGCGCTGCGCAAGACGCCGGGGCTGCAGGTGGCGGGCGACCTCAGCACGTTCCGCTTCAGGAAGGCGACGGCGTCCGTTTCCGACATGGCGCGCCAGCTCGGTGTGCGCATGCTGCTCACCGGAAAGCTCCAGTCGCAGGGCGGTCGCATCCGGTTGCAGATGCAGCTCGCCAACGCTGGCGGCAAGCTCCTGTGGTCGAACACGTTCGATCGCGAGAACAAGGACAACTTCGCGTTGCAGGACGATGTCACGGCGGCCGTCGTCAGCGATCTGCGCCTCGCGCTGTCGCCCGCGACCATAGCCGCGAGCAGGGCGGGCCGCACGGTCAACCCCGAGGCGCACGATCTCTACATGCGCGGAATGTTCGAGAAGAACCAGCTCAGCGAACAGGGGCTGCGGCGCGCGCTCCGGTACTTCGCCGATGCGCTGAAGCTCGACCCCAATTACGCGCAAGCCCACGAGGGAATGGCGTTCACCTACGACATGCTGGCGGATGCGTACGCCCCGTCGCACGAGTATCACCTGCTGGCCAGGGCGGCGGCGGAGCGGGCGCTGCAGAGCGACAGCATGCTCGCTTCGGCGCGCGTCATCCGTGGCTTCGAGATGGGGGCGGCGAACTGGGAGTTCGAGCAGGGGCTGGCGGAGATGCGACGCGGCCTGGCACAGAACACGAACGATCCCGATGCGCTGTTCATGTTCTCCGCCTTCCTGTCCATCAGCGGCCATGTGCCAGAGGGGATCGAGGTCGCCGAGCGACTTGCGCAGATCGATCCCCTCTCGCCGATGGGGTCGCTCGCGCATGCCACGGCACTGTTCTTCGCGGGCCGATGGGCTGAGACGCTCCGGCAGGACAGCGTGACGAAGCGACTCGATCCCACCATTACGTACTTCGACGCGTTCGACGGCACGGCATTGCGAGAGCTGGGCCACCTCCCCGAGTCTTTCGCTGCCTACCGGGCGTGGGAAGCGCTCAGCTCGACGCCGTCGTTCGGCATTGCCGCGACCTACTGGAAGATGGGAAGACCAGATGAGGCGAAGCGGGCACTGGCTGCGCTGGAGCAACGAGCCCGCCGCCAGTGGGTCGATCCCACGTGGATCGCCATCGCATACGCCGGCAGTGGTGACCGCGAGAACGCCATGCGCTGGCTCGGGGACGCGTTCAGGCAGAAGGCGTTCTCCCTCCGTTTTCTGATGAATGTCGACTGGCAACCGTTCGCCGTGCTTCAGGGCGATTCGCGCTTTGTGGAGCTGCGAAAGCGGGTGCTCGCGACGACGTTCGTCGACTGACCGGCGCGAACCCCCGCTGCGGCGCGAGCGGGTGGCGGCAAGGTTCGAGCATCTCTCGCCGTCCGGCGACACGGATCTCGTTCGTGTCGCGATACGTACTGACACACGCCGTCCGTAACTGTCACGGATCTGCACGGACCTCGGGCGCCGAACGGCCTGCCCCGGTCCTTGAGCCGCAACGGGTTAGCGAGTTTGCCCCCGAATTCACTCATCAGGCACGCGGCTTGCCCACTTACCCGGTGATGCTTCAACCCCCCAATTGCCGCTCCGGACAGGGCGGCGGAGGATTGACGAGTCATGCGAAAGCTCATTGCCGTTCTCGGAGTATCCGTGCTCGCAGCTTGCCAGCTGACGCTGGCTCCGCTTCCCGATGGCCAGAACTGCGGAAATCACTCGAGCTGGTCCGGTTCGTCGTGCTACAACTCGTACTCTGCAACCGTGATCTCCATCGGCCCGACGCTGCAGTACACGAACAACGCGGACGTGATGTGTTATCAGTTCTCGCCCACGGTGGTCTCGGTGAAGGTCGGCGCGAGCTACGCGTTCCAGAACAATACGAACGCACCCGTCACTATCATGGGAGCGAATCAGGGACCATGGGTCACGGTCGATGCCGGCTCGACATCCGCGGCGCTCACCTTTTCGGCTGTGGGTGCCTACGCCTTCGCCGTGCAAGGATGTAGAGGCCTCAGCGGCACGCCATGGTATGGCGTGCTGAACGTGACGATCAACTGAGGGATTGACGGGAGCGCCAAAGTTCGGGGCGTGTCTGGCGAGGCTGTCTTGCACCGCGCATAGTCTAACTTTGTGCGGACGACATCAGGAGCCGGGATGCCCGAACTGGTCGACAAGAGAACCTTCCTCGCTGGCCGGATCTGTCTCACGCAGGGCTGGTACGTTCACCACACGCCCGCCGAGGTGCCCGGTCCGGGGCTGCAATGGCGTTTCTTCGCGGGCCAGGAGGTCGGCCGGCTCGCGAGGGTGTGGCTCGGGGAAGGGAAGTATCTGCAGCGAACTCCGCTCGATGCCGCGCTCACGGCCACCGCGGCGGCATTGAAGGATCCTGCATCGACGCTGCTCTTCGAGGCATCGTTCGTGTGGGGCGGGCTGGTCGCGCGCGCCGACGCACTGCGCCGTACTGACGACGGCTTCACTGTCATCGAAGTGAAGTCCGGAAAGTCGTCTGAAGACGGCAAGGTGAAAGACGATTTCCTCGACGACATTGCATACACCGCATGTGTGGCGATGAATGCGGGCCTGCCCGTGAAGCGTGCGAGCCTCGTGCTCATGAACCGGGATTACCGTCTCGAGGGCGGAGCAGAGTTGCTGACGGAGATAGACGTGACCGAGGAGGTGCTGGCGCGGGCGACTGCCTTCAGCGCCGACGCACCGGCCATCGCGACGGCGGCCGCCGGCGATGCACGGCCGGTGCCGAGCCTCAAGTTCGCGTGCAAGGAGTGCGACTTCTTCGAATCGGACTGCGTCGGCAAGGGCGTTTCGGACCACCTGTTCATCTTGCCGCGGTTGAGCGCGAAACGGTTCGAAGAACTTCGTCCGTTCGAGCGGATCTCACGCCTCCCGCCGACGGCCTCGCTCACCGAGATACAGCAGCGCGTCGTCGATGTGATTCTCTCCGGCAAGCCTCGCTCGGAGCCCGCCGGCCTCGCCATTCTCGAGGACGTGGCCTGGCCGGTGCAGTACCTGGACTTCGAAGCGGTGTCGCCGCACGTGCCGTGGTTCGAGGCGAGCCCGCCGTACGACACCCTTCCGTTCCAGTACTCGTTGCACATTCGCAGCGCGCCCGGAGCCGAACCCGAACATCGCTCCTACCTTGCGAACGCCGACGGTGACTGGCGGCGCGATCTCGCGGAGCGCATGCTCGCCGACCTCGGAACGACGGGATCGATCGTGGTCTATTCGTCGTACGAGAAGGGCCGCCTGAAGGAGATGGCCGCGCGCTTCCCCGATCTTGGCAGCGCCTTGGAACGCGTCATCGCGCGGCTGTGGGATCTCGAGAAGGTGTTCCGCGACGGTTACACGCATCCCGGTTTCAAGGGGCGAACCTCCATCAAGAAGGTGCTGCCGGTGATGGTGCCGGAACTCAGTTACGAGCCGCTCGCGATCAATAACGGCTCAGACGCCGCCGGCGTGTTCGGGTTGATGCGGGTGGGCGAATACGCCGCCGACACGCACGCGGTTCACAGGGAACGATTGCTCGAGTATTGCAAGCTCGATACGACCGCCATGGTGCGGCTGCACGAGGCCGCGATGCTGATTCGCGAAAACGAGGAGATGGAGTAATGCGACGTCCCCTGCAACGCGTATCTCACCTGGCCTTTGCCGCCGTCCTGAGCGCACTCGTGCTGCTGGCGCCGCATGCCGGGGCGCAACGACTCGCGCCGATCGTGTACACGCTGAGTTTCCCGGCGCCTGAATCGCACCTGGCCGCCGTCGTCGCCACCATTCCGACGGGAAAGGCCGCCAGCGTCGACCTCATGCTCCCGGTCTGGTCGCCCGGCTACTACGTGCGCGAGGACTACGTTCGCCACCTCAACCGGCTCGTCGCGCGCGGGCCGGCCGGCGACTCGCTGAAGGTCGAGCAGCCGCAGCCCAACCGGTGGCGCGTGACCACCGGAGGCGCGGCCACCATCACGCTCACGTACGAACTCGATTGCAGCCGCCCGACGGTGACCGGCAATTCGGTGGTGGCCGCCTATGCGGTGATCAACGGCGCGCCGACGTTCGTGACGCTTGCGGAGACCGCCAGGCGCGCGCATGAAGTCCGCATCGAGCTGCCCGCACAGTGGCACCAGAGCGCGACGTCGCTCGCCGCGGCAGGCGGCGGAAGACCGAATGACTACCTGGCGACAAGCTACGACGAGCTGGTCGACTCTCCCATCATCATCGGCGACATCCGCCTGCACGAGTTCGTCGTCGACGGGGCCGTCCACTATCTCGCCGACGTCGGCGACATCGGCGCTGCATACAACGGCGACTCGGCGGCGGCGAAGCTCGAGATGATCGCGCGCGCCAACGCGAGGTTCTGGGGCGGGCTGCCGTTCAGGAAGTATGTCTTCCTCAACGTCTTCCGGCAGGGCGGCGGCGGACTGGAACATCTCAACTCGACGCTGCTGACGTCGAACCCGCGCACGGAGACCGGAACGTCGCTCCGCTGGCTGGATTACGTCGCGCACGAATACTTTCACGCCGAGAACGTGAAGCGGTTCCGGCCGATGGAGCTCGGGCCGTTCGACTACGAGACCCCGCCGAAGACCGCGGGGCTCTGGCTCGCCGAAGGCGTGACGTCGTACTACGGCGAACTGCTGGTGAGCCGCTCGGGCGTCGGCACCGTTCAGGATTTTCTCGGCACGCTGTCCGCCGCCATCACTGCGGTCCAGAACCGGCCGGGCCGCCTCGTGCAAACGCTCGAGCAGGCTTCACTCGGCATTTTCGCCACCGGGGGATCCGGGATCGGTGGGGACGCCGGCCGGACGGTCAGCTACTACGACAAGGGACAGGTCGTCGGCTGGGTGCTCGACGCGCGCATCCAGCACGCGAGCAACGGCCGGAAGACGCTGGACGACTTCATGCGACTTGGCATGCAGCGGTACGGCGGTGCGCACGGTTACACGCCGGTCGATCTCGTCAAGCTGGCGTCCGAACTTGCCGGCACCGATCTCACGGAGTTCATGCGCAAGGCGCTCCGTTCCACCGAGGAACTCGATTACACCGAGGCGCTCGAGTGGTTCGGATTGCGCTTTGCACCGGCATCCGACTCCACGAGAGCGTGGAATCTCGAGGTCCGCCCCGATGCGACGCCGGCGCAACGGGCACGATTGAATGCGCTGGCGGGAGTGGCGCGCGGGCTGTAAGACGCGGGTCCGGCCGGCATCAGCAGACCTGCTTCGCGTTACTTCTTCTTGCGCGACCTCGCAATCGCCACACCCGCGGCCGCTGCTCCAATCACCGCGACGCCTGCGAGCACGGCCGCGATGTCGTTCCGCGTCCGCTTCCTGGCCTCCGCCGGACTCGTTTCCTTCCAGCTCCGCTCGGCTTCGGCCGCCCCGGCGGCCATCGCCGCGCTGGCACCGGCCTTTGCGCCGGCAACCGCCGCGGACTTCGCAACTTTGCCGACGCGCACGGCGGCATCGCGACCGCGCGTTACCACGGCTTTCGCCGACTTCTTGATCGTGCCCATGGTGGCTCCCTCAATGTTGAGTATCCACCATCACGATACGCGCGCAGCTCTGCCCGCGATATCGCACGAACGGGCGATACGGGAGTAGATTTCCGTATGCCCTCCTCGCCGCTCCGTCTCGTCCGCGACCGGGTTACGCGCGCCGAGCTCGCCCAAGTTGCCTCGCAGGGATTCGGCGACATGGTCAAGGCCGTGGTGGATGTCGAACGACGAATCATGGCCGTCGGTGGCGAACTGCATTCCGACGAGGAGGCGATGCTGCTCGACGAGGGGTCTTTGCAGTCCGACCTCTGGGGCATCAACCTGTATCCCGGCGAGCACGGAGAGGGGTTCGTCGAATTCGATTCGATGATCAACGTGCGGCCGGCACAGGGCAACCCGTCTCCCGACGTGATCGACGCTGGCAGGCGGGCGCGAATTCGCGCGCATGAGGAAGCGAACACCGTGCGCTGGACTGGTGCGTTCGCCCGCGCACTCGAACTGTTCGATCTGACCGCGACGGACGAGCGGTGGCGTGGACACCGCCGCCGCGAAATCCTGCGGGCGCGCGAGCTCTTCTGTGGACTCTTCTACGCCGTATCGCCGACCTCCGGCGACGCTCAGTTCCTCCGGAAGTACTTTCTCCACTTCGCGATGGCGGTGCGACGCTTTCGCTGAGCCCTGAACTCCTCGAGGCCGCTCCCGATGTCCGCATCTCCCAACGACTTCTTCACGCCCGCCGGCATTGCCAGCGTGGCCGTAGCGACCGCCGCCGTGAATGCCGCCGCGATCGCGCTCTACTCGATCGCGAAAATTCCCCGGAAGCGCACCGCCTTCATCTCGGCGCTCGTCATCGCGTTCGTCGTCACCGGCATGAAGACGGCGCCGCAGTGGTACGACTGGCTGCTGGCGTTCTTCAACGCGTGCCTGCTTTACTGCAGCGCACTCGGCCTGAACGAGACCGCTGCCCGCGCCGGAACACCCCGTCAGGGCGTCGCCGCGGGCAGCGGCCCGTTCAGATCATGGTTCTCCTGATTAGAACGGCGAGTATGCCGGCGGCGTGACTCCGTTCAGCCGCAGATAGGGCACCGTCTGTCCCAGCGTCCACGGGAAGTGGTCGAGCAGCTCCATCAACGCCCGGGCGCGCTTCACGTGCGCGCCGAACTGCACGATGTCCTCCTGCATCGCGGCATCGCTCACTCCCTTGAGCATCGCGATCGTGTGGTCCATCGCCGCCGCGGCATAGGTCCTGAGCGCGGCCTTGTTGTGGAGATACACCGCCGAATCTCCCATCTTGGGAACGTTCATGTTCCCGGTGATGGCCAGGTGCGCGATGAGCGCGTCGCCGCCTGCGGCATGCTCGATCTGCTCGGCAAAATTCCGCACTCCCTTGGTGGGCCGGAATCCGAGCATCGAGTCGGGCGCCGCGTCGATGTAGCGCAGCACCGCGCCCTTGTGATTCTCCACCACGGCAATCAGCGCCGCCTGCGAAATGAGTTGTTGCTGGGCTCTGAGCGGCACTGCCGCAACGATCGGGACAAGAGCCAGGGCGGTGAACAGGCGGAGCGGGCGCATGGGGACCTCACTTGTTAGGGGACGCGAAGCGCGGGTGAGCGGAGAAGCTACGCGCCCGAGGAAGATGCAGGAAGCCCGGCGACGCCTTGCGCGCCGCCGGGCTCTCCCGCCTGCTGCGGAATTCCTGCTACTTCGCGGCTGCTCTCTTGCCGGTGAACTTGCCCTTCACCACGTCTCCGCTCACGACGTACTTCGCCTCGAACGTGCCGGTCGACATGTCGCCCTTGTAGTGCGAGGTCGTGCGCGTCGTGACCTGCTGGCCCTTGCGCAGCAGGCTCTCGTACGGGCCGACCTCGACCGTGACACTGTCGCCGCCGGCGGCGATGACGCGCGCCTGCAATAGCGGGCGGTTCGGGAACTGGATGGTCCATCCCTTGGTGGTCGCCGTCGCCGTCGTGACGCTGGTGGTGACGACGCTGTCCTTGGGCCCGATCATCGCCTTGCCCTCCCACTTTCCCGCCACACCGGCGGGGATCTGCTGCGCCCCCGCCGTGGCGGAAGCCAGCACGAGCACGAACGCCAGACGCGAAGCTGAACGGATCATAACGCGTACCTCCGAAGGCCAAGGGACTTCATAACGCGGCGGAAGGAAGACGCTAAAGTGTGCGTTCCCTCGCGGAAGGGCAAGCCGATGCGCGGAGGCGCCGAATTCCCGTACGCGCACAAGGCCGTCGAGCGCGACCTACGGGCCGGGTTTCGCCGCCGGCGCGCGCCTGGCCGAGAACGGTTCCTCTCCGTTGCCGCCGAGATCCACGGTGCCCGTCATCGTGTCGCCGCTCACGGTGGCGTGCACCGAGAGCGTGAACGGATTGCCGTTGTAGTCGATGGTATAGGAGAAGTCCACGACGTTGCCCTTGACGGTGCCGCTCAAGGGAACGTCGCCCCTCGCGCGCTTCACCGTGCCGCTGAGCGTGTCGCCGCGCACCTTGAGGTCGAGCTGGAACGCGCTGGTGCCGCCGGGCGTTTCCATCGAGGCGTTCCAGAGGCCTTGGACAGAATCCGACGCAATGGTGATCGTCGCGCGCTCGGCGCTGGATGGGAGGAAGGACCTGGAGGCTGGTGTCGGCTGCGCGAGCACCACGGATGAGCAGAGGGCGGCCGCGAGGACTGCGCCGAGAAGTCTGGAGTTAGTCATGCTGAAATACTCAACGGACGGCGAGTACGTGCAAGAGCGCCAGCGTGGCGCCGGCGTGGCGCCGGCGCGAACGCTGAAACCCCGTTGCGTTCGGCAGCGTAGTGTCTTGCGTCCACATCAGGATCTACCCGTGACCCGACGCGCCAAAGTCTGGCTGGTGGTCGCCGACGTCTTCGCCCTCGTCAACCTGGCCGGCGCGGTAATGGCCGCCGTGCAGGGCGAGTTGCTCCACACCACCGTGCACCTTGGTCTCGTGGTCCTCGGGTTGTATCTGGTGTGGCGGGTGGGCACGCTCAGCCGGCGGCAAGAGCTGCCGGACACGCCTCTGGACGCCGCGCGCCTCGAGCAGCTTCAACAGTCCGTGGATGCCATCGCCCTCGAGGTAGAACGGATCGGCGAGTCACAGCGCTTCAACGCCAAGCTGCAATCGGAGCGAATCGAGAAGCAGCGCTGAGGACGCGTCTGACCGGATTGAACGCGACCCTGGATCAGCGAGCCACGAAGCTGTACGTCCCCGACTGGACCGTGAACACGGCCGCGTCTCCCTCCATCCGCACGAAGCGCACGCCGGTCGACCGGCTCGCGGGCACGCCACTTTCGGTGACACGCTCGAGGCTCTTCGCCGGCACGTAGACCGTCGCCGTCGCGTTCGCGGGAATCGTCACATCCTCCGTGAACGTCGGGCCGTCCGCGCGCCAGCTGGACGCGATCCTGCCGCGAATCGAATTGTACGAACCCTTGGCCCACGTCAGTCCGCCGCCCGGAATCGGGTGCAGCGCGAAGTGCTCGTATCCCGGGTGATCGTCGTCGTTGTTGATGCCGAGTATGACGCGATACATCCACTCGGCCACCGCGCCGATGGCGTAATGATTGAACGAGTTCATCCCCTTGTCCTGGAACCCGCGCCCTTTCACGTATCCGTCCCACCGCTCCCAGATCGTGGTCGCGCCGTTTTCTATCGAATAGCCCCAGCTCGGAAACGTCGTGTTGTTGATCAGCTTGTACGCCACGTCCGACCGTCCGGCGCGCGACAGCTCCAGCATCATCCGGTACGTGGAGTGGAAGCCCGTCGACATGTGCCCGCGGTACGCGTCGATTCCCTCGAGCATGTGCGCGACCGCGGCCGCGCGCTTGTCCTCAGGCAGGAGATCGAAGTGCAGCGCCAGCGCGTAGCCCGCCTGGGTATTCCCCGCGATGTGCCCGTCCGGCGTCACGTACGCCGAGTTGAAGGCCGACTTGATGTCGCTGAAGAGCGAACGGTATTGCGTTGCTTCCGCGGAGTCGCCGAGGACGGCAGCCATGCGTGAGACGAGATCGGTGGCGTACGCGAACATCATCGTCGCGAAGACCGGCTTGGGCACCTCGCCGCCGGTGCGCGGCAGCGTCGAGTCGTTCATCGTGTCGGCGTTCAGCCAATCACCGTAGTCGTTTCCGCGCCTGTTCTTCCAGAGGAGGTCCGGATTGTTGACGCGGATGAACTCGATCCACCGCTTGGCGGCGTCGTAGTTCTCGCGCAGCTGGCGCCGGTCGCCGTACTGTTGCCAGAGACGCCATGGCACCACGACGCCCGCGTCTCCCCATCCCGGAACGCCCATGAAGTCGCCGCGTTTCATCTCGTCGAGCCGCTGCCGGAACGGCTGCGGCGAAAAGTCGGCGTAGCGTCCGTCCGGCGTCTGCGCGTCGCGCACGTCCTGAATCCATTTGGTGAAGAACGCGCCCATGTCGGCGTTGAAGATGCTCGTGCCGCTGAAGACCTGGATGTCGCCCATCCATCCCAGGCGCTCGTCGCGTTGCGGACAGTCGGTAGGAATCCCGACCATGTTGTCGCGCTGCGTCCAGCGCACATTCTGCCACAACTTCGTGATCAGCGGTGATGACGTCTCGAACGTGCTTGCCTCGGAGAGCGCCGAGTTGACCTGGCGGCCGACGAGGTCTGTCAGGCCCGGCTTCGTTGCAAGACCCGTCACCTGCACGTACCGAAAGCCGTGATAGGTGAAGTGCGGCTCGAACGTCTCGGGCCGGTCCGCTGATCCTCGCAGCGTATAGTGGTCCGTCTGTTGCGCGCCGCGCAGGTTGTCGGTGTACACCGTGCCGTCGTCGTTGAGCATCTCGGCGTGCGAGAGCGTGACGGTCGTTCCGGCCGCGCCGCGCACGGTGATCCGCGCCCAACCCACCATGTTCTGACCGAGGTCGAAGACGTATACGCCGGGTTTCGGCTCCGTGACCGAGATGGGCGTGACATCCTGCGTGACGCGGATCGGCTCGTTGGGCTGCGCGACGAGCTGCGTGCCGATGCCCGACGCGACGTCGGCATTGGTCCAGCGCGAGTCATCGAACCCCGCCTGGTCCCAGCCCGGCATCTCGTTCCGCGCGTCGTAGCTCTCGCCGTTCAGGATATCGGACGAACGAATCGGCCCTTCGCGCGTCGTGCGCCACGACCCGTCCGTCACGATGCGGCTGCTTGCGCCAGTCCCCGAGGTCATCTCGAGCTGCGCAAGGAAGCGCGGATGATCACCGTAGATGTTGCGTGGCTTTGCGATGAGCGCCTGCGCCAGCCCGATGCCGCCCGCGTACCAGCCGTCGCCCAGGAGCACGGCGATGACATTGGCGCCCGGCTGAAGCAGCGCGGTGACGTCGTACGCCTGGTACTGTGTGCGCGTGTGGTAGTCGGTGAATTCCGGCGCGAGCACGTGATCGCCGACGCGACGGCCGTTGATGTGAAGCTCGTACACGCCGAGCGCGGTGGCGTACACGATGGCGCGCGACGGCCTTGACGCGAGCGTGAACTCATGGCGGAGCGTCGTCGCGGCGACGTTGCCGACCGACGGGAGCGGGTCGCCGATCCACTGCGCGGACCAGTCGGCCTTCTCGAGAAGGCCCATCGACCAGGTGGCCGGCGTGCTCCATGCGGAAGGAGCACCGCGTTGGTCCCAGATACGGACTTTCCAGAAGAGCTGCCGGCGGCTGGTGAGCGGAGCACCCTGATACTCGATCTGGTTCTGGTGGCTGCTCGCGGTCTCGCCGGAGTTCCAGAGGTCGGCGTTGTCCGCCGCGAGGTTGGCGGCGGTGCTCGCCACCTCGATCTGATACGCGCTCTGGCTGACGCCGCGTGCGGTGCCGGCGTCGATGATCCAGCTCAGGCGGGGGATGCGGGTGTCGAGCGCGAGCGGATCGACGAGGTATTCGGTGCGGAGGGTGATCGGGCGGACGGAGCTCGCTCGTCGCGTCTCGTGTTCGCCGGGCAACGACAGTGTCGCGCCCAGCAGGATGGCGTGAAGTGCCCGCATGTGCGCTACGCCGTTGCCTTCATCAGCCGGGCATTCAGGTCTTCGTGGGTCATCGTGGGGTCCGAGTCTCAAGCAGCGCTGTCAACGCCCAGCGTGCCTGGTATTTCACATGTACCGGCCGAGCGCCATCGCGACGATGGTGATCGAGATGAACAGTGCGGCGATCTTCGACGCCGTCGCCGCACGTGAACGAATGGCGTTGAGCTGAGCCCCCAGCGCGCCACGCTCCGCCTCGGGTGCGGCAGCTATTTGCTGGCCGAGCGCCATCATCCGGCCGATCGCCGGGTAGCTCACCGTCATGAACACGAAGAACGTCGCGAGCGCGAACGTCGCGCCGAGGGAGTAGGTCTGGCCCATCGTCGACGAAAAGTACGCCGCCGAGAATCCTTGCGACGTCAGCCACATCAGTCTGACCCCGGCGAGCATCGTCACCACCGCCACGACGGGAACGATCGTGAAGAGCTTTCGCTTGATGAGCGCGCCCATCACCGGTCCGCCGGCCGGACCAGCGGCCCCAATGGCCGGGATGAGAAAGAAGGCCACGAAAAGCGATGTGCCGGCCCACATGACTGCTCCGTAGATGTGAATCACGCGCAACACGAGCAACTCGGGGCTCATGGCATTCCTCGATGAGTGGGTTGATCCGATAGCGGTTCGCCCCGCCCCAGCGATGGTGAATACGACACAATAGCACACTCCGCCCCGGGCGGCATGCCGCCCCGACCGTGGTCCCTGCGCGATATTATGAATGCACGTGCACTTCCCCCGATGAGTGGAGGCGTCCCGGTGACTGATGGACTCGCACGCGCTTTGAAGAACAGCTTCCGCGCGTTTCCCGCCCTCGTCGCGCTCGTCGCGCTTCCCGCCGGCGCGCGCGCGCAGCAGGCCGTGGACATGACGAAGCTCCAGGACGAAGCCGTCTCGCGCATCGAGCAGTACATCAGGATCAACACCACCAATCCGCCGGGCAACGAAGACCAGTCGATGAAGTACTTCGCCCGGGTCTTCGCCGCAGAGGGGATTCCGTTCGACACGGCGTCGTCGGCGCCGGGGCGCGGGAACATCTGGGCCCGGCTCAAGGGCGGCTCGCAGCCGGCGCTCGTGCTGCTGAGCCACATGGACGTGGTGCCCGCCGATCCCAAGTACTGGAGCGTGGATCCGTTCGCGGCAACGGTGAAGGATGGCGCGCTCTGGGGACGCGGAACGCTCGACACCAAGACGCTCGGCGTGGTGGAGCTCGAAGCATTCCTCGCGGTGCACCGCAGCAAGACGCCGCTCGATCGCGACGTGATCTTGATGGCGACAGCCGACGAAGAAGCCGGTGCGTCGATGGGCGCCGGATGGGTCGTCACGCATCACCCCGAGGCGTTCGCCGGCGCCGGATTCGTGCTCAACGAAGGTGGCGGCGGCGACGTGGACGAGGGGCGCGAGCGGTTCGGCATCGAGGTCACGCAGAAAGTGCCGTACTGGTTCAAGCTCACCTCCACCGGCACCCCGCGGCACGGGTCGGAGCCGCCCGTCGCCTCGGCGGTGAATCACCTCATCCGCTCGCTCTACCTACTGCAGGTCCACCAGTTCGCGCCTCGCGTCATTCCGGCGGTGGACGTGTACTTCAAAGGTCTCGCGCCCACGGCGAGCCCCGAATGGAGGGACGCGTTCGCCAACATGGCGAAGACCGTCCAGAATCCCGACAACTTGCTCCGCCTGCAGACGGAAATGCCCGAACTCGCCGCGCTCACGAGCAACACCTGCTCGATCACCATCCTGCAGGGAAGCGCCAAGATCAACGTGATTCCGCCGGAGGCGTCGGCGCAGCTCGACTGCCGCCTGCTCCCCGACCAGGACGTGGCCGCGTTCAAGGCGGAGTTGCGCGACGCGCTCAACGATCCGGGCATCACCGTCGAACAGCTGCTCGGCTTCACGCCGGCCGTATCGTCCACCGACAACCAGCTGTACCGCGCCATCGCGGAGATCACCAAGCGCCACTATCCCAACGCCGTCATCGTGCCCTCGGTGTCCACGGGATTCACCGACAGCCACTTCTTCCGCGACCACGGCATCGCGTCGTATGGGTATTCGCCGTTCCTGATTCCCGAGGCCGACGAGGCGGGGGTGCACGGGAACAACGAGCGCATTTCCCTTGCGAACATCCGTAGCGGGACGCAGATGATGTACGAGATCGTGATGCGGATGGTGACGCACTAAGGGCGGACGTACCGCAGCGGCGACGTCGTCGCGGTCACGGCGCGGCCAGCACTTCGTCGAGCACCGCCTGTACCTCGGCGATCTCGTCTCCGTTCACGAGGTGGCCCATCCCCGGATACAGCTTGCACCTGACGCGCGCGCTGAGCCGCGTGAACAGGCGCTCGCTCTCGAGCACGCGCTCCTTGGGAATGTGACTGTCCACGTCGCTGCATCCGAGAAACACGGGGGTGCCGTCGAGCGATCCGGTGACGTCATCCCACGTCGTGCCCGGCGGGCCGATCACGCCGCCGCTCAGCACGACCACGCCGCCGTAGCGCCTCGGGTGGCGCATCGCGTACTCCGCCGTCAGGCAGGCACCCTGCGAGAAGCCGAGCAGCACGATCTTGCGCGACGGAAAGCCGCGCGCGAGGAGTCCGGTAACGAGCGCGTCGAGGACGCCGAGCCCGGAACTCAGTCCCGGCTCGTTCTGTTCGCGAGGCGCGAGGAAGCTCAACGGATACCAGGTGCCGTCGGCGGCCGCGGGAGCGATGCACGTGATGAGCGGACGATTGATGGGAGCGCGAAATGCGAGGATCGCTTCCGGGCCGGCGTTCCGGCCGTGCACCATGATCATGGCGGCATCCGCCGCGGCGAGCGGAGCGCCCTCGTACTCGACGGGTTGGCTGCCATGAGGTTCCACGTCAGTACCGAACCGGAGGAAGCGCCTCCTCGATTTCCGCCCGTTTCGTCTCTTCCCACGGCGGAAGCTTGAGGCCGCGCCCCAGCTCCTCCACCGGCTCGTCAACGGCAAAGCCGGGAGCCACCGTCGCGACCTCGAACAGCACGCCGCCCGGCTCGCGGAAATAGATGGACTGGAAGTACGAGCGATCCATCACCGGCGTCACCTGGATCCCGCGGCGGATGAGCGCCTCGCGCAGCTCGAGCTGCTGGCTCGATTCGGCGATCGCCATCGCGACGTGATGCACCGTGCCGACGCCGTTCTTGGCGCGCAATCCATCCGGCGACGTGAGCACGTCGATGGACTTGCCGGGTCCCACGCCGTTCACCGACATCCGCTGGCGGCCGTCCATTTCGTCTGCGAGGTCGAAGCCGAGCCACTCGCGCATGAACGCGAGCGTCGGCACGGGGTTGTCCACCGTCATCGTCACGCTGTGGATGCCTCGCACGGCGGACGCCGCGGCGATGTCCGTGGCGAGCCACGGCGTGCGCGTGTCGGCTGCGGTCGCGACCAGCTCGATCAGCAGTCCCGACGGATCGGCGACGACAACGGACTCCTCGCCGAAGCGGGGCGGGGCGTCGGTCACCGTGAAGCCGCGCGCGCGGAGCCGCTTCTTCCAGCTGTCGAGCGAGCCGGCGGGAACGGAGAACGAGGTGACGGTGACCTGGCCGGCGCCCTTGATGCCGGCCGGCACTCCACGGAGTTTGTATGGGAAGGTCGTCCAGAGCGTCCCGGGTGTTCCTCGCTCGTCGCCGTAGTAGAAATGGTAGACGCCGCGATTGTCGAAGTTGACCGTCTTCTTGACGAGGCGCAGCCCGAGGGCGTCGAGGCCGAAATCGAGATCGGCCTGCGCGTCGTCGACGGTGGCCGTGACGTGGTGCAGCCCGAGGATCGGGAAGCTCATTCTCTGGTTGTGATCGGGGCGCCGGCCGCTGCGCCTGTTCGTGTGCCAGCTCGTGTGCCGGCGTTGACAACCGAGCGGTGACTTCACGAGACTATCTCCTCGCGTTCAACGGAGCAAGTGGTGCAGCCGATAGACCGATTGTACGGCAGCATCGCGCGGAATCCAGGCGCCGTTGCCGTCGCAGGAACCGCCGCCGGAGACTTGACCTATGCGCGCCTCGGGACGCTCGTCGCCGCGCTTGCCGCCGCATTCCAGGACATCGACGGCCAGCCGGGCAGCCGCGTGGGGATATGCCTCGGCAACACCGTCGAGCATCTCCTCGCGCTGCTGGCGACGTACGCCGCGGGGAAGGCCTGGGTGCCGCTGAATCCCCGCAATGCGCGCGCCGAGCTCAGCGCGATGATCGCGGCCACCCATCCAACCATCGTCATCGACGACTCGGCGACCGTGCTGGCGCTGCTGGCGAAGTGTGCCGCGAAGGTGCCGGAGCGCGTCGAACGCGACGCCGAGGATGCGCAGATCATCAAGTTCAGCGGCGGCAGCACGGGCTCGCCCAAGCCGGTCATGCAATCGCTCCGTTGCGTCAACGCGCAGGCCGACGCCATCCGGGACTTCTTCGAGTTCCGCGCCGACGACGTGAATCTCATCGCGGCACCGCTCACGCACGGCGCATCGTGCTTCGTGCTGCCGATTCTCGAGGTGGGCGGGCGGCACGTGCTGCTCGAGCACGCGAAACCCAGGGCCATCTTCGATGCGGTCGCGGCGCACGCAGTCACCACGATGTACGCGCCGCCGACGTTGCTGTACTCGATGATCGACCCGCCGGATGCGCCGCGCGCGGGCGTGCAGTCGCTGCGCCACGTGATCTACTCGGCGGCGCCGATGCCTCCGCAGCGGATTCGCGACTGCCAGCGCGTGCTCGGACCGGTGATCGAGACCGCGTACGGGCAGGTCGAGGCGCCACAGATCATCGCGGCGATGCGCGCGACCGAACTGCTGGTGGAGGAGAACCTGACGTCGGTTGGCCGGCCCAGCCCCGTGGCGACGGTCGGGATCATGGATGCGAGTGGCGCGCTGCTGCCGCCGGGCGAGATCGGCGAGATCGTCGTATCGGGCCCGCTGCTCATGAGCGGCTATCTCGACCGGCCCGTCGACACCGCGCGAACGATGGTGGGTGGGTGGCTGCACACCGGCGACCTCGGCGTGCTGGACGCACGGGACTACCTGTTCATTCGCGGACGATTGCGCGAGGTCATCAATACCGGAGGGTTCAAGGTGTTTCCCGGCGACGTCGAGGGGTCGCTTGCTCGTCACCCGGCGGTGGCCGAGTGCGCGGTGTTCGGCGTGGACGATCCCAAGTGGGGCGAGGCGGTGAACGCCGCGGTGGTGGTGCGGCCGGGGATGAAGGCCACGGGCGAGGAACTGATCGCGTGGGTAAAGGTCGAGCTGGGAGCGGTGAAGGCGCCGAAGCACGTCTGGTTCGTGGAGCGACTGGAACGCAATGCGGCGGGGAAGGTGAGCAGGGCGGCGGTACGGGCGGCACTGGGACAGCAGAACGCGCAAGACGTGCGGCAGCGCTAGAAGGTGGCGGACGAGAAACAACGCCCAGCGGAGAGCGACGACACGCTCTCAACTGCCAGCGGTCAGCGAATAGCCTTCAGACGAAGGGCCTCGTTACCGGTCAGCGCGCGGATCGGTAAGGAGGCCGTTCGTCTGATCGCTGCAGTCGTCTTGTATCTAGAAAAAGAAAGGTAAGTGCGGCAAGTTCGAGGCGGCGGCAGCT
>OCZT010001491.1_pt1 | contig 24223 bp, 19 predicted proteins | sample 1539031 | NCBI WGS metagenome assembly OCZT01 (sample SAMEA3539308, study PRJEB22396) | soil metagenome | biome: tundra; feature: field; material: soil | place: USA | collected 2010-05 | depth 0.15 m | reverse complement strand
AGGTGATCGTTGCCAAGCAGCGCAACGGCCCCACCGACACGGCGAAGCTCACCTATATCAGCAACTACACGCGCTTCGAGAACTACACGCCGGAAACCGGCGTTTTTGAAGATACCGGCGTCTAGAATGAATCCAGTTCGTCTGCCATTGGTTCTTGTTTGGTCATTGGATGCGACGCCTTTACGGTTAGCGCCGGCTTGGGTGCTTTGTCGATCTTGTAGTCCTCGAACGTGAACTGATCGATCGCAAACGGCAGTCCCTCCGAGGCTGGGAACGACGGCGCGTCGCAGACCTGGAAATGCAAATGCGGCTCCGATGAATTGCCGGTATTGCCGAGATGCGCGAGCACGTCGCCGGCGTGAACGGTGTCGCCCGACTTGACCTTGAGCGTGCCGGGCCGCAGATGCGCGTAGGCGGCGAAGTATCCCTCGCTGAGCTCCTCGATGATGTGATTGCCGGCGAGCGTCTCGTACGTAATCGGCGCCGCGATCTTGCCGCGGTTGGGGACGTTCTCGGGAATCCCGTCCTTCACTTCGACGATCTTCCCGTCCGCGACCGCGCGAATCTCCTGATCCCACGCGTGATAGCTGCTGTTCTTGTGCTCGTCGCCGGTAAACGATTTGCCGTCGCCGCCAAGCTGAATCCAGTCGATCGCATAGCGCTGGCCGATGTGAGGCGGTCCGTTCACGGGGATCATGGCGCGGCGATGCGCCGAAGTGTTGGAGGGGCCGTTGGCGGCGAGCCAATTTTTACCGCGAAGCGGAGAGCGAATCACGATCGGGTCGTCCGAATTTATTTCGAGCGCGGAGGCGTGAATGGTTCCGGAGCCGCTGCGCTCGCCGTGCTGTTCGATCGTAATCGCGGTATCGAAAGTGTCCGGATCGTCCTGGCCGGGAGCCCAATCGGCAAAGATAAAGAAGACGCCGGTCTGGCCAGGCGTGAGACTCGGATCGTTGGGCTTGGAGGTATCGCCGCCGCTGGCCGGCACGAACATCGCGGCCAGTTGCTTGCCGATTGCCGACTGAGTCACGACAACATCCTCGCCGTCTTTTCCATTCACTTCGAGCTTGGTGATTTTGAGCGCGGTCGTGCCGAAATTCGTGACGTATAACTCGTAGGCCGAATGGCGGTGGCCGGCGCCGTCGAGGATTTGCGCCGCGGGCGGCCACGGCGTCGCGACGACGCGCATGTAGAGCGGGTCATTTTCTGGCGCCGGGGGCGGCTTTTGCTGTGCGAACGACGATCCCGCGAATGCAAGCGAAGTAATCGCTACGAGAATCAACAGGCCGGATCGATACATCGTCTATTTCTCCCTTGGTCGAGAGCGGCGACACGTCAGTGCGGGGTTTCGTCGTCGTCAGATGTTCCAGGGCCGGAGTCGTCCGGTTCTTCCGCCACGTCCGACGCGGCGGCATCATTCGAGGACGCCGGCGCAATCGCGGCGGAATCCTCCGGATGAGTCTCGATGCCCTCCACCGGCCCGGTTGTCGCCTGCTCGACGGCGCGCTCGATCTCGCGGAACTCCGAAAGGTCGGGCAGGCTTTCGAGATTTTTCAGTCCGAACAATTCGAGGAACTCATCGGTGGTCTCATAGACCATCGGGCGTCCCGGTGCGTCCTTGCGCCCGGCAATCTTGACGAGCCGCCGTTCGAGCAGCGTTTCGAGTACGCCTCCCGTGTCAACGCCGCGCAACTGTTCTATCTCCGGGCGCGTGATCGGCTGTCGATAAGCGATTATCGCGACGGTCTCCATCAGCGGGCGGCTAAGACGCGGCGGCCTGGCGGCGAGCAGCTTGCGAACGTAGCTGGCGTGGTCCTTCGGCGTTCGCATCTGGTAGCCGCCGGCGACCTCGTCGATCACGATACCGCGGTTTTGGGCGATGTACTCAGCGGCCATCACGGCCAGCGCCTTTTGCACCGTCGCACGCGGGAGGTCGTCGAAGACCGCGGCCAGCCGCGCGATCGAGACCGGCTCGCCGGCCGCGAACAGCAGGCTCGCGAGAATTGATTTCAGACGCTCTTCTTCCACTAAGCCTCCGTTCGTCCGGCAGCGCCGAGCTCGAGAAAAATCGGGCCGAAGCGCGCTTCCTGAAATGCGCGAACTTCGCGCCGGCGTATCAACTCGAGCAGCGCCATGAAGGTTGCGATCACTAGCGATCGATCGCCCGCATCCTCGAACAGCGCGGCGAACTGGACTCGTCCCGCGCCCTCCAGCGCACGCATTATCCGCGGGATACATTCCGCCACCGGGATGTCGCGCAGCTCGATGGCGCGCGGGGTCTTGTCGGCGATGCGCTTGAGCACTGCGCCAATCGCCTCGACCAGGTCGAAAATCGTAACCGTGTACTGTTTCGCGTCCGCGTCTTCGGGCGCGCTCTCGCCGGGCGTGGCGAACACGTCGCGGCCGAGCAGGGCGCGCTCCGCGAGCTTTTCAGCCGCCTCGCGATAGCGCTGATATTCCAGCAGCCGTTCGATCAGGTCGCGCTTGAGCTCCTCGGCTTCCTCGGTGTCGGCGAGCTCCGGATGCGGCAGCATTGCGAACGACTTGATCAACAGCAGCGTCGCCGCCATCACGAGGTACTCGCCCGCCACGTCGAGGTTCAACTGGTCGAGCAATTCGAGCCATGCCAGGTACTGTTCGGTGATTAAGCTGGCGGTGACTTCGTGCGGGTCGAGCTCGGCGCGCTTGAGCAAATGCAGCAGCAGGTCGAGCGGGCCCTCGTAAATCGGGAGCCGGAAGCGGACCCCGGCGTCGGCTCCGAGTCTGGGCGGCGTGTTGGATTCGTCGCTCAAAGTTGCACCATCCAGGAGATCGCACCCAGCGCCATGTTCATGACCGGATAGATCGCGACATCCAGCCAATGCGTATACAGCAGCAACAGCAATATAAGGAAGCCATAACGCTCGGTCTTTGCGTAGGCGCGCGCGGCCGCGAGCGGCAGGATGCCGAACAACACCCGCCCGCCGTCCAGTGGCAGCACGGGAAAGAGATTGAAGATCCCCAGTTCGACATTGACAATCACCGACGCCTGCATCATCCGAGCAAGCGGTTCGACGACGGTCGGGCCGAGCGAGCCGTGCAAAAAGGCCAGCATTACCCGCAGCACAAGTCCGCTCACGACTGCCAGCACGAAGTTCGTCAGCGGCCCGGCGGCCGCTACCTTCATCATTCCGGTCCGCCCGCCGCGCAACACGCGGAAATCGACGGGGACCGGCTTCGCGTAGCCGAGCACTGGCATACCAAACAGATACAGTGCGAACGGCAGGATAATCGTCCCAAAGAGATCGACGTGTGAAATCGGATTCAGCGTGAGCCGTCCGGCGCGAAGAGCGGTATCGTCGCCAAGGCGCAGCGCCACCACGCCATGCATCACCTCGTGCGCGATGATCGCGAAGATGATCGGCGGCGCGACTATGCAGATGGTCGCGATGGTTCCGCTCAGATCGCCCAAGTCAGTCCGTGCCTTCCCCCACGCTCGCACGGGTCGCGCGCGGATGAAACGTGCGATGCACCTTGCGCAAGTGGCTCTTGGAGAGATGGGTGTAAATTTGCGTGGTCGAGATGTCGCTGTGGCCGAGCATCTCCTGCACGGCGCGCAGATCGGCGCCGCCCTCGAGCAGATGCGTGGCGAAGCAATGGCGCAAGGTATGCGGGCTGACCCACGCCAGGCGCGGGTCGGCGGCGGCCCATCCTTTGAGCGCCTTGAAAAATCCCTGCCGGGTCATGGCGCGGCCGAGCCTCGTAATGAAAACCGCGGAGACGCGGCGCGGAACTTTTTTTATGGCGCGCATCCCGTCGCCGGCCGGATTCAGAATTTCATCGCGCCGCTCCAGGTAGGCCTTCAGCGCGCGAATCGCGGCGCCACCCATCGGCACCATCCGCTCCTTACTGCCCTTGCCGAGCACGACGACGGCGCCGGCCGCGAGATTTACCTGATGCAGTTGCAACCCGACCAGTTCCGAAACGCGCAGTCCGCATCCGTAGGCAATTTCGAGCATCGCGCGGTCGCGCAATCCGCGGGCATCGTGCGCATCGATCGAGGCGATGAGATTTTCAACGTCGCCGGGCGACAGGGTGCGCGGGAGTTTGCGCGGATGCGGCCTTAGCTTCAAGGCCGGCGCGGGATCGCGTTCGATGATTTTCTCGTCCACCAGCTCGCGTGCGAGCCCGCGCAGACTGGCGAGATGGCGGCGCTGCGAACTGACCGCCAAGCCGCGATCCGCGAGCGCTTCGAGGTACGCGGTCAGGGTGGCGGCGTCGAGTTGCGCCGGCGTCAGCCCGATCTTGCGGCACCACGATTGAAAAACGCCGAGGTCATGCGCGTATGCGTCCATCGAATAGCGGCTGAGCCCGCGCTCGACGGCCTGGCGCGACAGATGGCGATCGATCAGCTCGTCCCAGCCCGCGGCGCTCACGCGGTTGCTCCTTCGGCGGGATTCTGTTCGACCTTTTCGAGCAAGGCGGCGCGCAGCTCCCGCATCCGATCGAGATCGTCGATTTTTCCGCCCGCGCGATCGCTCACGTAAAAGACATCGAGCGCCTGATCGGCGTTGGTCGAGATGCGCGCGAGGTGAATCAGCAGGCCGAGCCGGTAGAGCGTGTGGGTGATCGCGAACAGCAGTCCGACGCGGTCCTGGGTGAATACGTCAATCACGGTGAACTGCTCGGAGGTGCGATTGTCCACCGTGACCTCAGTCGGCACGTGGCGCACGAACTTGCGGCCGGCGCTCTGCACGTGATGCGCCGCGGCGACGAGAGCCGCGATATCCTGCTGGCCGGTGATGACGCGCTCGAGGTCGTGCTCGACGCGCAGCCAGCGGTCCTCTTCCATCGCCATCGAGCCGGTACCCATCTGATGCGACACGCGAAACACGTCCATCGCGATGCCGTTGGTGCGGGTGGTGATTCGGGCCGACAGGATATTGAGATTGTTGGCGGTCAGCGCGCCCGCGATCATCGAGAACAGTCCCGGCTGATCGCGCGTCACGACGATAAACTCGCTGAACTCCAGTTCGGGGAAATGCCTGATGCGGCAGACCAGCGGGCGCTCCTCGATCGAGCGCATCAAGTCGAAGTGCAGCGCAATGTCGGCTTCGGGCACGGTGAAGAAGTAGCGGTCGGGCATCTGGTCGAGGAACGCGGTGACGGCGGAATCCGGCGCGGCGGCGGCGAGCAGGGTCGCGCGGACGGCAGCTTTGACGGTAGCCAGCCGGCGCGCGGGATCGACCGCCTCGCGATCGCCCTGCTCGAGAACCTTGAGCGCTCGCATGTAGAGATCGCCCAGCAGCATGTCACGCCAATTGTTGTAAACCTTCGGCGCCACCGCGCGCATGTCGGCATAGGTGAGCAGGTAGAGCGCCTTGAGGCGATCGATCGAGCCGACGGTGCGGGCAAATTCCTCGACGGTAGTGTGATCGTCAAGGTCACCCTTCTGCGCGATCTGGGACATCATCAGATGGTTGCGGACGAGGAACACGACCAGGTCGATTTCCTCGCTGTTCAGTCCAAGCCGCTGCGACACTTGCGCGGTCAGGCCGGCGCCGCGCTCATGATGGTCATGGCCGTGGCCCTTGCCGATGTCGTGCAGCAGCAGCGCAAGGAACACCAGCGGCAGGTGGTCGAGTTCGCGCACGACCTCGGTGAGCAGGGGAGTGGAATCCTTGAACTCGCCCGTGCGCAGGCGTTCGAGTTCGCGCACCGCAACCAGCGAATGCCGGTCAACGGTGTAGATATGGTAGAGGTCGTGCAGAACGCGCGCGTAGAGGTTGCCGAACTCGGGGATTATCGCGCCGAGCACGCCCGACAGATGCATCGCCTCGAGCGTTTCGGCGACGCGCCAGTGCGCCGACAGAATCTTCATCAGCGCGGCGCCGACGCGCGGGTCTTTGCGCATCTCGTCGTCGATCAATTCAAGATTGTCACGCACCAACTGGTACCCGCTGCCTGAGAGGCTCACGTTCTGCGCCTGGCAGTCCGCGTAGATCGTGATCAGGTTGAGCGGATCGCGTTTGAAAAAATCGGGCTCGGCGATGCTCAGCAGATTGCCCTGAACGATTACCCCGAGACGAATCTTGCGGGTCGGCGTGCGCCGAAAAAATCTCCCGCCGCGACCGGTCTCGACCACCCGCGCGATCAAGCCTTCGGCAAAGCGATGCACCGTCGAGGCGTGCTGGTAGTACGCGCGCATCAAAGCGGAACCCGCCGCCTGTCCCGCCTCGGGCTTGAAGCCCAGCATCGGCTCGATCCGTTCCTGCATCTCGAAGGTGATCTGATCGAAGTGGCGCCCGGCCAGAAAATGCAGCGAATTGCGCACCCGCCAGAGAAAGTCGCGCGCCTCGATCACTTCGGCCGCTTCGGGCTCGGTGATGACGGCCCTTTGCACCAGCTCCTCGAGCGAATGCACTTTGTATTTGACCTTGGCCAGCCACATCGCGGTGTGAAGATCGCGCAGCCCGCCTTCGCCTTCCTTGATCTGAGGCTCGAGCAGGTAAATCGAATCGCCGTACTGGGCGTGACGTTTGCGGCTTGCCTCGAGCTTGGTGGTGAAGAACTTGTCCTGGTTGCGATTGAGCACGTCGGCGATGAGCAGATTGTCGAGATCGGCGTAAAGCTTTTCGTCGCCGCATAAGAACCGCGCGTCGAGGAGCGCGGTTTTTTCCTTCAGGTCCTCGTTCGCCAACCGCACGCATTCTTTGGCCGTGCGAACCGCGTATCCGACCGTGAGACCTGCGTCCCAAAGCGCGCGCAACATTATTTCGGTGACAATTTCGGCGTATGGACCGAGCTTGTAATCGTGCAGAAAGAGCAGATCGACGTCGGATTGCGGGTTCAGTTCACCGCGCCCGTAGCCGCCGCGCGCTACCACCGCAATTTTCTGGTTGAGCTTGGTAAATCGCCGGCTATGTTCCGCGTCCGCGTAATGGAACAGCGCACGCAGAAGATCGTCCATCGCCACCGTCATCGCGGTCACGATCTCGCTGCCGCTCGCGCCGGCGAAATGGCGCTCGGCCAGCTCGGCGCGGATCGATTCGAGATAGGCGCGGGCATTGGCGCCGGGGGTCTTGCTCGCGGCGAATTGCGCGAGCAAGGCCTCCTGCCCGCGCGGGCCGCGCGGCGAAGACTCGGGAATTGGCACAGGCTCGGCGCGATTCGCGCCCGTGACGAGGCTCACAGATTTCCCACCGCCAGATCGGCGTTGAAGTAATGCGCTACTGCCGTGGCGACCGCGCTCGCGAGCACTCCCTGGTAATCCGCCGACGCCAGCCGCGTGGCTTCACCGGCGTTCGACATGAAGCCGCATTCGACCAGCACGGCCGGCATATGCGCGCCGACCAGCACGTAAAATGGTCCCATCTTCGCTCCCAGCGCGTTCACCTTCAGTCCAAGTCCGGCATCGAGATCGGCGACCGTCTGCGCGTCGATCATCCTGGCCACAGAGGCCGCTTCCGACGCCTTATAGTTCTGGCGCAAGTCGGTCAGAATGTAGTTTAAGTTGGAGGCGTCCGGGGCGCCATAGCCGTCGGCGCCGCCGTTCTCCATTCGCGCCAGCCGAATCGTCGCCCGGTCGGTGGTGTTGTTCAGGTAATAGGCTTCGATTCCCGTCGTGTCGGTATTCGGACTCGAATTGAGGTGGATTGAAACGAACAGGTCCGCGCCCGCGCGATTCGCAATCCGGGTGCGCTCGGCGAGGCTGATAAATACGTCGCTCGAGCGCGTCATCTCGGCGCGGATGCCGCGGGCTTCCAGAGCGGCTTTCAGCCGCGTCGCGATTTGGAGGGCGAGGTCCTTCTCCACTGCGCCGGCCGACGATTGCGTGCCGGGATCGTAGCCGCCGTGACCCGGATCGATCATCACCAGAAAATGACCCGGCTGACGATTGTCTTCACTCACATTCGAGGGCACGGGCGCGATTGGTTGCGCGAGAGATTCGGCACGAGGGTGCGGCGCGGGCGCGAATGCGACCGCGCGCGCGACCGGCGGAGCGGGGCGGCGCGGGGCGTCGTTGTGAACGATCATCGGTGCCGCGATATTCGGGTCCGCGCCCGCGGATGCGACCCGCAACACTATTTCATTTCTGCCTCTCAACCGCGCGATCGCGTAGTCGGCCTTGCCGATCACCTCGACGACGATTCGCGACTTGCCGCCGGGCGACTCGATCGCCCGGACGCCCGCGATTGGCGCCGTTTCATAGCCGAACAGCGGGCGCGGAGGGATCGCGATGCGCGTGCGCGCCAGCTGGATCCAGAGTTCGCTGCCGTGCGCGCTGAGATCGAGCCGTGGAGCGGGTCCGCTGAATCCGAAATGGATTTCGAGAGTCGGGCCGCGATGCTCGATTCGCGCGGAGGTCAGCGCTGGGCCGGGAAGACCGGCGCCGACAACGACAGGGGCAACCATCGCGCCGATAGTCGCCGCCGCGACCGCAACCGCCATCATTCTCCGCATCACCGCAATCCTACCCAGCCCCCCAAGGATAGCCCCCGCTTGGAGCAATCGCCACGCCCCCCGCCAGCGCTTGCGCGGCCAGCCCTTGTTTTTCTTTCTTACTTCTCTTGCTTGAGGCGCGTGTCCCGATTCCCTTTCCTAAACCAGCTCGATCAAGACGCGGCGGCCGACTATCGCTGCCGCCCTCTGCAGGCTGGAAAGCGTGATGTCGTTTTTTGGATCGAGCAGGCGGTCAACCTGGCTGCGACTTGTCTTGAGCCGCGCGGCCATCTTGTTCTTGGAGATTCTCTGTTTCTTCATGGCCTCGGCGAGCTGCCACGCGACGACCTCCTTGACCGCGTGTGCTTGCGCCTCTTCAAAGATGCCCTCCTTCTTGAGGAAATCATCGATACTGGAACCCATATGTTTCTTGCTCATCACAAGAGCCATTCTCGCTACTTAGCCAACCTCCCATCAAGCCCTGCTTCGTGATTCGTTCTCCTGAACTAAAAAACGTTTCACGTGAAACGTTTTCGTGAAAACCCCAGCAGGACAGCACGATTTTTGACCACTGCTAAAAAATTTGACTGCCATCGCGCAATTCGGGATCCGGGATTCTTCGCTTCGCTCTAGAATGACACAAAGAAAAGGTGACCCCCTGCTACTTCTCTTGCTTGAGGCGGGCGGCCAGGCGGGCGAGGGCGTTGAGCGCGTCCATCGGGGTCATCCGCTCGATGTCGAGTGCGCGGAGTTCATCGATAACGCGTTCGTCTCGTGGCGAGAACAAACCGAGCTGAGGCGGCGGGGCCGTAGCGCGCCGATCGCGGGCAATTCGCGGCATCCCGGCCTCATCCAATTCGCCCTGCTCGAGATTGGCGAGAATTTCCCGCGCACGGCTGATGATCGAATCGGGCAATCCCGCCAGCCGCGCCACCTCGATGCCGTAACTTCGCGACGACGGCTGCTCGATAACGCGGCGCAGGAAAATCACCTCCGCGCCCCATTCGCGCACCGCCATGCTCAGGTTCCTGACCCGCGGGCGCTCGCGCGCGAGGTCGGTCAGTTCGTGAAAGTGCGTTGCGAACAGCACCTTGGCTCGCGTCTGATCGTGCAGGTATTCGGCGACGGCCCACGCGATCGCAAGCCCGTCAAAGGTGCTGGTGCCGCGGCCGACCTCGTCGAGCAGCAGCAGGCTGCGCTCCGATAGTCCCTTGAGCAGGCGCGCCGTCTCGCTCATCTCGACCATGAAGGTGGACTCGCCGCGGCGAAGTTCGTCGCGCGCGCCGATTCGCGTCAGCACGCGATCGATAAGCCCGATAGTCGCCTCGGCGGCGGGAACAAAGCTGCCGATTTGCGCCATGATCGCGATCAGCGCGACCTGGCGCAGGTAGGTCGATTTGCCAGCCATGTTGGGGCCGGTGATCAGCAGGATTTGGCGCGTGTCGGGCTCCGCGTCGAGGTCGTTGGGCACGAACTCGCCCGAGCGCATCCCGGCTTCGAGCACGGGATGGCGTCCGTCGCGCACCCGAATCCGAAGGCCGGTGTTGATCGTGGGACGTACATAGCCGCGGCGCCGCGCGACTTTCGCGAGCGACATGATCGCGTCGAATTCGCCAATGGCGCGAGCGGTTTCGAGTATCGTGGCGGTGTGCGACTGCAAGTCGCGGAGCAGCCTCGAGAAGATCTGGAGTTCGAGTTCCTTGAGCCCCGATTCCGCAGTCAGGATTTTGCGCTCGAGTTCCTTGAGCGCCGGCGTGGTGAAGCGCTCCGCGCTGACCAGCGTTTGCTTGCGTTCATAGTCGGCGGGCACGCGCTCGAGGTTGGGCTTCGTCACCTCGATGTAATAGCCGAAGATATTGTTGTAGCGCACCTTGAGCGACGCGATAGCGGTGCGCTCGCGCTCTGTCGCTTCCAACTTCGCGATTACGCCGCGGGCGCCGGACGCCAGGCTGCGCAATTCGTCAACCTCGGCGCTGAGCCCGACTCGAATCACGTTGCCGTCGCGGGGATTCACCGGAGGTTCGTCGGACAGCGTCGCCGCGATTTGCGCCGCCAGCGCGGGCATCGGCGAGATCCGCGCGGTCTGTTCGCGGATAAGAGGGCTCTTGAACGCGCCCATCGCTCGTTTGAGCAAATCGACTGCGCCGAGCGCATCGCCCAGACGAACACAATCGCGCGGTGACGCCCGCATCGCGCCGATTCGTCCCGCCAGTCGCTCGAGATCGCCGATTCGTTTCAAGGATTCCGCCAGCGTGCCGCCCAGGTCGGCATCGAACAGCTCTTCGACTGCGTCGTGGCGCGCGTGGATCGCGTCGAGCGCGAGGAGAGGATAGGTGATCCAGTTGCCAAGCGTGCGCGCGCCGGCTGCGGTCAAGGTTTCGTCGAGAATCGACAGCAACGAGCCCTTGCGCGCGCCGTCAGTCGAAGCGACGAGTTCGAGATGACGCCGCGTGGTCTCGTCCACCAGCATGTACTCGGCGATCCGGTAAAGGCGGGGCGCTTCGAGATGGGCCAGGTCGCGGCCGAAGGTGGCTTCGACGTAGAGGATTGCGATTCCCGCGGCTCGCGCGATCGATTCGTGGAGATCCGCGGCGGCGGCCGCAAAACGATTCGAGAATGCCGCGGTCGCCCGCTCGGCGCTAAACGATTCATGATCGAGCGTCGTCACGGGACAGTTTAAGTCCTTCAGGAGCGCGCCCAACTCGCCGACTTGTCCAGGGACTTGCCCGGCGACTACGATTTCGCGCGGCGCGATTCGGGCGATTTCCTCGCGGATCGCGGCGGCCTCGCGAACCTGCGTGGCGAGAAATTCCCCCGTCGAGACGTCGAGCGCTGCCAGCGCGAACCCGGCGCCTTCGGCGCCCGTGACTGCGACAAGGTAACTCTTCTCGGCGGCGGTCAGCACCATCTCCTCGCCGACGGTTCCGGGCGTGATCACGCGGACTATTTGCCGCGGCATCAGCTTGGGAGACCCGGCGTCGGGCGCGCCCTGCTCGCAGATGGCGACTTTGTGGCCGGCTTTCAGCAGTTTGGCGATGTACGGTTGCGCGGAATGGTACGGCACGCCGCACAGTGGCACGCCGTCCTTGGTGCGCGAGGTGAGCTGAATGTCGAGCACGCGCGCGCCGACTTCGGCGTCCTCGAAGAACATCTCGTAAAAGTCTCCGAGGCGGAAGAACAGGATCGCGTCGGGAACGCGCTGTTTGACGCTCAGATACTGCGCGATGAGGGGTGTTTGCTTGACTGCCACTGATGCGATTGCGGTCCACAATAGCCGTGGCGGACGAAATGGGCAAAACGACATGCGGGGCGCGTCCCGCCAGTACGCGATAGCAAGGGGGCACGCGTCAACTTTTCGCTTTGCCGAACGCGGCTCGATTTACTAGAGTCCGAGTGTTAATCAGGCTCTATACCGGCCGCCATGTCCAATCCCGCGGGGCAGTCTTCGCGGCCGGCACACGGCGACAAATCACCGACAGGAGATTAGGAAAGATGGCATCAGCATCAGCGTCATTGGAATCGGCCACTCGCGGCGCCAAGTCGAGCGCAGCGCTTGAGTTCCTCAAGAGCGCGCCCAAGAAACTTCTCATCAACGGCAAATGGGTGCCGTCGAAATCCGGCAAAACTTTCGAGACTCTCAACCCGGCCAACGAGCAAGTCCTGGCTCTCGTCGCCGAGGGCGACAAGGCCGACGTGGACGAGGCCGTCAAACACGCGCGCAAGGCCTTCGAGGACTTTAAGTGGGCGAATCTGAGTCCGCATGCGCGCACCCGCTTCCTGCTAAAGATCGCGGACCTGATCGACCAGCATGCCGAAGAGCTCGCCGAGCTCGAGACGCTCGACAACGGCAAGCCCCTGTTCGAGTCCGCGAACATCGACATTCCCGGCGCCGCCGAGACCTTCCGCTACTACGCGGGCTTTGCGACCAAGATTTACGGCGAAACCAATCCGTCTGATCCCTCGATGTTCAACTACACGCTGCGCGAGCCGGTCGGCGTGTGCGGACAGATCATACCGTGGAATTTCCCGCTGATGATGGCGGCGTGGAAGATTGCGCCCGCGCTCGCATGCGGCAACGTCGTCATCCTGAAGCCTGCCGAGCAGACTCCGCTGACGGCGATTCGCCTCGGCGAGCTTATCTGCGAGGCCGGATTGCCCGAAGGTGTCGTGCAAATCATCACGGGCTTTGGCCCTGGCGCGGGAAGCTCGATCGCCGAGCATCCCGATATCGACAAGGTCGCCTTCACCGGCTCGACCGAAGTCGGCAAGATCATCCTGAAAGCCTCCGCCGGCAACTTGAAGCGGGTATCGCTCGAGCTCGGCGGCAAGTCGCCGAACATCATTTTCCCCGACGCTGACATGCCGTCCGCGGTGTTCGGCTCTGCCCTGGGCATCTTTCTGAACCAGGGGCAGGTCTGCTGCGCCGGCTCGCGCGTGTTCGTGCAGGAAGGCGTGTACGATCAGTTCACTGATTCGCTGTCGCAGATGGCCAGCGGTCTGACGCTCGGCAATCCGCTGGACCCGAACACCCGCATGGGTCCCCTGGTTTCCAAGGAGCAGCACGATCGCGTCAAGGGATATTTGAAAGCCGGCAAAGCAGAGGGCGCGAAGGCCAAGATTGGCGGCGAACCGGGCAAGCAGGAAGCCGGATACTTCATCCAGCCGACGGTTTTCACCGGCGTGAACAACCAGATGAAGATCGCGCGCGAGGAGATTTTTGGCCCCGTCGCGTCGGCGATCCCGTTCAAGGACGAGACCGACGTCGTCTTCCAGAGCAATGACACGACTTACGGGTTGGCCGCCGCGGTGTGGACCAAGGATATCAATCGCGCTCTCACGATCGCGCGCAAGCTCAAGGCCGGCACGGTCTGGATCAACACCTATGGCATTCTCGATCCGATCTCTCCGTTCGGCGGCTACAAGCAGTCGGGTTTCGGCCGCGAACTGGGCAAGTACGCGATCGATCTGTACACGCAAATCAAATCGGTTTACGCCAGGATCGGGTAGCCACGCGATGAGGATTGGCCGCTAGCGCGGTAATCGAAAACAGCTCGAATTCTCCGGCAAGGGCGTCCAACGGGACGCCCTTTTTTTATTCCGCCGCGCGGCGGACTCCGTTCGAGGAAAGTAAAAAATCACGCTTTCGGGGGGTAGCCATGTTCCACTTGACCCGTCGATTCCCTTATATTGACGGGACTGAGCCAGTAGTGGTTGGTATGAAATCGGCGCCGCCGGAGGTCCGGCGGCGCGGTGGGGTTCGCTGATGGCAGCCGACAAGAACGATGACCCGATGGAGGCGACGATCTCGTCGCGAGTGCCGCGCCGCACCCGTCAGACAATCAATCCCGCAAATTCCGTCGCGATGCTGACCGGACAATCGACTGCCGAAGAGGCGGATGAAAAGGCCAGGACCGAAGCGCGCGCGCCTGAATCTCGGCCGCTGCGTCCGCCGAGGCATTCGGAGCTCGAAGGGCGGCTCGAAGTCCGGCCGATCGGCACTCCGCTGGGTTTGCGCGAGCTCGCCGCGCTCCACAAGCGGACCTGGAGGACGCTAAACGTACAGGAAAAGCGCGTGCACGCGCTGCTATGGCCGCTTGCGATCCATTTTGGCCTCTACGCGGTGGGTCTGGGCAACGAGCAACGGCGCCCGCCACTGCTTGGCGCGTTTTGGGCGCGATGCCTGGCTGACGCGCCGCTGACGCTTGGCCATCTGTATCCGCCGCAGTTGTTCAAGCGGATGCTCGCGTCGGAAGTGTTCGAGTTCGGCGGGATGGTGGTCGACCCGAACTACCAGGGCAAGGGCCTGGTCAAGATGATGTCGGACACCGCGCGATTGTTTGTTTTTTCGCGCCGTCCCAAGTTGTTAATCACAAATCCGGTTGAGCCGCTTTACGAGATGTACAGACAGCTCGGGCTCAAGACGGTGGGCCGCGAGCCCGTCGAGCATCCACACGCATTGAACGTGCGGGTGTGGCTGATGTACGGCAAATTCGACGAGCTGGCGAAGCCATACTTTATGTAGAGGTTCGCTACATACTTACGACTTCGCTTTGTGCTCCGGCTTGCCCGCCCCTTCCATGAGCGTTCCCGCGCCCCGCATGATCCTGGTGCCGACGCTCAGCAGTGCGTCTGTGACGCCCGGGAACAGTGAGCCGAGTTTCTCCGCGACCGCGGCGCCCGGAGGAACGTCCACTTCCGTCAACCCGAATGCGGCAGCAGCCAGTACCGCCCACGTCACCCATCGCGCCGGCATCGCCATCATGGCGGATACGCCTTTGAGCGAATCGTGCTTGAGCGCATTGCGCGCCATGGGCGTGTCGATCACTCCGGGCATTACGAGCGACACTTTTATCCCGGTATTGAACAACTCGACGCGCAGAGCTTCCGTCATTCCCACCAGCGCAAACTTGGTCGAGCTGTAGCCGCCGAGCGGACTGACGCCGCGGCGTCCCGCCAGCGACGAGATGTTCACGATGCTGCCTGACTTGGCCTTGCGCATCACGGGCAGCACAGCCTGCATCGCATTGAGCGCGCCGAAGACGTTTACCGCCATCATCTTTTCCAGGTCTTCGGGGCGCATCTGTTCGACCGGATCCGAGATGAGCAATCCCGCCGAGTTGATCAGGATGTCAACTCTTCCGAATGCTTCTTTAACCTGCTCTATCGCCCGGAATACGCGCGCGCGATCGGTCACGTCGCAATCGAGCGCGAGCGCTTTGCCGCCTGCCCTGTTGATTTTACGCGCGAGTTCTTCGAGCCGCACGCGCCGGCGTGCGAGCAGCGCAACCTGCGCCCCTTGTTCGCCGAACGCAAGCGCGACGCCGTGGCCGATTCCACTCGACGCCCCGGTTACGACCACCGATTTGTCGAAGAAGTATCCGCGCACCGGTCCTTTGGATTGCCGCTTGGCTTCGCTCATAACCGTCACCTCGATATGGGGCCGTGGCATGGAACTGATGGTGGGGCGTCGCGTTTTTGGCATTGTGCGCCGGTCGCACGCGCAGGCGCAAACGCCGCGGCGCAATAGCGCTCCGAGGCCACGATTGCCGCGGATTCTTTTGTTAGACTCCGTGCCATGAGCTTGATCGTTGCCGCCAGCGCGATCGTCCTTGCGGGAGGGCGCAGTTCGCGGATGGGCCAGCCCAAGGCGGCTCTCGATTTCGGGGGTGTCCCGATCCTGACGAGAATCATCTGCGAGCTTAAGCGGCGCTTTGCGGAGATCGTAGTCGTCGCGGCCCCCGAGTCTGAGGATTCGCTTCAAATAGATCTCCCCGCGATAAAAGTAATTCGCGACGAGACCGCGTATCAGGGACCTTTGGATGCGCTACGGCGCGGCCTGGACGCTGTCAGCAACGAAATCGCGTTCGCCTGCTCGTGCGATCTGCCGCTGCTCGATTCCGATGTCGCGGCGGCGATCGTCGCGATGCTTGGCGACTTCGACGCTGCCATTCCAATCGTTGGTGAAAAGCTTCAACCGCTGCACGCCGCGTATCGCAAGCGATGCGCCAGCGCGCTCGCGGCGCTTGCCGCGCGGGGCGAGTCGCGTCTCGGTGCGATCGCCGATGCGGTCAATACAAGGCGGATTTTCGAGCACGATCTTCTCGTTCTCGATCGTCAGCTCAATAGTTTCTTCAACCTGAACACGCTCGACGACTACCAGCGCGCACTCAAGATCGCGGGCCTGGCCTGATAAATCAGCCGCTACGCTTTCTTCTCCCACCTCAGAATCGGGCGGCGCGCGGCCCCGGCCTCGTCCACGCGTGAGACCGGCAAAGTCTGCGGCGCGTTTTTGACGCGCTCGGCATCGTTCAGCGCTTCGTCGTAAATCCGTTCCATCGCATCGACGAAGCTGTCCAGGATTTCCTTGCTCTCGGTCTCGGTCGGTTCAATCATCAGCGCACCCGGCACGACCAGCGGGAAATAGATCGTCGGCGGATGGATTCCGAAATCGAGCAGACGTTTGGCAATTTCGAGCGTGCTCACGTTGGCGCGCTTTTCGAGGTCGTGCGAGAGCACGCATTCATGCATCGAAGGCTCACCAGTCGCGCTTGGAAAGTGCGGTTGAAGCCGCTTGCGCACGTAATTCGCACCGAGGATCGCCAGCCGGCTCGCCATCCCCAGTCCGTCGCCGCCGAGCGCGAGGATATATGCATACGCGCGCACGATCATTCCGAAATTGTTGTGAAACGATCGCATCCGTCCGATCGAATCCGGCCGCTCGGCGTCGAATGCATAGCCCGCGCCGGAATGCTTCAAGCGCGGCATCGGCAGGAACGGCTCGAGATGCTTTTTCACCGCGACCGGTCCCGCGCCCGGCCCGCCACCGCCGTGCGGAGTCGAAAAGGTCTTGTGCAAATTCAGTTGGACGACGTCCGCGCCCATGTGTCCGGGCTTCGCCACGCCGAGCAGCGCGTTCATGTTCGCGCCGTCCATGTAGAGCATCGCGCCGCGGTCATGCAACGCCGCCGCGATTTCCTGGATCTCCGGCTCGAAAATTCCGAGCGTGTTTGGATTCGTCACCATCATTGCGGCCACGTCGTCGCTCACCAGCCGGCGAACCTCGGCCGCTTCGAGATAGCCGCGCCGGTTCGATTTCGCGACGATCACTTCGAAGCCCGCGAGTGTGCAGCTGGCCGGATTGGTGCCGTGCGAAGTATCCGGGATGATCACCTTGTGCCGCACTTCGCCGCGCTTGCGATGGTACGCACGGACCATCAGCAGCCCCGTCAACTCGCCTTGCGCACCGGCCGCGGGATGCAGCGTCACCGCGTCCATCCCGGTGATCTCGGCGAGCGCCGCTTCCATCCGCGCGAGCAGTTCGAGCGCGCCCTGGGCAAGATGCGCCGGGGTCGCAGGATGCAGTCCCGCCAGCCCCGGGAGCGCCGCCAGCTCGTCGTTTACGACGGGGTTGTACTTCATAGTGCACGATCCAAGCGGATAGAACTGGAGCGCCTGCGCGAAATTGAGCTGCGACAAGCGCATGAAATGCCGGATCACCTGCGGCTCGCTGAGTTCGGGAAAGCCGGGAAGATCCTCGCGGCAAAGCTCCGCGCCGATGATCTCAGCGCCGCGCCGCTCGCCGGCGGCACGCGGCGACAGGTCCGTTGCGCGGCGGCCTTCGGATGAAAGTTCGAAAATAAGCGGCACGCCCGCCACCGGCTCGATCCGTTTGGTAGTCGAAGGAGTTTCAACGGCCGCGGCCGGCGAACTTCTGCCCGCACTTGCCATCACCGCGCCTCCGCAATTGCCGCCGCAAGCCGGCTGAACTCGTCGCCGTGATTCATCTCGGTGACCGAAACCAGGAGCGCGTCGGAAAGTTCGGAATAGTCGGCGCCGAGTGCGACGCCGGCAAGGATTTGCCTGCGCTCCGCCGCTTCCAGAGCGGCCGAGGGGTTCGCGAGCTTCAACGCGAATTCGTTGAAGAACGGTCCCGAAAAGCGCCGGCGGATGCCCGCAACCTCCAGCACCGCGGCCGCCTGATGCGCCAGCTCGACGTTCCGCTCCGCCAGTTCGCGGAGTCCAACCCGCCCCATCAGTGAGAGATAGACCGTCGCAGCCAGCGCACACAGCGAATGATTGGTGCAAATGTTCGAGGTCGCCCGTTCGCGGCGGATATGCTGCTCGCGCGTACTGAGCGTCAGGCAAAACGCGCGGCGACCGTCACGATCGCGAGTCTGTCCCACCAACCGGCCGGGCATCTGGCGCAGATGCGTCAGCCGCGCGGCCATGAAGCCGACGCCGGGTCCGCCGAATTGAAGCGGCAGCCCGAAACTTTGACCTTCGCCGACCGCAATATCGACGCCAAGTTCGCCCGGTGCGCGAAGCAGGCCCAGCGCGATGCCCTCGGCGGTGGCGGAAATCGCGAGTCCGCCCGCGCGATGCGTTTTTTCAGTAATGGAGCCGATAGGCTCAATGACCCCGAGAGCATTTGGATAGCCGGTGACCGTGCACAGCAAGCGATCGTTCGCGATACGATCGAGCGCGGATACGTCGGTCGCACCGGTCGCGTCGTCAAATGGAACTTCGACGATCTCGATTCCGTCAAGCGCACTCAGGTAGGTGCGAATGGTCGCGCGATACTCCGGCCACAGCGCTCGCGAGAGTGCGACGACCGGGCGCTTGGGCATCAACCGTCGCGCCATCAGAACCGCCTCCGCCGCGGCCGACGCGCCGTCGTACATGCTGGCGTTGGCGACTTCCATCGCGGTGAGTTGCGTGATCAGCGTCTGAAACTCGAAAATCGCCTGCGTGGTCCCCTGGCTTGCCTCGGCCTGGTACGGCGTATAGCCGGTCGCGAACTCGGCGCGTGCGACGACGGCGCGCACCGCGGCGGGCACGTAATGGCGGTAGTAACCGGCGCCCAAAAAGCTCACGAAACCCGACGCACCCGTGTTGCGAGCCGCCAGCGCTGAAATCTCCCGGACCACATCCGCTTCGCTGCACCCGCGCTCGAGATTGATTGTCGCCCTCGCGCGCAGGTTCGCCGGCACATGCGCGATCAGATCATCAAGATGCTTTGCGCCGATCGTCTCGAGCATCGCGGCGATATCGCTCTCGGTGTGTGGCATGAATCTCATGGAATCAACTTGTCCTCCGCGCGGCTCCGCCTCCACTTCACCAACAATTCAATCACACGCGCCCAGTCGATGCCGCTCGTGGCTGATCGCGCCGATAGAACGGCCGCGGCACGATGGTCGCCCGGGCTTTTCGTGCGCGAATTTCAACTTCGAGCGACTCGCCCACGGCCGGCGGATTTTTCGCGCCTGCGGCCGCCAGATATGCCATCGCGATCGGCCGTTGTATCGACGGCGCGAACGTCCCGCTCGTCACCACCCCGGCCTCAGCGCCGTTTCGAAATACTCGGTAGCCCTGACGCGCGACCATCCTGCCGTCGTCGGTCTGCAACCCGACCAATGTTTTCTTGAGCCCCCGGTCGCGTTGCGCGGTAAGTGCTGCCGCGCCGATGAATGGACGCCCCAGCTTTACAAAGGCCGCCAGGCCCGCTTCAAGCGGCGACGAATTGCGATCGAGTTCGTGACCGTACAGCGGCAGCCCGGCTTCCAGCCGCAGTGTGTCACGCGCGCCCAGCCCGACCGGCTTGGCATCGACGCCGGCGCCGGCTTCGAGGATCGCTTCGAACAATCGGCGCGCGCCGGCGTTTTCCACGAACAGCTCGAAGCCGTCTTCGCCAGTGTACCCGGTGCGCGCCGCAATGCAGGTGATTCCCGCGATTAGTCCGCCGGCGACGCCGAAGCGCGCGACGTTGGCGATTGGAAAATCCGCCAGCGTTGCCAATATCGCGACGGCCCGCGGCCCCTGAACCGCGATTGCCGCGGTCGCGTCGCTTACATCGTCGAACTTCGCCCGCCCGCCGTTGAGTTCCGCGATCCATTCGCGATCCGTCTCGATGTTGGATGCGTTGACGCAGAGCATGTAGCGTTCCGATCCGAGCCGATACACGATCAGGTCGTCGATAGTCCCGCCGTCCTCCGCGCACATAATCGTGTACTGCGCTTGGCCAGGCTTCAGCCGCGCCGCGGAATTGGTGAACGCCCGCTCGATTGTCTCCAGTGCGTGCGGCCCGCTGAGTTCAAACTCGCCCATATGACTCAGATCGAAAATCCCCGCCGAATTGCGGACCGCAAGATGCTCCTCGATGATCCCGCTGTAACTCACGGGCATCTCGAAACCACCGAAAACCGTCATCCGTGCGCCGAGTTTTTGGTGAAGGTCGAATAGAACAGTGCGCTTGGCCGGATTCATCAGCGGCAAAATCCTAACAGACGCTTTTGAGCCGAACGAGACAACCGCCCGTGATCTGCCAACAACCGCCCGTCTTCTGTCCACAGCGCCTTGCTCGGCGCGATCCGGTGCTATAATCGACTGATACCCGATGGCTGCAATCATCATGGATGGCCGGGCGCTGAGCGCGCATCTGATGCCGGAGTTGCGTGCCCACGTCGACGAGCTCAAGCGCGGGTTCGGATGCACGCCGTCGCTGACGGCGATCCTGGTCGGCGACGATCCCGCCTCACGTCAATACGTAAAGAACAAGCAGCGCGTGGCTGGCGAGCTTGGATGCGACAGCCGCACGGTGCGGATGCCGTCGGCGGATGCCACCACCGGCGCCTTGCTCGGCGTGATCGAGGAGCTCAACGCCGATGCGCGCGTCAATGCGATACTGCTCCAGTTGCCGATCCCCGACTCGCTCGATCGCTTTCGCCTGTTCGACGCGATTGCGCCCGAAAAGGATCTCGACGCCATCGGCGCGTCCAGCGTCGGGGGCTTTTATCGCGGTCAGTGGGGCCGCTTCATCCCGTGCACTCCGCGCGGCGTGCTCACCTTGCTCGACTACTACCGGGTGCCCGTCGAGGGTGCGCGCGCCGTGGTTATCGGGCGCAGCGATATCGCCGGCAAGCCGACCGCGCTGATTCTCGGCGGGCGACTGCGCAACGCGACGGTTACCTGGTGCCATCGCCACACGCGCGATCTCGCCGTGATTTGCCGCGAGGCCGACATCCTCATCCCGTGCGTCGGCGCCGACATCGGCCGGCCCTATCTGATCACCGCCGATATGGTGAAGCCGGGCGCCTGCGTGATTGACGTTGGCTTCAGACGGGTCGGTCCCGGGATATTCATCGGCGACGTGGATTTCGAAGCCGTCAAGGAAGTCGCGGGATGGATTACGCTCAATCCGGGCGGCACCGGTCCCATGACCGTGCTTGCGCTGATGCAAAACCTGATCGACGCGACCCGCTATCAGCTCGGCTTGGATCGCGCCGCCTACTCCGTCTGAAGGAGAGCTGTGAGTAACCAGCGCCGGACGCCGGAGCATCCGTCGAGATTCTTCGCAGCAGCCTCCGCTCAGAATGACGTCTGCGGCCGCTCGCTTTTTTTGTGTCATTCTTGAGCGCAGCGAAGAATCCCGGCGCTGGGTCTTCTTTGTGTCATCATTTTTTTGTGTCATCCCGAGCGAAGCCGAGGGACCCCGGTTCCTTCCTTGCCGCGTGTCTGTGACACCGCCCTGATAGAGAGCTTTGCATAACTGGCACCGGATGCCGGAGCGTCGTTCTTTGTGTCATTCTGAGCGCAGCGAAGAAACCCGAATCTTTCTCGGCGCAAAACACTTCGACTTCACTGAGGGCATGCGAAGCCGAGCTGCTCATATGCAGTTACGCAAAGCTCTCCTGTCAGGAGAGGCCGCGCCAAGTCGTCGAGGCGCGGGTGAGGGGCCGAATTCCAAATTCCGCGCGTCCCGAGATCCTCCGTGTATTTCACGGCGCCAGAAGACGGCCCGATTTCTAACGTGCTGCCCGGCGGCGCGAAGTTACTCTCCTCTACCTGCCAGTCTGGAGCGGTGCGGGCGGTCCTGCGATGTCAGGAATCTCGTCGGGATGCGCCATGAGATACGCCCTTCCGCGTTCAACAGCGGACTCTCCGGCCGGCCTCACGATGTTCCTGTCGCAGGAATAAATGCCTTCGCCCCCCAGCACGGCCAGCATCAGCGGCAGCCCTTCGCATAACCGATTTACAAGCGGCATCGCATTGGCGATCGGAATGCAGGCGCCGGAAAACGCGCGGCGGTCTTCTTTGAACGTCCGCTCCATATTCGGAATCGTCGCCTTGAGTTTGGGATCGTGCTCGGCATCGCGTTGGTAATCCAAGTCGCTTTTCCAAGAGCCTTTGTTGCTCGCGAGCTGTGTGTCGCACGTCCTCTGATCGACGAAGATCTCGTCGATTTCCGGTTCACCGTTGTTCTGGTCGTTTTCGTTGGGGAGAGCTAAGACGAAGGCGCCGGCGAGAGTCTGAGGTTCAGGCTCGTGATAGTAGTACACGTCGCAACCTTGCCATTTTCCTATAGTTCGAGTCGCTGCGCGCCATTCCGCCCACACGCTTGGGTCGTCCTCTGGAACGCACTCGAAACCAACAGCGGGTATCGGTCCTTTCGAGTTCTCCCGTCGTGCTTCATCGAAAATGTGTTGAAAATCCTGAGACTGCTTCTTCAGAAGCTTTCGGCACTCGGCTTGATCGATGAGCATCGCATAGTCTTTGTCTTCTCCGTTGAACTTGATCCTCAAGAGTTGCGCCCGCGGCTCAGGGCCAAGGCGACCGGACTTCGCGAAGTAGAATCCCGCCACGGCGGACACCGCGACGGTGCCGCCGACCAAGCACACCAACTTTCTTGCGTGACGCGACATCATCCTGGGCAATCTCTATCGAACCAGCCCGAGAAGTTCTAGCCAGCTTTCGACGGCCGAACCTAAAACAATCGGGCCGCGCACCGCAAAGCCCTCACGCAAAGAGGAGGCAGCGGCCTCAGCGCAGTGAAAAGGCCAGTAAACTCCACGTTGATCGCGGCGGCCAGTACCGCTTGCGGTACTGGCAGGTTTTGTGCCAAAAGCCAAACCGGTTTCACTCCATCCGCTGACGTTCCATGAAGCTCTCAAAGCCATTGTCGGTATTCATCCTGATCACATCGGTCTTACTCCTAAACGGCGCAAAGCCAAGCCCAAATCCAAGCCCAGAAGCCATCGCATACAGTAGCGAGGGCGCCCAGACAGACAAAAGCAAATCCAATTACAGCGCCGTGGCGCTCGCATCCGGCCAATCCCATCCCCACAGCGAAGCAGGCCACAGCCAACACCAACCTATAGAAATTTTGATCCTTAAGGATTGGTCTGACTACGGGTTGCTTTATGCGGCTCTGCTGGTTGCCCTCATCACTTTCTTTCAATATCGGGTCGCCAACCTTACGTACCTGATAGATCGGCCTTATCTGATCGTTGGCCAGATTACCCTGAATAACTTGACCACCGTCGAGCGGGCGAAAGGCATGGCCTTTATGACCGCTACGGTAATAATTGAAAACGTCGGTAAGAGGCCTGCTATAATCAAAGAGGCGAAAGGTGAATTGCTGCTGCTCCCAGACGCCTCTAACGGCGGTTGGCCAACTGAGCCAGGCGATTGGGGCACCATAAAGAATCTTCTTTTCGCCGCTGTCCAAAAAAAAGTCGTAGGCGGAAACGCCGTCATAGAGATACTGATTAAATACAAGCCTAACCTTCCTTCCGAGGAAGATTACCGAGCGATCAAGATGACTTACGAGAAAATTCTGGTCGCCCTTGGCTCCATCAAATATAGGCCGGTGGCGGGCTGGTGGCATCGGTACAAAACCACCTTCGGACTGAAATATAGTCCGGCCGGCTTGATCGGAGAGAAAGAGTTTTTCGCGGTCGGCCCACCGAGGTACAATACAAACACTTGACCTGTCAAAACACCGGCCGGTCACGTAAACCATGCCAACCAAGAGCATGAGTGTCACGCCGAACAGAAAGCCTTCACGCAAAGCACTTGGCCCACTCCCATCAAGCCACTATTCGTGATTTATTCTCCTGAACTAAAAACGTTTCACGTGAAACATTCGTCTCTGGATCCTAAGAAATAACCCCTGTTTCGCAAAATGCGCCGTAATTCGTCCGCCCGCATCTTCTCTCCTTACCCCGGTGCAGGGACCGGGGCCCCTGCAACGTTCCACGTGAAACGTTTTCCTCAAAACCCCAGCAGTACAGCACCATTTCCGATCACTTCCTGAAAATTTGACTGCCATTGCGCAATGCCGGATCCGAGATTCTTCCCCTTCGGCGGCGCTCAGGGCTTCGGCTGGTGGAAGCGGAGTTATGAGTTATTACCGAAAGTTGTGGATCAGGTGCGGGAATGGAAAAGGCGGCGTACCCTTCCGCGTAGACCACGCGAACCCCGGTGGGAGCCGGGTGGAAGGAGACGCCACCGATGTTGAAGGTAG
>OCZT010001490.1_pt1 | contig 24225 bp, 22 predicted proteins | sample 1539031 | NCBI WGS metagenome assembly OCZT01 (sample SAMEA3539308, study PRJEB22396) | soil metagenome | biome: tundra; feature: field; material: soil | place: USA | collected 2010-05 | depth 0.15 m | reverse complement strand
ACGGCAAGCCGACATCCGCTATTTCGCTCGGGGGTTGACACAGGACGTCTGCTCTATTGCGATCGTTTGCGCTAGCGCTAACCGGACGCCACCAAGCGTTCTGTCCTCCTGAGCCGAAGCGTGGCTCTTCTCTTTGCGGGCGCTTGAGGCGCTCACGGTGAGGCGTGCCAGGGCTGGCGCACTTCGGCCGCGCGGCGGCTGAGATGCTGACCGCGGGCATCGCACTCCATGCACGAGCACCCGTTGGCGTAACCATGACAAGTGGGCCGGCGGTTCAATGGCGAGACGCCCAGGACTATCGCGAGTTTCAGCGCCAACTCGTCTGTTATCTGCGGCGTTGGTCGCGCCTGACGGAGCTCATCCGCCTGCGGTTTAGGTGCCTTCGCGACGGACGTTCTGGTCGCGACTGACGTTCTTCTGGTCGCGGCGGCGCTCGCCGCGCCGGAGGGCGTGCGGCGGGTACGCCGACGGCGTCCGGGGCGGGAGGTGCTGCTCACAGTGGGGTTCTTGTCCATGTTCTCGTAACTGACGGCTGAAGAGGTGGGGCGCAGCCCCTATGTGTTCGCCTTTGGCTGCGCGGCGGCGTCCGTGGACCGACTCAATCTAGGGGCTTGGCGCCAAGCGGACCCGGGCGCTGGCGACGGCTGTCCCTGCTGCGATGCTGACCTCTCCGAGCTCATCCCACCCGGGAGCCGCCAGCATTACGGGGGTGAGGTGTGGTTCAAGCGGTCCATCAAAGTAGGACGAAAGCGGAAGCAATTTCCTCAGCTCCCGTCTGTGCCGAGCGGGAGGTTCGACGGTCAATCCCCCCCGTATGACCAGAGTTGTCACTAGATGGTAGCGGACGCTCAGGCCGGAGCGCTCGGCGTACGATGAGGACAATCCGCGGCGCGCTGAAGGCGCGCCCGTGGCCACCCCGAGGACTCGCGTAGTGGAGGACCTCGCCGTCGACCGAAGCATCCTCCAGGCGCTGGCACACGACCTAATCGACGCGATCGAGTCCCTGGCCCGGGCACGGAGCTGCTTTCGCCTCGAGGTGACAACGCAACCGCAGCGCACCGACGCGCTTGGCTTCTACGTGGCTCTTGGCTTCCAAGAACGTCCGCGCCGGCTCGTCAAACCGCTCGCGTGCCCCAAGCTCCGCTCGGCTCCGCGGCCAACGCTCTCATTGACTCGTACTTGGTAAGGCTCGGTTCTTAGGCCGGGGCAGCGGCGAGGTCCGCGTATTGCTCGCGCAGATCGCGCTTGAGGATTTTGCCGCTGGGATTCCTCGGCAGGCTGTCGAGAATCACGACGTGCTTGGGGGCCTTGTATACGGCGAGCGTGGACCGGCAGTGGGCGATCACGGCCTCCGGGCTGAGCGCGGCGGACTGTTTGGGAACGACGGCAGCCACGACCGCCTCGATCCACTTCGGGTCGGCGATCCCGAACACCGCGACCTCTGAGACCTCCTCCATCAGATATATCGCCTGCTCGACCTCGAGGCTGGCGACGTTCTCGCCGCCCGTCTTGATCATGTCCTTCTTGCGATCGACGATGAACAGGTACCCGTCTTCGTCGAACATGCCGAGATCGCCTGAGTGAAACCAGCCGCCGCGGAACGCCTCGGCGGTCTTGGCCTCTTCGTTCCAGTAGCCCAGGGTGGCGTGCGGGCTGCGGTGCACGATCTCGCCGATCGTACCGGTGGGAACGTCGTTGTTCTGGTCGTCGACGAGCTTCGTCTCAACGTTGACTGCCGGCCGTCCGGCCGACCCCGCGTGGCTCACCTGCTCCTCGGGCTGCAGGATTGTGGCTAGCGGAGCCATCTCAGTCTGCCCGTAGAAGTTCCACAGTCGAACGTCGGGCAGGCGCTGCTGAATCTCGCGCAGCACCTCGACCGGCATCGCCGACGCGCCGTAATACCCCTTGCGCAGCGAGGACAGATCAGTAGCGTCGAACGCCCGCGAGCGCAGCAACGAGATCCAGACCGTCGGTGGCGCGAACAGCTTGGTGACTCGCTCGGACTCGATCGCTCTCAAAAGCACATCCGGGTCGGGTCGCGGCAGGATGATGCTCGTCGCGCCGAGGTACACGTCGGGGCCGAGAAAGCAGTCGAGCTGGGCGCAGTGATAAAGGGGCAGCGAGTGCAACTCGACGTCGCCGGACTCCATCCCGCCGTCGACGATGCAGCTCACGTACTGCGCGATCAGCGATCGGCTCGTGAGGACCACGCCTTTGGGACGGGCCTCGGTCCCGCTCGTGTACATCAGCCGCAGCGGATCGTCGTCGGCGACGATCACCTCGGGTGTCCGATCATCGGGACGGTCGGCCCACGTCGTGACGTCCTCCCAGCCGCCCGCCGCCGCCTGGCCGCCGAGACTGATCCATCCACGGACGCCTCCAGCCATCCCGCAGTTGTCGATCGCCTGCTGAGCCACAGCATGCAACGCGTCTTCGGTGATGAAGCCCGAAGCCCCGGAGTCCCGCAGGATGTAGGCGATCTCGTCGGCGCCGAGCATGAAGTTGATCGGCACCAGAATCACGCCGAGCCTGGCAAGAGCGAAGTTAAGCACCGCGAACTGCCAGCAGTTGTGGGACAGCAACGCGAGTCGGTCACCCTTCTCGACCCGTCCGCTCAGGGCAGCGGCGGTCCGGTTGACGGCGCCGTCGAACTCGGCGTAAGTCCACCGGAGCTCGCCCGAAACAAGCGCCAGCTTGTCGGGGTACCGCAACGCAGATCGCCTCAGCAGATCTCCGAGCGCCTGCGCGCGGACGCGCTGCACAACGATTGGCGTGGCTGACTGGCTCTCCATCTCAGCAACGCTAGGCTACCGCGCCCCGGGGTCGCCGCGAGCAGTCCGAACGAGCTTGAGCTTGAGGCTGGTGATCATTACGTCCTCCTCGGAAACTGCTGTCGACAATCGCCGGCTTCGTCGTTAGCTGGATGCCAGGCACGCGCCCCGTGGCACGGACTGCCGCTTGGTCGACCAAGGTCGCTCGGTTGTTGCCCGAACTGCTCGCGTCCCGGATTTGCGGCTGTCGGAGCGCAACCGGGACGAGTGACGCACACATGCTGAGGAATGGAAGCGGGTCATCGAGCGCCCACCACGCGGCCTCATCGACGTTTCGCAGCGAGCGTGCCCATGCCGGCAGCGTCAGTGCACGGTCGACCGCCATTTGTGCGGATACGAGCAGGTCGTAGGGCTCCAACATCCATTTGCGCCCGTCACGTGCGCGACCGGGGGGCACAGGTTGACCCGTCAAATCGAGGTATGCGGCACGCACGACGTCTAGGTCGTTCTCGCCAACGAACAGGCGGAAGCTGCCTCCCAACCGAGGGTTGATGTCGAGCAGCTTGTATTGCCCGTCCCGCTCGTCGTAGCGAAAGTCCATGTCGACAATGCCGGCATAGCCGAGTTCTCGCATGATGCGCGTCGCCGCCTTTGCCACAGCTTCGTTCCAAACGCAGATGCCGAGCGTCGCGGGCCCGGTGTGCTGCCCAGACTGGCGTAGTTTGCGTCCGGTGAAACCGACCAGGCACTCGGAGCCCGCGGAGAAATAGCCGTTGAACATCCAGACCGTCTCCGGGCCGCCGGGTATGTACTCCTGCATCATCGCCTCCGCGTACACGGGTGATTCCAAGCTGCGGTAGGCCGTGATCAGCTCGGCGCCCGTGCGTGCGACGAACACGCTTCGCGCGTCGAGGCGCGCGCGGAGCCAGGGCTCGACTTGCTTGAGCACAACGGGAAAGCCAAGGGCGTTACCTATCTCTACTGCCTCGTCTTCGGAGGCCGGAATGTGGGACACCGGAGCGGGAACTCCGAGTCGCCGACAGAGCACCGCCAACTCCCGCTTGCTCGCGAGCAATCGGTGCAGACCGGCCGGCTCCTTCGGGATCACGAACCGCTCGGCCAGTGACTTGTAGTGATCGTCGACGAAGATTGCGCTGGCATCGTCGACCGGCACCAGAACGGGGCGGCCAGCTGCGGTTGCGAACCGCGACAGGGCCTCCAGCCATTGTGAGTCAGATGCGCTTGCCCGGGGCGCGAGGCTGCCTCGCACGTAGCGCGAGCTCATTGCGGGGTCGCGCCTGCCTGTTCGCACCGCATAGACGGGAATCCCCAGCCGACCCGCTGAGCGAGCTACGCCCAGTGCGGCGTGCGGCAGGTCGGTAAAGCTTTGGCGCAGCACGAAGATCGGCGTTGACGTGTCGATTCCCGCGGGCAGCTCGAGCTCGCGCTGGCACGATCCAAACGAATGAGGGAGACGCCGGCGTGACCTAAGAGCATCTACCGCACGACCTTCCCCGTACGCCTTGAGCGGATCCGTCACGCTTGGCGGTGAACGACGCTCGCGCTGTGCCTGCGCACACTGGTTGGCGGTGCAAGGCTCGTTTGTTCGAACTCAGACAACGTGACGACCGGCTGGACCTTCCCCGAGGGTCCGCGCGGCAGGTCCGAGACGAAATCGATCCGGACGGCGGTGCCGTCTCCCAGCTGCTCCCGAAACCGCTCCAGAACCCGGCCGGCGATGCCTCCCCGGTCGCAGTTCGGACTTGGGACCAGCCGCAGCCCGAACCCGCGCTTGGCCTCCTGCACGATCTGGTAGCGCCAAATCTCCGGCTCCCTCTCTAGTGCCAGCCGTAGAAACTGTGCGTGGATCGTCTGCCCCGAGCCCAGATCAAGCCAGCCGGCCTTGGTGCGACCGAGGTAGGAGGACAGAGGCAGCGTGCGTCCGCATGGACAAGGCGCCTGCAGCGTCGTCGCCAGGTCCCCGAGGCGATAGTTGAGCAACACGGTCCCGCGGTTGACCAGGTTAGAGACCACGACCTCTCCCGGGACCCCATGGGCGGCCTCGCCACCGTCACCTCGGATCAAGCGGAAGGGGTACAGGTCGACGTTGAGGTGATAGCCACGATGACGCTCGCACTCAAATCCGATGTGTGTCGCCTCGACAGCTCCGTAGCTACTCAGCACCTCGACTCCGAGAGCCGTCTCGACCCACTTTCGCACGGCGACGGACATCGGATCGGCGTGATAGACGACCACGCGCGGGGGCGTGAACCGCGCGCTTTGCCCCCTTGTATGGGTGAACAGAGCCTCTAGGTATGAGCCGTAGGAGATGATCACATCAGGGCGGTACTCCTCAAGCTCCCGCGCGAGCTCGCCCGGCGGACGCAACATCGAGAAGGTGCGCAGCTCCCCTTGGAGATTCTTGGGCAGCTGCGTGCGGGTGCGAAATGCGTTCACGATGCTCGCAATCGACCCACCCGGCGGCACGATGTGTGCTGCACGATGGCGTACGCGTCGGCCAGCAAGCTGAGTGATGATCGAACGCAGCCTCCGGTAGTACGCCGCCTCCGAGAAGAACGACGGCGGGTCGCGGAAGACGGTCACAGGTGCACCCATACTCCCGCTGCTCTGGAGCGAGACGCATGCCTCGGGCGGCCATTGGTCTGAGAGGAAGTACTCAGGATCGTGCTGCAGCTGCTCGCGCTCGAGCAGCGGTAGTCGCGTCAGGTCACTAGCGGTGCAAAAGTCTTCCGGCCCCAGAATCAGCCTCCGCATAGTCTCGCGGTAATAGGGCACATGAGCACGGGCGTAGGCGACCGTTGCCCGGATCCGCCGCCCCTGGGCCCGCCGCACGGCCGTCGGCGGCGCATAGGGAAAGCGCGCTTGGCGCGCTGCCTCCGACACCATGCGAGCAGTCCACACCACGCGAGCGCCCCGGCTATCAAGCTTCGCCACGTCGGCAGCATAGACCGGACCGTTTAAGCCGACTTCCATGTGACTCGATGCTCGAGCCGGGAAGCGCGGTTGTCGGCGATGCGGTCGACTTCGTCTTGACCGTGGTCGCGGTCAGGCTGAGCGCTTGCTGGCACGCGGCCAACGGCCGGCCAGCCGACTCTCCCGGCACTTCTGCAACGCCTGGCGATGCGGCACTCGCCACTCGGGCGAGCCGTTGTTCCGCTGCCCGTCCAAAGAGCGACGTTGGAGCTCGTGAGAAGAGCGCCGCATACGTGCTCGAAGCGGGGGTGATGGCCGGGCCGAGTAGTTTGTAGGGCCCGACCGCTCCCCGTAGCTTCCCGGTCAGCCCTTGGGAACTAACGTATACCGAACGGTCTGCACCCGGATGAGCCCGTCGCGGAAGATGAACGTGTCGATCCCGTCCTCCACCTTGACGTTCTCCGATTCTGCCTTCCATTCGAGAAGCAGGATGTCGGCCTCGAAGATCTGCGTCGGCAGTTCCCAGCTGGCGCCGGGGACGTCACCGAGCAGCTTGACGAACCCCTCGCGCACGCCGTCCTTGCCGTGGCGAGCGCCATCCGGCGTGATGAACAGAGCGTCGTCCGTGTAGTCGCTGACGATGCCGTCTAGGTCCTCGGCCATCAGGGCCTCGCCGTGATGCTGGAAAACCTCCTGCGGGGTACGCGCCATCGTTGCCTCCATCAGTCTTCTCCTGTCGGAGATGGGCCGGAACGGGTTGCTCCAAGATACAGCTGCAGCCAGCGTCGGCCGCCATCCGGGTGTGGTCCAGGTGACGTTCCGCGCGCCGGTGCAGCGGCTCGACCCCTGCGGGTTGCTCGGCTACGCCACCGAGCAGTACGGCGGGCTCGAGACGCTCTGAGCGCCTAACCTCGAGTGAGAGTCACAGCTCGGCGTGTTCCAGCCGGTCCCGAACGGCGGCGAGAAAGAGCGCGGCTGGATGCCCGTCGACCGCGCGGTGGTCGAAGACCAGGGTGAGCACGACCGTCGGGGCGACCACGACCACACCGTCCCGGGCGACTACTCGCTCGACGACGCGGCCCACACCTAGGATTGCGACTTGGGGCGCGTTGAGTATCGGCGTGAACCAGTCGATCCCCGTGGCGCCCAGGGTGGAAACCGTGAACGTGCCGTCCCGCAGCGCGGTGGCCGCCAGCGATCCGGCGCGCGCCGCCTGCGCAAGGTCGCTTGCCTCGATGGCCAGCTCCGGCATCGACTTGCGGTCAGCGTTGCGGATCACCGGGACGATCACGCCCTCGTCGAGGCTCACCGCAAGTCCGAGGTTCACCTCCGACGCCACCTCTACGGCGTCCTCCTTGACCTGTGCGTTGAGACGGGGGTGCTCGCGGAGGGCGAGCGCGACACTGCGAAGCACCGCGTGAGTGGGCGACAACCGCGCGCCATCAGCGCGCTGCTCCTCAAGCGAGCTGAGCGCAGCCGTCATGTCCACCTCCACCCCCACGGCGACGCGTGGCCGCTGCCAGGCGAGCGCCATCTCCCTGGCCACAGCGCCTCGCACACCGGTTAACGGCACGCGCAGCGGCCGAGCGCTCTGCGCCGTGGCGGTCTGCTGCGCCGTGGCGGTCTGCTCGCCCGGGCCAGTCTGCTCCGCCGGGACGGCCTCGGTTGTGTCCGCGCGCTGATCGAGAGTCGCAAGCACCGCTCCCGCCGCGAACGTCTCCCCCTGCGCCACGACGATCTCGACGATCGTGCCGTCGCACGGCGCGGACACCTGGAAAGAGGTCTTGACGACGATCGCGTCAGCGACAGGCTGACCGGCTTTCACCCAATCGCTCTCCTCAACGAGCCATTCCTCAAGGAGGCCTTCGACGCCCTCGCCAGAGTCTCGGAACAGGTCCTCAGGCGCCCTGATCTCGGTCACGAGCCGGCGGTCACCAGGTCCCGCACGGCGGACGCGATGTGGTCCACCTGCGGGATCACGTGCCGCTCGAGCGGCCGGCTGAAGGGGATCGGCACGTCCGGCACCGCGAGCCGTCGCACCGGCGCCTTCATGTTCAGGACGTCGAGCCGCTCGGCCACGATCGCGCAGATCTCGCCGCTCAGTCCAAAGCTGCGGTAGTCCTCATCCGCGATCAGCAGCCGCCCGGTCTTGGCGACTGAGGCCGCTACCGCGTCACGGTCGAGCGGTACAAGCGTGCGCAGGTCGAGCACCTCGACGCTGACGCCCTCGCGCTCGAGCTCCTCGGCAGCGATGAGCGCCTTCTGCACCATCTGGCTCAGCGTGACGATCGTAACGTCGTCGCCCTGCCGCACGACGGTGGCCTTCCCGAACGGAATCGTGTACGCCTCGTCCGGCACGCGCGTCGTGGAGCCTTCAAAGTAGGACATCCACGGCAAGCCCATGATGCCCTTGTGAAAGAAGAACATCACCGGGTTGTCGTCGCGGATCGCCTGAGCCATCAGGCCCTTGGCGTCGTACGCGTTGGAGGGCACGACCACCTTCAGTCCGGGCATGTGCGCGAACGTCGCATACAGGCACTGCGAGTGCTGCGCCGCGTCGCCGTAGCCGCCACCGATCGCCGTTGTGATCACGACGGGAAGCCTGACGTTGCCGTCCGACATGTACGTGTTCTTCGCCAGGTGGTTGTAGATCTGATCCATGCAGACACCGAAGAAGTCCACGAACATGAGCTCGGCGATCGGCCGCATGCCCTGCGCCGCCGCACCGACCGCAGCGCCGATGAAGCCCGCCTCGGAGATCGGCGTATCCATGATCCGCTCCGGTCCGAAACGGTCGAGCAGGCCGCTCGTGGCACTGAAGATGCCGCCGTAGCTGCCGATGTCCTCGCCCATCACGAACACCCGCTCGTCGCGCTCCATCTCCTGGCCGATCGCCTCGGAGATGGCCTGGGCCATCGTGAGTGTCCGTTCTTTGGTTGCAACCGCCATGGTCTTCTCCTCTCTAGACGAAGACGTGCTCGAGTGCCTCGGCCGGGTCGGGTAGCGGGCTCTCGCGCGCGAAGTCGTATGCAGCGGTCACGCGCTGCTCGGCGCGTGCCCGGATCTCCTCATCGAGGGCGCTGTCGAGCACGCCCTTGATCCGCATCTCGCTCGCAAGCTTCGGGATCGGGTCGTGTCCGCGCAGCTCGTCGGGCTCGCCCTTCGGCCGGTAGACCTCCGCGTCGCCCTGGAAATGACCGAGATAGCGGTCGGTCTGCACCTCGATCAGCGTCGGTCCCTCGCCGCGCCGCGCCCGGGACACCGCCTCGCCGGCGGCCCCGAACACCTCGATCGCATCGTTGTGCTCCACGGACACGCCTGGCATGCCGTAGGCCGCTGCGCGGTCGGCGTTCGACGCGATCGCCGTCGACTTGGCCTTCGGCACCGAGATCGCCCACTTGTTGTCCTCGCAGATGAACACGACGGGCAGCTTCCACAGCCCAGCAAGGTTCAGCGCCTCGTGAAAGGTGCCCTGGTTGGCCGCTCCCTCGCCGAAGAAGGCGACCGCGACGGAATCGCGCCCAAGCTTCTTGGCAGCGAGTGCCGCACCGGTAGCCGGCGGGAGGCTCGCCCCCTCGATCCCGCTGCACGAGAAGTTGTGCTCCGGGTCGAATAGGTGCATGTGACCGCCCTTACCACGGCTCAGCCCAGTGGCCTTGCCGAACAGCTCGGCCGCCAGCTTGTCCAGCGGTACCGCCTTGGCGATCGCGAAATGGTGGGGCCGGTGCGTGCCGACAACGCTGTCGTCGTCGCGAAGGTGAGCGCACACCCCCACCGCCACAGGCTCCTGACCCGCCGCCAAGTGCATCTCCCCGGGCACGGGGCCCCCGGCGATGTCAAACGCAAGACCGTGCTGGATCGCCGGCGGAAGCTTCCCCTCGAGGTAGATGTTCACCATCCGCTCCTCGAACTCTCGGATGACGAGCATCGTCTCGTACATCCAAAGGAGCTGATCATGTTCCGGATCCACAGTGCGCCCCTCCTTCCAGGTCCCAAGCGACCCGTTTGCGATCGCGATGACTGCGTCAAGTCTATGTCCGCAGGCCCCTCCCGTCCAGGGCGACGCGCGAGGAGAACATTCCAAGGATGGGGGCGGGGCGAGTTCTTCTGCGCCGGTCCTGCATAAGGAGCAAACTCAAGCTAGGCCGTCTAAATCTGTTCCCGCTGACCCTCGCCGGGCAAAGGAGTTCTACATGTTCAAACGACTGCGCGCCATCATCAGAGACAAGCTGTCACGGCTGTTTGACCGCGTCGAGGACCCGGGCGAGATACTGGACTACAGCTACGCCAGGCAGGTGGAGCAGCTGGCGAGCCTGCGCGGCGCCGTTGTTGATCTGGTGACCGCCAAGAAGCGCATCCAGGGCCAGAGCGAGAGCCGGCGCGCCGAAGCCGCCAAGCTGGAAGCCGGCGCCCGCCATGCGTTGCAGGCCGGCGACGAGCAGCTCGCCCGACGTGTGCTTGAACGCAAGCAGTTCATCTCCGATGAGCTGAACGGTCTTGATCAGCAGGTGGCAGACCTCGAAGCTCAGCAAGCTCAGATGGTGGCGTCAGAACGCGCCATCCGCGCCAAGCTTGAGCGGTTTCGCTCCCAGAAAGAGGTCACGAAAGCTCAGTACTCCGCGGCAAAAGCTTCAGTTGCCGTGGGCGAGGCCGCAGCCGGCCTGTCCGCGGAGTTCGCAGACATCGGGCTGGCGACCCAGCGCATCCGGGACAAGGTCGAGTACATGAGCGCGCGCGCGGGCGCGCTGGAAGAGCTGGAACGGGCCGGCGCGCTTGACACGCTCGGCTCAGGCGAGTCAGACATCGACCGCCAAATCCGGGAGCTGACCAGCGGCGCCGGCGTCGACGCCGAGCTGCAGAAGCTGAAAATGGAGCTGAACCCGGGCTTGGCCGAGCAACGTCACGCGCAACTGAGAGCAGCCGGGGAACTGGAGCAGCCCGCCGGTTAGCCCCGCTCACGCGTGGGAGCGGCCTGACTGGTTAGTCCGCGAGCGCGCTATTTTTGAGCGGGCGTTGGCTGATGCACCTCGTTTCCCCAATGACGCCGCGCTTCAAGGCCTGGCCGAGGAGGCTGAATTCGTTCTGCCCCGAAAGACAAGACGCGTTTTAGGTGTGGCCAGGAAGCCACGATGAGCGTGCCGCCGGGAGTGGGACGCGACAGAACGTGCGTCAACCTCACTCCACAGCCGTGGATTTCGGCGACAACCGTCCTGTTGGTTGCAGCGCGGGCCGTGAACATCCTCGGCTGACTGGGTACGACGGATCGCCGCGCGCGCTCAGCCGCCGAAGCCGGCCTGCAGCAGCTCGATGATCTCGCGCAGCAGCGGGATCCGCGGGTTGGTGCGAATGCTCGGGTCGGTGAAGGCCGTCTTGGCGAGCTCGGGGAGGCAGGCCTCGAATTCCTCGCGCGCGATGCCCAGCTCGGCCAGCGTGGCGGGCTCGCCGACATCGGCCAGCAGCTGCTGCACGCGGTCAAACAGCCGCTCTCGCCGGTCGGACTCGGAGCTGCCGCCGATGCCGAGGATCCAGGCGATCTGTGCGTACTTCTGGGGCGCAACGTAGGCGGAATAGCCGGGCGCGGGCATGAACTTCGTCGGCAGTGATGAGTTGTAGCGCAGCACGTGGGGGAGGAAGATCGCGTTGGCGCGGCCGTGGGCGATCCCGAAGCGGGCGCCGACGGCGTGGGCCAGCGCGTGGTTGAGGCCGACGAACGCGTTGGAGAACGCCAGCCCGGCGATCGTGGCGGCGTTGGCCATCGCCGAGCGTGCTTCCAGGTCCGAGCCGTCACGGTAAGCGCGGGGAAGCGCGTCGAGGATCAGGTTGATGGCCTGCATGCAGAACGCGTCGGTGAACGGCGAGGCGAAGATCGACACGCCCGCCTCGAGCGCGTGGGTTAGCGCGTCAATTCCGGTGTCGGCCGTGATCTCCGGTGGCATCGTCAGGGTCAGGGTCGGATCGACCACGGCGATGTCGGGCACGAGCGAGTAATCGACCAGCGTGACCTTCCGGTTGCCGACAGTGACGACGGCGGCGGGGGAGACCTCCGAGCCCGTGCCGGCAGTCGTCGGTACCGCGATCAGCCGGATCGTGTGCTCGGTCTGGGGGAACGACGCGATCCGCTTGCGCGCGTCCAGGAACGGCAGCGAGAGCTCATGCAGGTTCAGCTGGGGGCTCTCGTGGAAGAGCCGCATCGCCTTGGCGGCGTCGATCACCGAGCCTCCTCCGACCGCAATGATCACGTCGGCGTCGATCCGGTCGAGCTCCTGCACCCCGGCGCGGATCTGGGACTCGGTCGGCTCCGGCTCGACACCCGAGAAGACGTGCACGGCATCGGTGAGCAGATAGCTGCGCACCTGATCGGCGACTCCCCGAGCCTCGGTCGGCCCGTCGGTCACGATCATCGGCCGGCAGGCTCCGAGCAACCTCAGGTTCTCCAGGGCGCCGGGATTGAAGTACGTGTCCGACGGAACGCGGAACCACTGCGGGGGGGCCTGGCGGCGGGAGACCGCCTTGATGTTGAGCAGGTTTCGGTAGTTGACGTTGTCGGTCGTGTTCGAGCCCCCCCAGGTGCCGCAGCCGAGCGAGAAGGTCGGCGGCATCGAGTTGTAGACGCCGCCCAGCGCCCCGACCGCCGTGGGGGCGTTGACCAGGATCCGGCCGGTGCGGATCGCGAGCGCGAAGCGATCGATGACGGTCTGGTCGGTGGCATAGACGGCCGAGGTGTGGCCAAGCCCGGCATGCTCGGTGACCAGCTCGCAGGCGGCGATCGCGTGCTCGACCGACGGCGAGCGAACGATACCCAGCACCGGCATCAGCTTCTCGGCAATGAAGGGATGAGCCGCGAGCTCGTCGAGGTCAGGGGGCAGCGGCGCGAGCAGCACCTTGTGGGCCTCGTCGGCCTCAAAGCCGGCCAGCGCCGCGAGCGTGGAGCAGGACTGGCCGAGCACGCTGAACTCGACCCGGCCGTCGTCGTCAAACGACTTGCGCGCCAGCGCGTCGGTCTCCTCCTCGCTCAGCAGCCGTGCCCCCATCCGGCAGAACTCGTCGATCACTGCATCGTAGATCGGCTCGTCGATCACGCACGTCTGCTCGGCGGGACAGATGACGGACGAATCGAATGTCTTTGAGACCAGGATGTCAACCACCGCCATGCCCACGTCGGCGCTCCGGTGCAGGTATACGGGCGCGTTGCCCGAGCCGACACTGAGGCAGGGCTTGCCGGCCGCGTTGGCGGCGGCAACCGCCTTCGGGCCGCCGGTCGTCCAGATGAAGTCGACGCCAGGATGGTGGAACAGATACTGGGAGACCTCCAGCGACGGGTCCGGGATCACCTGGAGCGCGTTTGGCGGCAGCCCAGCCGCTTCGCCGGCCTGTTGCAGAAGTTCAGCGGCGCGGGTCGCGCAGCGAGCGGCCCGAGCCGACGGTCGCATGATCAGCGCGTTGCGCGTCTTGGCCGAGACGATCGACTTGAACAGCGCGGTGGAGGTCGGATTGGTGATCGGCAGCAGCGCGAGCACCACACCGATCGGCTCGGCGATGTACTGGATCGCGCGCTCGCGGTCCTCGTCGATGACTCCGACCGACTTCTTGTCCTTAAGGTAGTCGTACAGGAACTCGGTGGCGATGTAGTTCTTGAGGACCTTGTCCTCCAGCACCCCGAAGTGTGTCTCCTCCATGGCCAGTTCGGCGAGGTCGATCGCGTGCTCGAGCCCGGCGATGGTCATCGCCCTCACGATCCGGTCGACGGCCTCCTGGTCCATGCGACGCAGCGCGACGGCAGCATCGCGAGCGCGCTCCACGTAGCCATTCAGCCGCTCAGCCCACTGTCCGCCGGTTTCGGCGGTCGAATCGTCAGTCGCGATAGCCATCGTGAGCCAGCCTCGCAGCCGGCGGTGGTCCGGGCATCCGGGTAAAGCCGCTCACGCGCAGCGCGACTGTCCACAGCGCGAGTCCGGGTCCCTCCCCGATGCCGTCAACCAAAACCGCCGGCGCGACGCGGTCGCAAACCGGCTTTGGCTGGCGTGGCGTGGCCTACACTTAGTTCAGTGTCCCCGCGGCGATGACCGATGATGCGCTGCGACGCATTGATGCTCTGATCCAGGTCGGGCTTCGGCTCGCGCGCTCGGCGTCCTCGGGCCGGGTCCTGCTGGCCCGGATCGCCGTTGGGATCGACTTGGCCTGGGTCCCGCGCCCGTGGGGAGATCAGATCGCGACCGAGCTCGCGGCGGCGCGGGTGACCGCCAGCGAGCCGCTAAATGCGAAGAAGATTGAGCGGGCGCTGCGTGACGCTTGGGAGACACGCCCGACGAGCATCCTCGACGATTTCGATCCTGATCCGGTGGCGGTTAGGCCGACCTCGCAGGTCCACCGGGGCGTGCTGAACGGTGTGCCGGTGGCGGTCAAGGTACTGCGTCCCGGGCTCGCCAGAATGGTGCGCCAGGATCTGGCCGTACTTGAAGCTCTGGTGGTGCCGCTGACTGCGGCATTTCCGGCGCTGGACGCGCGCGCGGTCGTGCAGGAGTTCCGCCAGCGGGTGCTTGATGAGCTTGACCTGGAACAGGCGGCCGCCGCGCAACGTCGCTTTCAGCGCGCGCTGCGTCGCCATCCGTGGTTGATGGTTCCGGCGCCGGTGATGCGGCTGGCGCGGGAAGGGGTGCTGGTGAGCGAATGGGTGGACGGGGTCCCGATGTCGCGCGCGTCTGATCCCGACCAGGCCGCCGACCGGCTGATCCAGTTCGCGCTCGGCGGCGCGGCCGCGGGGATCGTGCACGCCGACCCGGATCCAGATGACGTGCTGATCCTGCCCGACGGCCGACTGGCGATGCTCGATTTCGGCGCCTGGTCCGAAGTCGATCCGGACCGCGTCGCGCTCATGGCGACCGCACTGGACGCGTTCCTGGCCCATGACGTCGAAGCGTTTGCGGGCGCCCTGGAGTACCTCGGCTGGCTCCCGCGCAGCAGCGGCGCCACCGCGCTGCACCTCATCGCAGAAGGGCTCGGTGACCTCGCCGGGCCGGGGTCGGCCCGGCTTGACGGCGACGCGGTGCTCGCCGCTCGCGACCGGCTCCTTGACCGGCCCGAGGCGATACTTGAGCTGATCCTGGCCGGTGCGCTGCCACCGCAGGATCTCTGGCCCGCACGAGGGGTTGTCGGACTGTTCTCGACGATCGCTCGCGTCGGCGCGAGCGGTGACTGGCGAGCGCTTGCCAGCGCTGCCCTGCGCAACGGCTGGAACGCGCCGGCCGGTTAGCGCACCGGCCGATCCGCGCCGCCTGCTGTGACGCGAGTGCCACACTCGCCTCGGAGCAGGGCGGTGGCGTCGTGCAGCGCGCCGATGCCGGCGATCCCGCCGGTCGCCTCAGCGAAGCGGCAGGCGGCCTCGACCTTCGGCGCCATCGACCCTGCCGCGAAGGTCATCCTGCGCAGCGTGTCCACGGTGGTTTCTGTGAGCCGGCGCGGGTGCGCTGTGCCCCAATCGGCCTCTACGTTCGACACGTCGGTGAGCATTAGCAATGCGTCGGCTTGAAGGTGGCTCGCCAGCAGTGCGGCTGTCAGGTCCTTGTCGATCACCGCTTCGACGCCACGCAGCCTGTCGTCTTGATCGAGGACGACCGGGATCCCGCCGCCCCCCAGGCATACGACGAGCACGCCCGCATCCACCAGCAGGCGCAGAGCGGCCAGCTCGATGATCGAGCGGGGCTCCGGCGATGCGACGACGCGGCGATAGTGCTCGCCGTCGAGGGCGATCGACCACCCGTGTTCGCTGGCCAGGCGTGTCGCGGTCTGGAGGTCGTAGGCGGGACCGATCGGCTTGGTGGGGTTGGCGAAGGCGGGATCGTCGGCGTCGACCGCGACTTGGGTGAGAAGGGTTGCGACGGGACGCCCGCCGAGCTCATTGATCAGTTCCTGCTCCAGCAGATAGCCGATCATCCCCTCGCTCTCGGCACCCAGAACGTCCAGCGGGTACGGGGCCACCTCGTCGAACGCCTCGTTCTGCAGCGCCAGCAGGCCCACTTGCGGTCCGTTGCCGTGGGTGACAACGACCTCGTGCTCGCGGGCCAGTTCGGCGACCGCCGCCACGGCGGTGGCGACGTTCGTGCGTTGCGTGACAACGTCCGCGGCCTGACCGCGGCGCAGGAGGGCGTTGCCGCCGAGGGCGACGATCACGCGCACGATCTAGCCTTCACGGGTGCCGCGCATGGGGCAGAAGTTCTATCGTCTGCCGCGGCGCCGGCTGCTGGACGGCTGGCTAGAGATCGTGGCGCCGGACTGGAGGACGGGTGCGCAGAGTGATCATCATGGGCGCCGGCGGGCGAGACTTTCACGACTTCAACGTCGTTTTCCGCGAGGACCCGGATGTTGAAGTCGTGGCGTTCACGGCGACGCAGATTCCCGGAATCGCCAATCGCATCTATCCGGCGTCGCTCGCGGGGCTGCGGTACCCGGCCGGGATCCCGGTGCTGGCTGAGGAGAAGCTGTCGGAGCTGATCCGCCGGCATTCGGTCGACGAGGTGGTGTTGGCTTACTCGGATCTCTCGCACGAGGAAGTGATGCATCGGGCGTCACGCGTGCTGGCGGCGGGCGCGGACTTCGCGCTGCTCGGCCCCGGCTCGACGATGCTCCAGAGCAGCAAGCCGGTGGTCGCGGTGTGCGCGGTCCGCACCGGCAGTGGCAAGAGCCAGACCAGTCGCCGGGTGGGGCAGGTCTTGCTCGAAGCCGGGCTCCGGGTCGCGCTGATCCGGCATCCGATGCCCTATCACGAGTTGGAGGCGATGCGCGTGCAGCGTTTCGCCAGCATCGCCGAGATCGATCAGTCGCATCCGACGATCGAGGAGCGCGAGGAGTACGAGCGCGCGGTCGGCGCGGGACTGGTGGTGTACGCCGGAGTCGACTACGCCGCGATCCTCGAGCTCGCCCAGGCCGAGGCCGACGTGATCATCTGGGACGGAGGCAACAACGATTTCCCGTTCATCCGTCCCGACCTGATGATCGTGGTAGTCGACCCGTTGCGGGCGGGCCAGGCTCTCACCTACCACCCGGGCGAGACCAACGTGCTGATGGCCGATGTTGTGCTCGTCAACAAGCTCGACAGCGCGTCCCCTGACCAGATACGCGAGCTGATGGCCCTGGTCACCAGCGCCAACCCCGACGCGGTCATAATCCGCGCAGCGTCTCCCGTGTCGTTGGCGGATGGACCGGCGCTCACCGGCAAGGCCGTCCTGGTCGTCGAGGATGGACCGACCATCACCCACGGCGGCATGTCCTTCGGCGCAGGAACCGTCGCCGCTCAGCACGGAGGTGCGCGCATACAGCTCGACCCGCGTCCGTGGGCCGTCGGCTCGATCGCCGAGACCCTGCGCCGCTACCCGCACATCGGACCAGTGCTCCCCGCGATGGGTTATTCCGACATCCAACTGCACGAGCTGGAAGCCACGATCAACGCCGTCGACTGCGACGTCGTTGTCGCCGGCACGCCAATCGATCTCGCGCGACTGATCCGCTGCCGCCACCCGATCCGCCAGGTCACCTACGAGCTGCAGGAGATCGGACTGCCGACGATCGAAGACGTGCTCGCTCCGATCATCGCCGCTTAGCTCATCGTGCGATTGGCGTCATTGGCCGCGGATTGCACCCGGACCGGGCGGGGGCGGCTGGGAGCCGGTGCCGTGGACTGAGTACCACAGGACCCTGTCGAACACGTCCTGCGGGACTCGGTCGCGATGGATGAAGTCGTAGCCGCGGGTCAGTGCGCGGTTGGCCGCCGTATTGGCGTTGCGGTCGAGTAGCGGGTAGGTCGGAGCGCGGACGTCGTACGGCGCCGAGTTCGATCCGGTCGTCTGGAACACGTCGTACATCGGGGTCGCGACCGCGTCCGCGAACCCGAGCGGCTTCATGCCGAGGATCAGCTCAATCGAGCGGATCACCGACAGCATGTCGTAACGCGTGTGGATGACAGCTCCGCGCTTGGCGTAAGGGCTGAACACGCCCGCGGGCATGCGGTGGGCGTCCACGTGGTCAGCGCCGTCCTGCGAGTCGTCCTCGATCACGAAGATCGCCGAGGAGCGCCACACGGTCGAGTGCGAGATCAGGTCGACGATCTGCCCGAGGCCGTAGTCATTTTCGGCCACCATCGACCGCGGCGTGCGCGCCCCCGGCTGGACGCCGTTGGTGTGGTCGCTCGGCAGCACAAGGTAGTTGAACGCGGGCACCGTGCCGGCCGCGACCTGCTGGTCGAAGGCCTGTTCGAAGCAAGAGAAGCGCGACTCCGAGCTCGGCGAGGCACCGGGCGGAATCGAGGAGTCGAACGTCTCCCTCTGAGTGTGCGCAAGCGTGGCGGCGATCGAATCGGTGCCGATCGAGATGTCGTTCGGATAACAGCCGAACGGATATCCGAGGTTCGAATGGGCGAACTTCTGGTTCTCGAGCTTGGCCTGCGCCGGGCCGATGTCCTTGTCGGTCACCCCAAGCACCTTCAGCACGTTCGGCGGCACCGTGCCGGCGATCACCTCGCCGTAGTTGAAGTAGGAGATGCCCTGGCGCTGCGCGCGGTCGAACAGGAACCCGGTTCCGGGCCAGCTGATCGTGTACGCGCCGAAGTCGTAGGGGCGGTTGCGACCCGCGTAGTTCTGCTGCCAGTTCTTCTGTACGTAGTCGGATACGGCGGCGGCGCTGGTCCAGAAGTGGCCGTCGATCGACGCCTCGGAGTTGGCGTAGACGTGGTCGAGCAGCGGGAAGCGGCGCACGAGCGCGTGCATGTTGGGGGTGATCCGCTTGCCGAACAGCGTCAGCGCCGGGTCGCCGTCGCCGCGGCTGTCATCGCCGAGGACCTGGTCGTAGGTGCGGTTCTCCCGGATGATGAAGAACACGTGCTTGATCGGACCGCCGGGGCGCAGCGGAGTGCCGCTCGGCGCACGCTCGAAGTTGGTTGGGATCAACTGGCGGTTTGCGCCCACGGTGAACTGACTGATCTGTCGGTCGCTCGGGAAGGGCAGAATGCCAGCGCGGCCTGAGCTGAGCACGGCGCTGCCGGGGTGCGCGAGTAGGTTGTTGTCGTTGGTTGCGAGCGGATTCGGGCCGTTCCGGTTAGGTCCGGCGCCGAGTCCCTTAGCCGCGATCCACAGCAGGCGCGTGCTCGTCGCCTGAACGTCGGCGGGATAGGCTGCGGTCGGGATCCGGCCGAGCCGTGTTCCCGACGGCAGTGCGAACACGGCGAGCTCGTCTGCAGCTGCCTCGGCGACGACGAGCCGGCGACCATTTGGTGTTACCGCCACCGCTACCGGCGACTCCCCTCCGCCCTGCGGACGCTCGACCGAGAGGACCTTGTCGAGCGTCATGCTTTTTGTGTTGATGACGGCGACCTGGTTCTCGTTGGCGATCGCCACATACGCGCGCGACGTTCTGGGGTTGAGCGCGATTCCCTCCGGATGGGAGAGGTTCGCGCCTGCTTGGATGTCCTTGATCTTGGTCGCGCTGGCAAGCGCGATCATCGATACGGTGCCCGGTCCCTCGTTCGAGACCAGCCCGGTCCGGCCGTCGGGCAAGATCGCCGCCCCGTATGGATACGCACCCGTGGGGACGTAACGGACCGCGTGCGAGCTCGTATCGACCACGGCCGCCGCGTCGGCGAGATTGAGGGGCACGAGCAGCGTCTGACCGTTGGGCGAGACGGCGAGCCGGTCGGGCCACGATTCGTGGCCGGACTTCTGCGGCGGAAAGGCCTGCGGGACCGCCGCTGACGGCGGCGGTGGCACGGCGATCGTTCCCGTCTCGGCGGCGATGCCGCTGTGGCGGTCGTAGCGGAAGACGTGGATCACGTCGCCGCCGCGACCGGGGAGCCCGGGCCGCCGCTCGTCGGTGTCAGTCGAGTCCGGGACGCCCGACACATACACGCGCGACCGCTTACCGTCGATGGCAATGCCGCCAGAGGCGCCGGGGAGCGGCAGGATCTGGATCACCCGAGGGTGCTTTAGGCCGACGGCGACGATCCGGATGTCGTTCAACCCCCTCCCGGTTGACACGGTCCAGTAAAAGCGCCCATCGGGCGTGAGTGCGCCGCCGGTGGGGAAATCACCGAGCGTCACCAGCTGGCCCGGCGGCGCCAGCAGCCGGCCGTTGCCGGTCATGTGCAAGGAAGGGCCGATTCGGCCCGTGCTGACCGAGCTCGCGGCGATGGCCGCCCCGGCCAAGCCCACCGCGACCGCCAGCCCGATCAAGATGCGGAGGCTTCGAAACCTGACCAAGTCACGTGAATATAACGAACGGCGCGAGAGTTCGTGTTATCCAAGCGTGACGAAACGGCCCGCTCAGAGTTCGATCACCCGCGAGCGCAACTCGTGAAGTTGGTCTCGCTGGTCTGCGGCAAGCGGCCCGACGAGAAGATCGAGGCGTTCGCCCGCTGGATCGATACGGGAATGGCCGAGTAGCCAAGACAAGCGGCTGCACCGCCGAGGGCTTGGGGCGCGTCCGGTCCGTGGCCGCCGCGGTTGGAGCCCGGATGCTCAGTCGCGGCGCCGGCAAGATCATCAACGTCTGCTCGTTGCAGAGCGAGCTGGCCAGACCGACCATCGCTCCCTATGCGGCCACCAAGGGGGCGCTGAAGATGCTCACCCGCGGGATGTGCGCGTACTGGGCCTCGCACGGAATCTGCGTGAACGGCATCGGGATTACGGCGGTCATTTGAGCGGTCGCGGGCGGCGCCTGGGAATCCTGAGTGCGGTCGGGAGGGCCAGGGCGAGCATGAGGTCACCGCGCAGCTTGAGTCTGCGGGTGATCATGAGTCGTTGGGCGCTCGTGACACCGCCCACCAGTTGCAGGAACGCCAACGGTGAAAGCTCCAGCGTCAACGCTGCCTTGTGTTCGCCGCGTCTTGATGTCCTGCACCGGCCGTCGGCGAGTATGAGCTGGTAGCGGTCGGTGCCGCCGTCCCGCCGGCCCGTGATCCTGAACTCCACGACCGCATTGAGGCGCATATCGGGCTGTGCGCGCTGACGTATCGTGCGGAAGATCTGCCACAACAGCAGGCCGCGGAGCCGGCTGCGCATGACCCACTGGAGCGTCTGGGCTGAGGCCGTGCTTACCCACCAAGCCAGCGCCTCGGCCTTGAGGTCAGCAAACCAGCGCCTGCGAAAGGGCCGCGCGAAGGCTCTCATCAACCCATATCTTCGCCGGGCCGGACGATCTCTCGCGCAACTGCTCGACAACTGGCCTGAGGACGAGGTCGCTGTCCGCGGAACACGTTGGCGTCAGCCAAGCGCGCTGATCCGGCTGATCAGGAGCTCGAGGAAGCGCTCGGAGTCGATGGCTACCGCCACGTGGCAGTTGGGCTCCCACCCCGCGCGCCCCGAGAGATCAACGTGGGTGCGACCGCGGGAGAGCTCGGGGCCGGTGTCGATGATCACGCCGCAGTGCTTGGTGTTGAGCAGCGTGACGTCGATCACGTGTGCCATCGCGACGGCGTCGTGCACGGGCGCCCCCTTCCAGCCGTACTGGCGCTGATGAAACTGGGCGTAGAAGTCATATAGATCGGCGACCAGCTTGCCGGCGGTGCCGGCGCCCGCGAGCCGCTCGGTGTGGACAGGTGTCATCAGCGCCTGGTGGGTGACGTCGAGCCCGGCCATCGTGAGGTCGATCCCACTGGCGAACACGCGGTGTGCCGCCTCGGGATCGGCCCAGATGTTGAACTCGGCGGCCGGTGTCGCGTTGCCCTCGGCGATCGCCCCGCCCATCAGCACGATCCGCTCGACTCTCGTCGTTAGTTCCGGATAGCGTGCCAGGAACAGCGCGATGTTCGTCAGCGGCCCAGTCGCAACCAGCGTGACGGGACGTGGATTGGCGACCAGGGCCGTCGCGATCCAGTCGATCGCGTGCGCGGGCTCGGGGGCTCTGGATGGCGGCGGCAAGTCTGGCCCGTCGAGCCCGGTTTCGCCGTGCACATGCGCGGCGACGTGGCGCTCGCGGACCAGGGGGCGCGGCGCGCCGGCGGCGACCGCGATCTCGCCGTGGCCGACATGGTCAAGGACGCGGATCGCGTTTGCCGTCGTCTTGTCGAGCGTCTGGTTGCCGGAGACCGTGGTCACGCCGAGCAGCGCTACCTCGGGGCTGGCGAGCGCCAGCAGGAGCGCGATCGCATCGTCGTGGCCAGGGTCGCAGTCGAGGATGATGTCCGTCATGGGGCGATGATGGCGTCCACCTCGGCTGCCGTTGGCAGCGAGGGTTGCGCGCCTGGGCGAGAAGCCGCGAGCGCCCCGGCGGCGCAGGCCCACCCCAGCGCTTCCGAGCGCTCCTTGCCCTGCAGCAGCGCCACGACCAGTGCTGCGCAGAACGCGTCGCCGGCTGCCGTGCCGTCCACCGCTTTGATGCGCGGCGGCCGTGCCCGGGCGACCTCCCGGCCGCCCTGCAGCAGCACCGCGCCCTCCGCGCCCAAGGTCAACGCGACCAGCCCGAGGTAAGGACCTACGAGCTCGTACTCGTAGGGGTTGACGACCAGCAGGTCGGGCTCGAGCACCAGCGGGCCTCGCGCGGGTGCAGCGTTCAAGCAGAAGAAACGTGCCCCGGCAGCCGCCGCGGCGACCACCGCGCTCGGGATCTCCTGCTGGCACATGACCGCGTCAGCCTCGCCCACCTCCACGTCGCCGGGAGTCAGCCGCCGGTTCGCCCCCGGCGCGACCACGATCACGTTCTCGCCGCTCGTCTCGACCAGGATCAGCGCGACGCCGCTCTCTCCTTCGTCGCGCACGACGCCAGTGGTGTCGACGCCCTCTCGCTTCAGCGATCCCAACACCAGATCATCCACACCGACTCGCCCGACGAACCGCACCCGAGCACCGAGTCGCGCTGCCGCGACGGCCTGATTCGCGCCCTTACCACCCGGGACACGCTCAAACACCGCATCGGTAACCGTCTCGCCCGGACGCGGCAGCCGCTCGCAACGGGCAACGAGATCGACGTTCGCCGATCCCACAACCGTTATCCCGGGCGCGGACGACACGCTGCGGATCCTAAGTGGTCGTCGCCGTCAGTCCGGTCGCACCGCCGGCTGGCGTCAGCGCAGGATGCCGGTGTGCCCAAGCGAGTAGGTCCCCGGCTGGGGCCACACGCACAGCCCGTGGGGGCCCTGGCCGACGGGGATCGTTGCGCGCAGGTGGCCCGTGCGGGTATCGATCGCGTAGACAACCGCGTTGTAGCGCCCGCTCAGCCATAGCGTGCTGCCGTCGGCCGACACGCCGCCCATGTCAGGGCTGGCGGGTAACGGCAGTTGCCAGGTCTTGACCACGCGCCGGGTCCGGAAGCTGACGACCGAGATCGACCCCGCCTGGCGGTTGGAGACGTACAGGAACCGGGCGTTGCGGCTCGGGTAGAGCCCGTGGGCGCCCGCGCCGGTCTTGAGGAAGCCGATCACCCGGAACGTCGACGGGTTGATCTCCCACAGGCCGCCGTTCAGCTGGTCGGCGGTGTAGAGCGTGCGACCGTCGGGGGACAGCTTGACATCCTGGGGGCTGGCCAGCCCGCGGTCGAGCACCAACGTCCGGAGCACCCGTTGGGTCCGGAGGTCGACCTCGATCATCCGGCCGGCGAACTCACAGCTCGCGAACGCATAGCGTCCGCCGGGGGAGAAATCCATGTGATCGACCCCACGGCAGGCGGGCACCGACAGCGAGTGCACCAGGCGCATCGTGCGGGGGTCACGAAAGTCGAGCCGCTCCAGGCGTTCGGCCACGACGATCGCGAACCGGCCGTCGGGGGTGAAGTACAGGTTGTAGGGGTCCTCCACCCGTATCGGGCGGCCAGGGCGGCTCGTGTGCGGATTGATCGGAGTTAGGGTGTTGCCCACGTCGTTGTCCACGTACAGCGTCCGCAGGTCATAGGAGGGCGTGACGTGCTGCGGCAGCGCTCCGGTGGGGAACTGCTCGACGATCCGCATCGTCCGCTGGCTGATCACGTCGACCGTGTTGCTCATGCTGTTGGGCACGTAGACCAGCGCCGGGTCCCCTCGCACGGCCGGGCTGAGGTCTCCCGCCCCGTCGGCGCGGTAGATGTTCACTGCGGTTGATCGCCCGAGGCCCACGGCGGCCTGGGGCAGCGGCGACAGCTTGGCCGTGGTCGACGATGTGCTGCGGTGGCGGGTAGAACCGCCGCACCCCCCGAGCGCGAGCGCCACCATCACGGAGGCCAGGGCAACCCCGAGGCCGGGCGTGCGCGCCAGCCTGCCCGGGGCGGTCACGGCGCGCACAAGCACGGCCGGCAGGCTGTCAGCGCTCGATGCGCATCGCCTTGGCGGTTGGTGAGGATTCTCACAGGACAACTGCGGATCCGGCTGGGGGCGTGGTGTCGTTGGCTAGGCTCGCTGGCATTAGCTGCGTGTTCTCAACCTCGATTGTGACGCCGTGACCCCGGCTGGTTCATGGTCAGCTCGGGCAAGATCTACGCGCGGCGCGGCCGTGCTGTCCGCACTCGCCGTCGCGCTGGCCGGCGCCGGGTGCGGGGGCGGCGGCGCCACGAGCACCAGATCGGAAGAGCACAC
>OCZT010001489.1_pt1 | contig 24239 bp, 16 predicted proteins | sample 1539031 | NCBI WGS metagenome assembly OCZT01 (sample SAMEA3539308, study PRJEB22396) | soil metagenome | biome: tundra; feature: field; material: soil | place: USA | collected 2010-05 | depth 0.15 m | reverse complement strand
TTCGGGCCGACGAGGGCGAAAAGGGTTCCGGCGGGAATCTCGAGGGAGAGGTCCGCAAGGGCCGTCTTGTCGCCGTAGCGCTTGACGGCCCTCTCGAACCGGATCACGTGCGGATCTTAAGCGTAGAGCCCACGGACCTGCATGTCGTGCGCGACGCGCTGGATCGCGACCAGCCCACACCAATCGAAACACGATCTTCCAACGACTTAGCGGATGGGCCAACGGGTTCGTGACGACAGCCGTTGTGCGGGGCGACGGCTGGCACACGGCCCCGATTCATATGCTTCATTGACGCCCCCCGGTGCCCGGCGCCATCAATTTAGTTGGACACGCTTCCATACGTGAAAGGAGCGGAGCATGAGAGAGTATGGTTCCAAAGTGCTCGACGAACCCCGGACCCAGGGCCGGGCCAAGCCGGAGACCCACAAGCAGAAGGAGTACGTCTCCGCCCTGCTCGCCGACGTGAAGGCCAAGAATCCGGCCGAGCCGGAGTTCCATCAGGCCGTCCAGGAGGTCGCCGAGTCGGTCGGTCTGGTTCTCGAGAAGCACCCCGAGTACCGACGCGCCAAGATCTTCGAGAGGATCGTCGAGCCGGAGCGGGTCATCATGTTCCGAGTTTCTTGGATGGACGACCAGGGCGAGGTGCGCATCAACCGCGGCTTCCGCATCCAGATGAACGGCGCCATCGGGCCGTACAAGGGCGGCCTGAGGTTCCATCCCTCGGTCAACCTCGGCATCCTGAAATTCCTCGCCTTCGAGCAGACGTTCAAGAACGCGCTCACGACGCTCCCGATGGGCGGCGCCAAGGGCGGCTCGGACTTCGACCCGAAGGGAAAGTCGGACAACGAGGTCATGCGCTTCTGCCAGAGCTTCATGACCGAGCTCTACCGGCACATCGGCCCGGACACCGACGTCCCCGCGGGGGATATCGGGGTCGGCGGCCGAGAGATCGGGTATCTCTTCGGGCAGTACCGGAAGCTCCGGAACGAGTTCACGGGCGTGCTCACGGGCAAGGGCCTCAATTGGGGCGGCTCGCTGATCAGGACCGAGGCCACGGGCTTCGGCTGCGTCTACTTCGCCGCCGAGATGCTCGCGACGCGCGGCCAGACGCTCGAGGGCAAGAACTGCCTCGTCTCGGGCAGCGGCAACGCCGCCCAGTTCACCGTCGAGAAGCTCCTCGACCTCGGTGCCAAGGTCGTGACGCTGTCAGATTCCACCGGATTCATCCATGACGAGGCGGGGATCGACCGCACGAAGATGGAGTTCGTCCTCGACCTGAAGAACGTCCGGCGCGGCCGCATCCAGGAGTACGCGGACCGGTTCAAGGGTTCGCACTTCACGCCCGCGGATCCGAGGCTCGACCACAATCCCCTCTGGAACATCAAGGCCGACTGCGCATTCCCGAGCGCGACGCAGAACGAGATCAACGGAAAGGACGCCGCGAACCTCCTCCGGAACGGAATCAAGGTCGTGTCCGAGGCCGCGAACATGCCGACGATGCTCGACGGGGTTCATCAGTTCGTGGACGCCGGCATTCTCTACGCGCCCGGCAAGGCCGCCAATGCGGGCGGTGTCGCGACCTCGGGGCTCGAGATGTCGCAGAACAGCATGCGTTACGCCTGGACGCGCGAGGAGGTCGACCAGCGGCTCCGGATCATCATGAAGAGCATTCACAAGGCCTGCACGGAGACCGCGGACCGGTTCGGCTGCCCCGGTAATTACGTGAACGGCGCCAACATCGCGGGCTTCCTGAAGATCGCCGACTCGATGATGGACCAGGGACTCGTCTAGGAGGCGCCGCGGAAGGACCGAACGCCAAGGACACATCCCATGAACGCGCACCAGAGGGCCCTCGTCAAGAGCACGTTCGAGGAGCTGAGGCCGATCCCGAAAGGTGCGGGCCTCACGTTCTACGGCCGCCTGTTCGAGCTCGACCCCGCGCTCCGGCCGCTCTTCGGAAACAACCTCGAGAGCCAGGCCGCCATGTTCGTCACGGCCCTCAGCGTGTCTGTGCTCGGCCTCGCCGAACAGGGGTTCGTGCCGGTCTCCGTGCGAGAGCTCGGGGCCCGGCACGAACGCTACGGGGTCGAAGAGCCTTTTTACGCGACCTTCGGCGAGGCCCTCCTCTGGACCCTTGGGCAACTCCTCGGCGAGCGCTTCACACCCGAGGTCCGGGAGGCGTGGTCCGAGGCTTACGAAACACTGGCCGCGGCCATGAAACAGTCGGCCGCGGAGGCACGGGAGGCGAGGGCCGCCGGGAAGCGCGGCGGCCCTCTTCCGAGCAGTCCTCCATTCCCGGCCTGAAGGTGACCCCCGCGTTTCCCTGATTCACCCACCTCATGGCCAACGTGCAGCGTCCTTCCCTACGATGTTCATGGATGCTGCTCAGGTGTCAGACGTCGCCTCTGGAGGCGTCCGGCCAGCCTTTAAACAACACGAAAGATGGGGGTTATACGTTATGAAAGGCGCGTTCAACGCGTTCGAGATGGCCCAGTCCCAATTCGACAAGAGTGCCGAAATCCTCGGCCTCGACGTCCCCACGCGCGACCTCCTGCGCTGGCCCCTGCGTGAGTATGCGTTCGCGATCCCGGTGCGCATGGACGACGGCAAAGTCCAGGTCTTCCGCGGCTTTCGTGTCCAGCACAACGACGCGCGCGGGCCGAGCAAGGGAGGCATCCGCTTTCACCCGCAGGAGACGATCGACACGGTCCGCGCGCTCTCGATGTGGATGACGTGGAAGTGCGCGGTCGTCGACATTCCGCTCGGCGGCGCCAAGGGCGGCGTGATTTGCGACCCGCACAACCTCTCGGCGCGCGAGCAGGAAGGGATCTGCCGCGGCTGGGTCCGCCAGGTCGCGAAAAACGTGGGCCCGACGATCGACGTGCCGGCACCCGACGTGATGACGACGCCCCAGCACATGCTCTGGATGCTCGACGAATGGGAGACGATTCACGGCCACCGCGGCCCGGGCTTCATCACCGGAAAGCCGGTCGGGATGGGCGGGTCGCTCGGACGCACGGAGGCGACGGGCTACGGCGTCGTCTTCGCGCTCCGTGAGGCGCTGGCGCAGCTCGGCCTGCCGATCGACAAGACCCGCGTCGCCGTACAGGGGTTCGGAAATGTGTCGCAATACGCGATCCAGCTCTTCACGAAGATGGGCGGCAAGGTCGTGTCGGTCTCGTCGTGGGACCAGACCGACCAGACGTCCTATTGCTTCCGGCGAGTCGAGGGAGTGGACGCCGCCGAGCTGATGACGGTCACGGACCCCTTTGGCGGGATCGACAAGGCGAAGGCGAAGAAGCTGGGCTACGACGTGAAACCCGGCGAAGACTGGATTGCCGAGGACGTCGACATCCTCCTGCCGGCGGCGCTCGAGAACCAGGTCACGGGCGAGAGCGCGAAGCGCATCTCCCCCCGCGTGAAGATCATCGTCGAAGGCGCGAACGGGCCGACGACGCCCGAAGCGGACAAGCTCATCCAGGACCGGGGAATCTTCGTCATACCGGACTTCCTCGCGAACGCCGGCGGCGTCACCTGCAGCTACTTCGAGCAGGTGCAGAGCAATATGAATCACTACTGGACGCAGGACGAGGTGCTCGGCAAGCTCGACGTGAAGATGACGCACGCGTTCCACGACGTCGCCGAGCTCGCGAGAAGCCGGAAGCTCCCCATGCGGGACGCCGCCTATGTCATCGCCGTGAGCCGCGTCGCGAAGGCCTGCCGGGATCGCGGCTGGGTGTGACGGTGTGACCGGGTGACCGCTTTCGCCGCGCTCACGCGTTACTCGAGGGCGAGCTTCGGCGCGGGAGAGCGGTTCACGCGCATCGGCGAGGGGCCGGTCGGCGGCAAGGCGGCCGGCTTGCTCCGAATCCTCGAACGCCTCGACGCGGCTTTCCCCGACGGCCGCTTCGGCCCGTTCGAGGTGACGGTCCCGAGCTTCACCGTCATCGCGGCCGACTGGTTCGAGTCCTTTCTCGAGGAGAACGGGCTGCCCGGCGCTCTCGACCGCCTGCGCGACGGTGAGATCGCCATGGCGTTCCAGCGCGCGAACCTTCCGGTCGGCCTCGTCGGAGACCTGCGCGCGCTGATGGAGGACGTGCGCGCTCCCCTCGCGCTGCGCTCGTCGAGCCTTCTCGAGGACGCGCTCGAGCACCCGTTCGCCGGCGTCTACGGCACGAAGATGACGCCGAACGACCAGCTCGACGCCGACACGCGCTTCACCCGCATGGTCGAGGCGATCAAATTCGTCTGGGCGTCGACGTTCTTCGCGGCGGCGCGCGCGTACCGCGCGCGCGTCGGCGCGGGCGAAAGCGAGCGCATGGCCGTCGTCGTGCAGGAGGTCGTCGGCCGAAGGCACCAGACGCGCCACTACCCGGACGTCTCCGGCGTCGCGCGGTCGCTCGCGTTCTATCGCTTCGGCGGAACGGAGCCGGAGGAAGGGATCGCGCAGCTGGCCCTCGGGCTCGGCCGCACGATCGTCCAGGGAGAGCCCGCCTGGACGTTCTGTCCCGCGCGACCGAAGGCGACGCCGCCGTACCGCTCCACCGGCGATCTCCTCCGTGAGACGCAGACGCGCTTCTGGGCCGTGAGGATGGGCGAGCCGCCCGAATACGACCCGACCCGCGAGACCGAGTACCTCGTCCATGCGACGCTCGCCGACGCCGAAAAGGACGGCACGCTCTTCTTCACCGCCTCGACGCTCGATCCGCGCTCCGAAAGGCTCGTGCCGGGCCTGGGCCGCGCGGGGCCGCGCGTCCTCACGTTCGCTCCGCTTCTCGTCCTCGACGAGCTGCCGCTCGCCGCGCTCGTCCGCACGCTGCTCGCGCTCACCGGCGATGCGATGGGCGGACCGGTGGAGCTGGAGTTCGCCGTGACGCTGCCGGACGCGGGCGACGCCGCTCCCCGTTTCTGCGTCCTGCAGGCGAGGCGCATGGCGGTCTCCTCGGAATCCGTCGACCTCACGGCGGAGCGCCGCGGGTGGGTGCCGCTCGTCTCGTCCGACCACATGCTCGGGAACGGCGTCGTCGAGGGAATCGCCGACGTCGTGTATCTCGTCCCCGAGCGCTTCGACGCGGGAAAGACGCCCATCATGGCCGCCGAGATCGCCGGTCTCAACCGGCGCCTTCTCGACGAGGGGCGGCCTTATCTCCTCATCGGATTCGGCCGCTGGGGAAGCGCCGACCCCTGGCTCGGCGTACCCGTAAACTGGGGGGACGTCTCCGGGGCGGGCGTGATGGTCGAGACCTCGCCCCGCGGGCGCCCGATCGAGATGAGCCAGGGATCGCACTTCTTCCACAACCTCGCGGCATTCTCCGTGCCGTATGCCTGCGTGCCGGAGGGCGGAGAGACGATCGACTGGGAGTGGCTGCGCGCGCGCCCCGCCGAGTTCGAGACGGCGTTCGTAAGGCACGTTCGGCTCGAGGCGCCTCTCCTCGTCGAGGTGGACGGGCGCGTCGGGGAGGGCGCGGTGCTCAGGCGCGCGGACGAGGACGGTCCCCAATGACGCCGGCCGACCACCTCCTCGAAGCGCTGCAAGAGCGGGCGAAGGAGCTCACCTGCCTCTACCGCGTCAACGAGGTCTGCAGCACGCCGCAGTCGTCGCTCGACGAGATCTTCCGGAGCGTCGTCCAGATCCTCCCCTTCGGCTGGCAGTACCCGGAGACGTGCTTCGCGCGCGTCACCGTCGACGGAACCGTCTACGAGGCCCCCGACGCCGTGGCGACCCGCTGGAACCAGTCGGCCGGAATTCGCGTTCAGGGAGAGACCGTCGGCGAGGTCGAGGTCTTCTACCGCGACGAGCGGCCGGCGTCGGACGAGGGCCCGTTCCTCAAGGAGGAGCGCAAGCTCATCGACACCGTCGCCGAGCGGCTCGGCCAGCTCCTCCTGCAACGCCGCTTGCTCGACCGCCTGCACGGCTGGGAAGGCGAGCCGTCGCGCCCGGCGCCTGAAGCGCGAGCCGAGTGGTGGATCATCATCGACTTCCTGAGGAGCACCGATCCGCGGCTCCTCGTCCGCATCTCGCGGCGGATGATCAACTACCTCTGCTGGAACGGCGTGGCCGCGGCCCAGGATCTCCTGCCGCGCTTCACGGGAGGACGCGGGTCCGAGGAGAGCGACGACAACCGCCCGATCGAACGGCGCAGCCCCGAGTCGCTCCTGGGCGTCGCCGACGAGGCGTTCCGCGTCGCCTCCGAGCACCTTTCGGTCGAGGAGATCCGCTCGTGCATGCAGAAGTGGATCAAGGACGACATGGCGGGCTTCCTGCTCCGGGCGGCGGAGAACCAGGGCACGTCGACGGCGGAGCTGGCGCAGGCGCTCGGGCGCTTTCACGACTCGCACATCGACGACCGGCAGCTCTCGCGCACGATCCAGGTGGAGCTGCGCGTCTCACTCGCCCGCCGCTTCCTCACGGACGACCTCGGGTTCGTCGACATCGCGAAGGACTTCATCGATACCGCCGACTTCTTCGAGCTCGCGCGCCACGTCATCGCGCCGCCGAAGAGCCACGGCCGTGTCGGCGGCAAGAGCGCGGGCCTCCTCCTCGCGACGCAGATCGTGAGGAAGTCGACGGAGTTCGCCGACGCGCTGGGCACGATCCGGATCCCGAAGACCTGGTACCTGACGTCGGACGGGATCCTGGACTTCATCGAATACAACCAGCTCGAGGACCTCTACAACCGCAAGTACCTCGAGATCGACCAGGTGCGGCGCGAGTACCCGCACGTCGTTCAGGTCTTCAAGAACTCGCACTTCTCCCCGGAGATCATCAAGGGGCTTTCGCTCGCGCTCGACGACTTCGAGGACCGGCCGCTCATCGTCAGGAGCTCGAGTCTCCTCGAGGACCGTGTCGGCGCGGCGTTCTCCGGGAAATACAAGAGCCTCTTCCTCGCGAACCAGGGCACGAAGGCGGAGCGGCTGTCGGCGCTCCTCGACGCCGTCGCCGAAGTCTACGCGTCGGTCTTCGGGCCGGACCCGCTGGAGTACCGCGCGGAGCGCGGCCTCCTCGACGTCCACGAGGAGATGGGGATCCTCCTGCAGGAGGTCGTCGGCAGCCGGGTCGGGAAGTACTTCCTTCCGACGTTCGCCGGCGTCGCGTTCTCGAACAACGAGTTCCGCTGGTCGGCGCGCATCAAGCGTGCCGACGGGCTCGTGCGGCTCGTGCCGGGGCTGGGCACGCGCGCCGTGGACCGCCTGGCCGACGACTACCCCGTCCTCGTGGCGCCGGGCCAGCCGGGCCTGCGCGTGAACGTCACCGCGGACGAGATCGTCCGCTACTCGCCCCGCAAGGTCGACGTCATCAACATGGAATCCGGGAGCTTCGAGACGATCGAGGTCGAGCACCTCTTCGCCACGTGCGGCCCCGACATCCCCGGCGTCGAGCACCTCGTCTCCGTCGCCGACGAGAGCGGCATCCACCGGCCGTACCTCATCGATTGGAACGCGCGCTCGGCGAGGCTCGTCGTGACGTTCGAGGGGCTGCTGGAATCGACTCCGTTCCTCGCGCGCATGCGCGCGCTTCTCCGGCTGCTGAGGGAGAAGACGCGCGGCCCCGTCGACATCGAGTTCGCGTCGGACGGCCGGGAGTTCTACCTCCTGCAGTGCCGGCCGCAGAGCTTCTCGGAAGACGCCGCGTCCGCCGCCATCCCAAGCGATCTCCCGGCCGACAAGGTGATCTTCGAGGCGCGGCGGTACGTGTCGAACGGGCGCGTCCCGGACCTCACGCACGTCGTCTACGTCGACCCCGATGGTTACGCGGCTCTCTCCGACCCGGCGGCGTTCAAGCGCGTGGGCCAGGCCGTGGGACGCCTCAACCAGATCCTGCCGAAGCGGCAGTTCGCGCTGATGGGGCCGGGACGTTGGGGCAGCCGCGGCGACCTGCGCCTCGGCGTGCCGGTGACCTACTCGGACATCAACAACACCGCGGTGCTCGTCGAGATCGCGCGAAAGCGCGGCAACTACGAGCCCGACCTGTCGTTCGGAACCCATTTCTTCCAGGACCTCGTCGAGGCTTCGATCCGCTACGTCCCGCTCTTCCCCGACGATCCCGAAATCCGATTCCACGAGGCGTTTCTGAAGGGCTCGGCCAGCGTCCTCGCCGACCTCGCGCCCGAATTCCGCGACCTCGAGGGCGTCGTGCGGGTCATCGACGTGCCCCAGGCGACCGGCGGCTCCGTCCTGCGGCTCCTCCTGAACGCCGATCAGGATCATGCGGTCGCGATGCTCGCGACGCCCGGACCGGCGTTCGAGGCCTCTGCCGGAACGCCGCGCGAGGCCGAGGCGGGGCTCCCCGAGGACCACTCGCGCTGGCGGGTCGCGATGGCCGAGCGGATCGCGGCCGAGGCCGAGACGGCGCGCTTCGGCGTGCGGGGCATCTGGGTCTTCGGAAGCGCGAAGAACGGCACGGCGCGCGCGGCGAGCGACCTCGACCTCCTGATCCACGTCGACGGCGACCGCGAGCACGGCCGCTCGCTCGGCTTGTGGCTCGAAGGCTGGAGCGCTTGCCTGGCGGAGATCAACTACATGAAGACCGGGCTCAGGCTGCAGGGGCTCCTCGACGTTCAATACCTGACGGACGAGGACGTGCGCCGCGGGACCGGCTATGCGTCGAAGATCCACGCCGTGACCGATGCGGCGCGCCCGCTGAGGCTCAAGGAGCGGCCCTCTTCCTAGCGGTCCCCCATCCCCGGCTTGAAGATGACGCCCTCGTGATGGCGCCCGTTGACCTTCACGAGGAGCGGCTCTTTGAACGCGAGGTGCCGCACGGCGCCCGCCTCCGACACGGCGGGCTGCTCGGAGAGCCACTCCCAGTCGACGAAGCCGTCCGCGCCGTCGGAGTCCACGGTGAAGTAGCCGACGTCGAACGAGACGAGGTTCTGGAAGAAATGGCTCCCCTGTGACGGCTCGACGTTGAACCCCGGGAGGCCCGCCTCGACGATGGCGCGCGCTCCCGAGATCTGCTCCCATGCGACGGGAATCCCGAGCCACGGGTCGCGCGAGCCCCAGCGTCCCACGCCGACGAGGAGATAGGGTGTCCCCAGCCGGAGGAGCTGCTCGTTCAGCCGCGCGACCTCCTGGGCCGCCTCGAAGCTCTTCGCGCGCTCGAACCGGTGGAGATCAACGACGACGAGATCTTTCACGCCCTCGATCCTCCCGTTGCCGAGCGCCTGCCCCGTCCGGCAGAGGAGCGAGCCCCTCTCGGCTCCCGAGACGTCCAGCTCCTCGAGCTCGCGGGAAGGCGCGAGCTGACGCATCTGCAGGAATCCGAACTCCGTCGGGGCGCCACTCGGGACCGACAGGTTCACGGCGAACTCGATCTCGACCGGGGCGTTGCCCCCGTCGCTTCCGATCTTCAGGAGCGTTGCGAGGAGCGGGGCGAGGGGGAAGGCGTCGTGCTTGAGGACCTGGGCGAAGCTGACGACCCTCACGCCCGAGCGCGAGACGCCGTCGTAGATGGCGTCGTTCTCGGCCGAAAACGTCGAGCCCACGACCGCGAGCGTGCCGTCGGCCTCGGCGGCGCCGAGGTCGAACCGAACCTCGCGCGTGCCCTCGGCGGCGTCCCCAGCGGCCAGATCGAGCGCCCAGAAGCCCGTCTGGGAGGTCTGGAGGACGTCGGCCACCGAGGAAAAGTGACGGATCTGGCGGGGAGCGCGCGGACAGAAGCGGACGCAGCGCTCCCCCTCGACGACGGCCTTGCCGAGGCCGAGCGCGACGGCGGCGAGGCCGTCCGCGGCGGTCATCGGAGGCGCGGGGTAGAAGTTGTACGAGCGCGCGACGCCCGCGAAGTCGGGGTAGAAGCGCTCGCCGTGGCGCGCCCCGACGATCCTCTGGAGGATCACGGCCATCTTCTCCTCCTCGAGGCGGAAGGGCGTCGCCCTCAGGTGGCTCTTGGCGCGCCGGCTGAACGTCGAGGCGTATACGCGCTTGATCGCGAGGACGAGCTGCTCGAGCCGCTTCGGCAGCTCTCCCTGGTTCGTCAGCATCACCGTGTCGTAGACGCCCGTGAAGGGCTGGTATTGCGAGTCCTCGAGGAGGCTCGAGGAACGGACGGCGATCGGCTCGCGGACGCGGGACAGATAGGAGCCGAGGTCGTGCAGGGCCTCCCGGGGGAACGGGGCCGAGCGGAAACGCTCGAGGAGCTCGTCGTCGCCCAGACAGTTGATCGCGAAGTCGCGGAGGGAGTTCTCGTCGAGGAAGCGGTCGAAGACGGTCGTGCCGAGGACGACCGACGCCGGCACCGAAACCTCGACGTTCGGGAAGCGGTCGGCGAGCCGCTGCTCGGAGAGGAGTCCCCGCACGAAGGCCAGCCCGCGCGCCTTCCCGCCCAGGGAGCCGCCGCCGATGCGGGAGAAGCTCCCGGCGGCGTCGAAGGTCTGGCGGTCGAAGTCGACGACGAGGGTCCGGTTCTGGTCTTGCCGGTACGCGCCGATAGCCCCGATGAGGCTCCGCCTGAGGTCCTCGTGCGTCGCGAAGTCGGTCACCCTCTCGGGACGCAGCCGCCGCGCGAGCGCGAACTCGGTCCGCGCCTTCAGCCACTTCGAGAAGTGGTTGCGCTCGGCGTGGTAGGCGATCGAGGCGGCCGGTACTTCGGCGAGACTCTCCTCGAGCTCCTTCATATCCCGCGCGCGCCCGACCTCCGTCCCGTCGGGCAGGCGGAAGATGAAGTCGCCGAACCCGAAGTACTCGATCATGAAGCGCCGGAGGTCGTGGAGGAGGACCGGCGAGCCTTTCAGGAGGAACGAGGCACCGGCGCCGATCGCGAGCGCCTCGTTCTCCTTGCGGAAAGACTGGAGGACGACGGGCACGTCACGCACCTGCCCCCGCACGGCCCGGGCGAAGTCGAGCCCCGCCTCGGGGCACCGTGCGCCGTTCTGTGGGAACTCGACATCGGAGACGACGCCGAGGATCTCCTCCCGGTATTTCTCGAACGCCTCCAGGGCCTCCTCGTACGTCCGGCAGAGGAGGATCTTCGGCCTCGCTCGCATCCGCATCCGCTTGTGCGAGAGGTTCATTCCCTCGGAGAGGAGGCGGTGCGAGTGAGCCAGCAGCTCGTCGTAAATGACGGGGAGGAACGACGACGTGTAGCGGACGTTGTCCTCGATGAGGAGGATGACCTGGACGCCGAACCCGATCGCGTCGTGCTCGACGTTGAGGCGGTCCTCGACCGAGCGCACGATCGCCGCGAGGAGGCGGACGTCCCCCTGCCAGAGGAACGCCGAGTCGATGACGTCGCGCGTCTCCGGGCGCGTCGCGAAGGCGCTTACCTCGCCGCTGTCGTAGGCGAGCAGGACGACTGGGATGCCGGGCCGCGCGTCCCGCACCTTGCGAGCGAGATCGACGGCCGACATGTCGCCGATGTGGGACGTCGTCAGGATGAGGCGGGAGCGAGGCTCGCGGACCGCCAGCGCCAGCGCTTCGGCGCCGCTCGACACGGCCGTGATGTCCGGCATGTGGTCGAGCTCGGTGAGCCCCCGCTCGTCGAGCTGTTCGTCCTGCTCGAGGATGAAGGCGTCGTAGGGGCTCGCGACGAGGAGGACCTCCTCGATGCGGTGCCGCATGAGATCCTGGAAGTCGAGGACACGCGAACGGCTCACGCGGAAACTCTACGCCAGGCGCGCGAGCCCGTCACGGAGCGCCATCCGAAAAAAACATAGCCCCTGTGGCACGATGCCGCCCGTGAAATCCGCGCCGGAACGTGACGACGCAGAACTCGTCCAGCTCGTTCTCGCGGGCGAGACCGAACTGTTCGCCGTCCTCGTGGACCGCTACCGATCCCGCCTCTCGCGGTACGTGGAGCGCTTCACGTATGACGTCGAGGATGCCCGCGACGTCACCCAGGACGTCTTCATCAAAGTATATGGCGCCCTCGATTCGTTCGACCCGCATTTCAAGTTTTCGACGTGGCTCTTTCGAATCGCTGGGAACGCCGCGATCGACCATCTGAGGCGGCGGCGCGTGCGCACTCTGCCGCTCGAGCGGCCGCCCGGCGAGGATGGAAAGGCGCGTTCCGTGGATCCCCCCGAAACCCGCCCGAATCCCCACGAAGAGCTGACCCGCCAACGGCTCCGCACCGCCCTCGCCGAGGCAATCAACCGGCTTCCCGATGACTACCGCGAGCTCATCAGCCTCCGCCACTACGGCGAGATGCCCTATGAGGAGATCGCGGAACTCAAGGGGATGCCCCTCGGCACCGTCAAGAACAGGTTGTTCCGGGCGCGGCAGGCATTACGAGATCTTTTGCCAAGAGACATCGTATAGAGGGGTCAGGATGAACGAGAGCGCCGCCCACGCCTGGGACGTCCAGCCCCCTTCGAAGGAGGAGTTGGAGGGGGATCGTCGCCTGGAACTCATTTTGGATGAATGTGTTATGGCTTCGCCGACGCCTCCCTGGGAGGCCGGCCTGACCGTCCGGGTAATGGCTGCGCGGCCCTTCGCCTCCTGGGAAGTCCGGCGGGCTCGGGCCTGGCGGGCGCCCGCCCTGGCGGCCGGGGGGCTCCTGGCAGCCAGCCTGGCCGTTTTTCTCGCCCCTCTCTGGTCGCTCGGGCCCCAGACGGCGCTCGAAATGTGGGCGCGGGTGATGGCCACCGGCACGACGGCCGGCCTGCCGGCACTTCTCGCCGCAATACCCGCCCTCGCCGACGCCCTCGGGGCGGTGCTGTCCGGCACGCCGGGCACCCGCCCGGCTCTCGCGGGAGCCCTCCTCGCCTCGGGCGCCACGTTTGCCATTCTCGCGCGGCGGCTGTCCCGGCGTCCGTCGCGTCTCGCGCGCGCGTTCGTCGGCACGCCTCGCGGCTGACGCGGGACTCCGAGTGAGCCGCTTGACCCGCTTGACCGGAAGTCGGGCGATTCAGGTTCTGCTTCTGATCCTCGCTCCGGCAGTCGCTTCACGCGCGAAGGCCGAGGAGGTCTCCCAGTCCATTCCGAAGGGCACGTCCCGCGCGGGAGATATCGTGGTTCTCGGAAAGAAGATTTTCTTAGAAGGTGATTTGGGCGGGAGCCTCGTGCTCGTCGGTAATGGCGATGCGCTGATCAGCGGGCGAGTTCGACGGGATCTGATTCTCCTCGGCGCCGACGCGACGATCCGCCGAGGCGCCCGCATCGACGGCGACGTGCTCTCGGTCGGCGGCTCTCTCACCTTCGAAGAAAATTCCGGTGGTCTCTCTTCGGACCCGACTTCGGCGCACGACCACCCGCAGGTTGGCGGACACGTCCGGACGATCTCGGCGCTCGAGGCGGCGGTCGCGTCCGAGCTCGAAACCTCGCCGCTGACCTCCGGCAAGTCCTCGCCCCTGGTCCTTTCGTTTCGGCTCTTCCTCCTCTTCGCCTGGCTCATCGTTTCCTTCGGCCTTCTCTTTCTTGCGCCCCGTCGGCTTCTCCGGGCCGCGGACGGCGTGCCGGGCTGCTTCGCGTTCCTGGCCGCGCTCGGCGCGACCGCTGTTCTGACCGTGTTCTTTCTCGCGGCTTTCGCGCTGTCCGTCCTCCCGGCCCGGCCCGCGCTCGCCGTCGGCGCCGCTCTCCTCGCGGTGCTCGCGGCCGCCAAGATCTTCGGTCTTGCGGTCGTCTTCGTCGCGCTCGGGCGGCGGATTACGAGGGGCGCCCCGGGCGGAAGCCTCCTGTTCGGCGATCCGGCGGCGCTCGCCGCCGGCCTCCTTCTCCTCGGACTCCTGTCGCTCCTTCCGGTCTTCGGCCCTCTCCTCTGGGGCCTCTCGTCTCTCGCCGGGATCGGCGTGGCGCTCGCCGCCGCCCTCTCTCGCGAGCCGCACCTCGTGCTCGCCGCCTCCTGATAGGCTCGGGCCGAGAGCCCTCGCGAAGGGCCGCGAAGGAGAAGATGACTCGATGACACCGGCAACGATTGGCGTCGTGGGCGCCGGACAGATGGGAGCGGGCATCGCGCACGTGGCGGCGCTCGCCGGGAAAAGGGTCGTGCTCGTCGACATGACGCCCGACCTCGCGGGAAGGGGCCTGAAGACGATCGAGAAGAACCTCGCGCGCCAGGTCGACAAAGGCAGGGTCGCGGCGGGCGATTGCAACGCCGCGCTCGCGCGTGTCACCGCAACGGCCGATCTCTCGCGGCTCGCCGAGGCCGGCTTCGTCGTCGAGGCGATCGTCGAGAACGAAGCCATCAAGAGGGACCTGTTCGCGCGGCTCGACGCCCTCGTCCCGCCCGCGACGATCCTCGCGACGAATACGTCGTCAATTTCGATCACGCGGCTCGCGGCGGGCACGAAGAGGCCCGACCGGTTCATCGGCATGCACTTCATGAACCCCGTGCCCGTCATGGCGCTCGTCGAGGTGATCCGCGGGATCGCGACCTCGGATGAGACGACGGAGGCCGTGCTCGCTCTCGCGAAAGACCTGGGAAAAACCCCGCTCTTGTGCCGCGACTTTCCCGGCTTCGTCGCGAACCGCATCCTCCTGCCGATGCTGAACGAGGCGTTTTTCGCGGTGCACGAGGGGGTCGCAACGCCCGAAGCGGTGGACGGCATCATGAAGCTCGGCATGAACCACCCGATGGGCCCGCTGACGCTCGCCGACTTCATCGGCCTCGACACGTGCCTCGCGATCCTGCGGGTCCTGCATGGGGGGCTCGGCGACGACAAGTACCGCCCCTGCCCGCTCCTCGTGCAGATGGTCGACGCGGGCTGGCACGGCCGGAAGACGGGGCGCGGTTTCTACCGCTATGACGGCCCGGGAGGCGAGAAGCTCTCGTGATCTGCCAGGTCTGCGGGGCCTCGAACGAGCTCGAACGCGAGTATTGCGTGAAGTGCCAGAGCAGGCTCCTCGTCGTCTCGGGAGCCTCCGAAGCGTACGAAGAGGGGACGCAGCAGGAAGAGGGCGTCTCGATGGACGAGCACCTCCTCGAACGCGTCAGCGTTCTCGAGGAAATCGTCAAGCGAAGCGCCGAGACGCTCAAGATGCTGCTCGAGGCCCTGAATCGCCAGGAGAAGAACGGCTTCGTCGCCCAGACGGGGCTCCTCGCTCTCAAGGACCTGCTCGAGCGGAAAGGCCTCCTCGTCGAGGAAGAGCTGCTCGACCTCTGGGAGACGCGCGTCGACCATCACATGACCGCGATGGAGAAGCGCGAGCGTTTCCTCGAGCGCAAGGAGAGGATGCTGGGCGGCTTTTCGGGAGACCGGCGGGAGCGCTTCAAGGGACTGCTCTCCGACGCGGAGTTCGCGTTCTACGCGCTCGACCCGGACAAGGCGGTCAAGGTGCTCGAGGAGGCCTACCGGCTCGACAAAGGGAACGCCGATCTCGCGTTCTTCCTCGGCGAGACGTATTTCAACGAGGGCGAGACGGATCGCGCCGCCTCGATGCTGCGGGCGGTTCTCGCGAAGGAGCCGAAGCACTTCGACGCGCTCGTATACACGGGTGTCCTCGAGAACGAGGCCGGCCGCACCGACCGCGCGCTCGAGGTCCTCAAGGAGGCGGTCGCGGTCAAGCCGGACGCCTTCCTGCCTTACTTCACGCTCGGCGCGCTCTTCGCTCTCAAGGGCCAGCTCGCCCGGGCGGAGACGTTCCTCAAGAAGGCCGTCACGATCGACGAAAACGCGCAGGCGTACTCGCTCCTCGGCACGATCGCATACGAGCGCGGCCGCCTCACGGAGGCGACCGAGGCGTTTCAGAAGGCCGCGCGTCTCGATCCCGACGACGAGGACGCCCTCTATCAGCTCGGCCTCTGCTATCTCGACCGCGGATGGACGCAGAAGGCGGCCGAGCGGTTTCAGTCGGCGCTCGAGCTGAATCCCAACCGCATCGAGTACCAGGAGGCGTCGAAGCTCCTCGCGCCCTCGGGCGCGCGGGCGCTGCCGAAGGTCGTCGGGGAGGCGGCCCTGCTCGCGCGCAAGGCGGAGGCGGCCGCGCCGCGCGACCCGCAGAAGGCGATGGCGCTATATGGGCGCGCGCTGAAGCTCGACCCGGAGAACCCGACGCTCCTCATCGCATACGCGCTCCTGTGCTCGGCCGTCGGCCGGACGTCGGAAGCGGTCGCCACGACGCGCCGCGTCCTCTCCCGCGCGCCGGGCGAGATGGTCGCGGCGGCGGCGTACACGACGCTCCTCGAGGCCCTGAAGGCCGAGGGGAAGTTTCGCGAAGGCAGCCGCGTCGCCGAGGAAATGCTCGGCGTCGTGAAGTCCAATTACGCGCGTTCGATCGCGTATTTTCAGCGAGCGTCGACCCTCGCGGAGATGGGGGAGGACCTCGACGCGGCCCTTGAGCTCGCCGATCTCTCGCTCAAGCTCTCGCCGAAGGAGATGCGCCAGTTCCCTCTCGCCGCCAAGGGGTGGGTCCACTACAAGCGCCGCGAATACGATCGCGCGGTCGAGTGTCTGCGCCGCGCCACGGACCTGGGCGAGACGCCCACGGGTCTCACGCATCTCGGCCTCGCGTATCTCGCGTTGGGCGACGCGCGCGCCGCACGCCAGGCATTCGGGCGCGCCAAGAGGCGGGACACGCGCGTGTCCGTGGGGCGCGGCCTCGAGGCCAAGATGCTCGAGCAGATCCGGCGGAACCTCCAGCTCACCGAAAAGCTGGCGAACCGGGGCCGATCGCGGGCCCGGGAGCGTCACTAGGCCCTTCCCGGAGCGCGGGCGTTAGCGCGCCCTGGGGAGTTTCGGCTTGACAGTCCGGTTTCTCCGCCGGTATTGTCAAAACATACCGACTGTTCGGGATTTTGCCGCTCGCGCGGCATTGGAGGAGGACGACATGGTGAATCGCATGAGGTTCTCGAGGGCGCGCGCGTGGCTCGTGCCCGTCGCCGTACTGGTTCTGACGCTCGCGTCGTTCCCCGCCGCCGCACAGACGGCGACGGCGTCGCTCGACGTCGTGGCCGTGGACGGGAGTGGCGGACCGCTTCCCGGCGTGACCGTCGAGGTGAAGCGCCCGGACACCGGGTTTTCCCGCGCGGGCGTCACGGGCACGGGCGGCCTCGCGTCGTTCGCGGCGCTTCCGCCCGGCACGTACGACGTGGCGGTGAAGCTTCAGGGCTTCGAGACCGTCGAGCAGAAGGGCGTCGTCCTCCTCGTCGGCCAGAGCGCGCGCGTGAGCGCGACGCTCCAGGGCAAGCGGACCGAGAGCATCAGCGTCGTCGCGACGGCGCCGCTCGTGGACGTCTACAAGACGGACTCCTCGACGAACATCACGCCGCAGCAGATCCAGGATCTCCCGACGCCGGACCGCGACTTCCAGAGGCTCGCGTTCGTGGCGCCCGGCGTCGAGCGCGAGCGCGGCGCCTTCCGCTTCGTTTCCGGCGGCCCGGTCATCGGCGGCGGCGGGAACGCGAGCCAGGCGACGATCCTCGTGGACGGTGTCGACTTCACGGACCCGGCGCTTGGCCTCGCGAAGACGAAGTTCTCGCAGGACGCGATCTCGGAGTTCCGCGTCATCAACAACCGCTTCGACGCCGAGATCGGCGGCTCCTCGGGCGGCGCGCTCTCGATCCTGACGAAATCCGGAACGAACACGTTCGCGGGCTCGCTCTTCGGCTTCTACCGCGGCGACGCGCTGCGCGCCAAGGGCGCGCTCGAGCAGGACTCGGACATCAGCTACGAGCGTGACCAGTTCGGCTTCACACTGGGCGGCCCGATCGTCAAGGATCAGACCCATTTCTTCGCGTCCTTCGAGCAGATCAACTCGACGACCCCGATCCTCTTCCGGCCGCAGGGCGCTTTCAAGGCGCTCGCGGCGGACGTCAAGCACCCGTTCCATCAGACGCTCGCCTACGGCGGTCTCGACCAGACGCTCACGGACTCGAACCAGCTCACGGCGAAGGTCGAGTACGAGCGGTACCGCGAGAACAACTTCCGTGTCGGCGGCGTCGCGGACGTCACGAACGGACAAGAGCTCAACCGCGACAACCTGAACGTGACGGTCGGGGATACGGCGGTCCTCGGTGCGAACACGGTCAACGAGCTCCGCGCCCAGTACGGAAAGCGCAAATACGATGAGCCGCCGAACTCGACCGCGCCGACCGAGTGGTACACGGGCGGGACTACGCTCCAGACGGGCGGAAGCCTTTACGGCGACCTCCTCGGCGACGGCAACCAGTGGGAGCTGCGCGACACGCTGAACCTGCACTTTGGCGGGAAGATGGGCACCCACGACGTCAAGGTCGGCGCGGCCTTTCAGCGCGTCGTGGACGAGTCCCAGATCAACACGTATTCGCCCGGGCTCTTCTACTACCTGACGGACACGAAGGCGCTTCTCTACGCGTATCTCTACGGCGTCGGCTCGGCTGACGTCACGGCGAACACGAACCGGGTCGCGGCTTTCGTCCAGGACGACTGGCGCCCCATCACGAACCTCTCGATCAGCCTCGGCGTCCGGTACGACCTCGACACGAACGGCAACAACCCCGACTTCCAGCAGCCGGTCCTCGGGATCAACGGCCGCAAGGTCGACTCGACGAACATCCAGCCGCGCCTCGGCTTCTCATACGACATCAACGGCAAGGGCGCGTTCGTCGCGCGCGGCGGCGTCGGCCTCTTCACGGGCCGCTACCTGATGGTCCCGCTCTTCACGGAGCTCCAGCAGAACGGGATCACTGGCCGTCTCACGTACACGAACGCGAACGGCGCGCTCCTCGGCTTCCCGCAGTTCACGCTCGACCCGAACAACCCGCAGAACACCGGCATCCGCTCCAAGCCCGCGATCGCGGTCCTTGCGCCGGACCTCAAGGCCCCGCAGTCGACGCAGGCGACGCTCGGCCTCACGTCGAAGCTCGGGTCGACGGGCCTGTTTTTCGACGTCGAGGGCGTCTACATGAAGGGCCGCGACGAGATCGCGGTCCGCGACGTGAACTGGAGCGGCAACGCGACGCACACGCGTCCGATCACGGCGTACGACCAGGTCAACGAGTACACGAACGACGGCCGCTCCGAGTACAAGGCTCTCGTCTTCGCGCTGAACGGCAATATCCGGGGCGGACACGTCGTCTCCGCGTCCGTCACGTTCGCGAGCAAACACAACGTCAACGACGATTTCAGCCCCGAGTTCCCGACGGGCTATCCGAGCGACCCGGCGAACATGGACGCGGAGTACGGGCGGGCCCGGTCGTACGAGCGTATGCGGATCGTCGTCTCGGGCGTCGCGCGCCTGCCCCTGGGGATCAACATTGCGCCCGTCTTCGAGTACGGCACCGGCCAGCCCTGGACCCAGCGCCTCGGCTACGACTACAACGCCGACGGCAAGACCGGCGACCGCGCCGTCGGCGTCGACCGCTTCGGCCAGGACGGCCCGCGCTACAGCAGCCTGAACCTCCGCATCTCCAAGGCCTTCAACTTTTCGGGGGTCGGATTCGAGATCCTCGCCGAGGCCTTCAACCTCCTCAACTCGGTCAACTACGACGTGACCTCGATCGATAACGCGCAGTTCCTCTCCGGGCCGACGATCGCGAACCCGGCCGCCGCGTACAAGCCGAACCCGAACTACGGCAACTACTCCGCGACGCTCCCGTCGCGCGAGTTCCAGCTGGGCGTCAAGGTCACGTTCTGACCGTGCGCGTCGCCATCGTGACCGGAGGCGCGGCTGGCATCGGCCGCGCCACGGCCCTCCGCTTCGCACAGGGCGGCTACGCCGTGTCCGCGTGGGACGTGGACGAGGCCGGCGCCGCGGCGCTCGTCCCCGCGCTCCAGGCGGCCGGCGCTCCCGCGGCCGAGGGGCGGAAGGTGGACGTCACCGACTCCGCGGCGGTCGAGAAGGCCGTCGCGGAGGTCGTCGCCCGCTTCGGCCGCGTCGACGCCCTCGTGAACAACGCGGGCATCGTGCGCGACTCCCAGCTCGTCAAGTGGAAGGAGGGCGCCGTCGCCTCGACGATGACGGACGCCGACTTCGACAAGGTCATCGCCGTCAACCTCAAGGGCGTCTTCACGTGCACGCGCGCCGTGGCCCCGCACATGATCAAGCAGGGAAGCGGCGTCGTCCTGAATGCGTCGTCCGTCGTCGGCCTCTACGGCAACTTCGGCCAGACGAACTACGCGGCCACGAAGGCCGGCGTCATCTCCTTCACGCAGACCTGGGCCCGCGAGCTCGGGAAGTTCGGCATCCGCGTGAACGCGGTCGCGCCGGGCTTCGTCGCGACGGACATCATCAAGGCGATGCCGGAGAAGGTCATCGCGGGGATGGTCGCGAAGACCCCGGTCGGCCGGATGGGCAAACCCGAGGACATCGCCGAGGCGTACTTCTGGCTCGCGTCGGACGCGGCCTCGTTCGTCCACGGGGCGACGCTCTCCGTCGACGGCGGTCTGGTGCTCGGAACGTGAGCCGCTCGTCCCGGATTGTCTCCACCGGCTCGTACGTGCCGGAGATCGAGGTGTCGAACGACGCGCTCAGGGCGCGCTTCAACGCGACCGCTCCGGAGTTCGTCGACAAGATGGAGGCGGGCAGCGGGATAAAGACGCGCTGGTACGCGCCGCCCGACTGGGCGACGTCCGACCTCGCCGTCCGCGCGGCCCGGAAGGCGCTCGACGCGGCGGGGAAGACGCCGCTCGACGTCGACCTCATCCTCCTCGGAACCGACTCGCCGGACTTCATCACGCCCGCCACGTCGGTCGTCGTCCAGCACAAGCTCGGCGCTAAAAACGCCGGGACGTTCGACGTCGGCTGCGCGTGCGCGTCGTTCCCGACCTGCCTCGCGACGGCCGCGGGCCTCATCGCGACGAACAAGGGCCTGAAGACGGTCGTCGCGATCGGGGCATACATGATGCACAAGCTCACGGACCCGAACGACCCGATGATCTTCTTCTTCGGGGACGGCGCGGGCGCGGCCGTGCTCGAGCCGTCCGAGAAGCCCGGCTTCGTCGCGTCGGGCTTCCGGGCCGACGGGTCGTACAACCGCAACTGGGCGATCCTCTCCGGCGGCACGGACGAGCCGGCCTCGTTCGAGTCCGTCAAAGCCGGCCGGACGACGGTCAAGCTCATCGAGCGTTACCCGCCCGAGCTCAACAACGAGGGCTGGCCAAAGCTCGTGCGGCAGATGGCGGTGGACGGCGGGTTCGCCGTCTCCGACATCGACATGCTCCTCCTGACACAGGTGCGTCGTCCGACGATCGAGATCGTCATGAAGGACCTCGGACTGCCGATGGAGAAGACCCATGTTGTGATGGACAAGTGGGGGTACACGGGCTCGGCGAGCGTCGCGATGGCGTTCGACGACGCCCGCGCCCTCGGGAAGATCAAGGCCGGCGACCTCGTCGTCTTCGTGGCGTCCGGCGTCGGCTACAACATGGCGGGCGCCGCCTTCCGCATGGTCTAGGCTCCGGGGCCACCATGTCGCGCGCCGCGAAGATCACCGTCGCCTGCGCCGTCGCCGTCCTCGCCGCGGTCGCGGCGGGGGCCCTCGTGTTCTACACGCGGCCGCTCGCGACGCTCGCGTGGCTCGGCCGGCGGCGGCTCGCCTCGTCCGGCTTCGAGAGGCGCTTCCATCCCTCGGCCGCGGGACCGCAGTGCATCTTCTCGGGCGGCGGCGGCGCGCCCGTCGTCCTCGTGCATGGGGCCGGCGACCAGGCGGGCGGCTGGGCGAAGATCGCGCCGCGCCTCGCGAAGAGCTTCGCGGTCGTCGCCGTGGACCTCGCCGGGCACGGTGAGAGCGCGCCGGCGGAGGGGCCTCTGCCCTTCGCGACGCTCCTCGCGGGCTTCGACGGCGCGATGAAGGAGCTCCCGCAGGGCAAGGTCACGCTCGTCGGGAACTCGCTCGGCGCGTGGGTCGCGACCGTGTGGGCGAAGGAGCATCCGGAGCGGGTCCAGCATCTCGTCCTCGTGAACGGCGGTCCGCTCCTCGGCGACCGGCCCGATCTCACGCTCCAGCCGAAGAACCGAGCGGAAGCGGATAAGACGCTCCAGGCGTTGCGCGACCCGTCGGCCCCGATGGTCCCGGACTTCGTCGTCGACGACATCATCCACGAGGCCGCGACCGGGCCTATCGCGCGGCTCGCAGCGGACGCGAAGAGCATGAGCGCGTACCTCCTCGACGGCAGGCTCGGCGGCTTCGACGTGCCCGTGGATCTCCTCTGGGGCGCGTCGGACAAACTCGTCTCGGTCGACTACGCCAAGCGCCTCGCCGCGCAACTCCCGGCCGCGCGGCTCACGACGATCGACCATTGCGGCCACGCCCCGCAGGTCGAGTGCTCCAAGCGGTTCGCCGAGGCTCTGATGAAGGTTCTCAAGGATCCCCTGCCGGAGCCGACGGTCTCGGCGCCGCCGGTCGTCGCGCCCGCCCCCGCGCCGGCCCCGAAGCCGTGATCTTCGGCGACGTCCTCGGAGAGCGTGCGCGCCTCTCGCCGGAAAAGACGGCGCTCGTCGAGGTTGCGACCGGGCGCAGGTTCACGTACGCGGAGCTGGACGGCCGGGCGAAGGCCTCGGCCCGCGCCCTCACGGAAGGCCTCGGCCTGAAGAAGGGCGACCGCCTCGCCCTCCTCGCGGGGAACCGCGTCGAGTTCCTCGACGTCTTCTTCGCGTGCGGCAAGACGGGCGTCGTCCTCGTCCCGCTCAACACGCGGCAGACGGCGGGGGAGCTGCAGGGAATCCTCGAGGATGCCGAGCCGAAAGCTCTCGTCTACGACCGGGCACTCGAAGAGACCGCAGAAGAATTGCTTAGAAGGGTAAGAGGTTGCGAAGGCGTGCCGCTCGACGCACCGGCGGCACCGGGGCGCGGGCGTTCTCTCACCTTCAAAGAAATCTTTCTTGGTCTTCCAGCGGCGCCCGCAGGCGCCGCTGCAGAATCCCCCGGTCCCGAGGATCTCTACTGCCTCCTCTACACCTCCGGCACCACCGGCAGGCCGAAGGGCGTGATGGTGCCGCACCGGATGGTCGCGTGGAACGCGGTCAACACGGTCGTCTCGTGGCAGCTGCGCGAGGACGACGTCTCGCCCATCTACACGCCGCTCTACCACGCGGGCGGTCTCGGCGCGTTCCTGACGCCGATCTTCGCGGTCGGGGGGACGATCGTCCTCTTCGCGGGCTTCGACCCGGCGGAGATCCTCGCGACGATTGCGAAGGAGCGCTGCACGGTCGTCCTCGGCGTCCCGACGATCTTCCGCATGCTCCAGGAGCATCCGGCCTTCGCGTCGGCCGACTTCTCGAGCGTTTGCTACTTCATCAGCGGCGGCGCGCCGCTCCCCATGGACGTCATCGAGACGTGGCAGAAGCGCGGCGCGGCCTTCAAGCAGGGCTACGGCCTCACGGAGGTCGGCGTGAACTGCTTCGCGATGAGCATCGCAGACTCCGTGAGGAAAGCCGGCTCGATCGGCCGGCCGATGATGTTCACCGGGGCGAAACTCACGGACGAGGACGGGCGCGAGGTCCCGGTCGGCGAGGTCGGGGAGCTCCTCTTGCGCGGCCCGCACGTCTGCAAGGGCTACTACCGGAACCCCGAGGCCACGGCGGCCGCGCTCGACGCCGGGGGCTGGTTCCACACCGGCGACCTCGCGAAGAAGGACGCCGACGGCTTCTTCACGATCGCCGGGCGCAAGAAGGACATGCTCATCTCGGGAGGCGTCAACGTCTACCCGGCCGAGATCGAAGGCGTCCTCTTTCAGCACCCGGGCGTGAAGGACGTCGCGGTCGTCGGCGTGCCGGACGAGAAGTGGGGCGAGGTCGGCGTGGCTTTTGTTGTGAGAAGAGAAGAGAAGATTTCTTCGAAGGTAAGAGAGAGAGAGGAAGAGAAGGCCGAACTGGCGGCGTTTATCGAGGGGCGGCTCGCCAGGTACAAGGTCCCGCGGGACTTCGTCTTCGTGGACTCGCTCCCGCGCACCCCCTACGGAAAAGTGGTGAAGGGAGATCTGCGGTCCTCTTACCTTTCCAAGAAATCTTCCTCTTCTTCCTCGGACGATCCGAAATGAGCACGGCGCCGATTTCGGGCGTCTTGACGCACCGCGTGGACGGAGACGGCCCTCCGCTGCTGTTGCTCAACGGCGGGATGATGTCGATGGCGGCGTGGGAGTCGATCGTGCGGCGCCTCGCGGCGCGGCACCGCGTGATCCGCTGCGACTTCCGGGGCCAGCTCCTCTCGGCCGGCGAGCCGCGCGCGTCCATGGAGGACCACGCGGACGACGTCGCAGCGCTCCTCGACGCCCTCGGGGAAACGCGCGTGGACGTCGTTGCGGCGTCCTTCGGCGCGTACGCCGGACTTCTCCTCGCGGCGCGCCACCCGGAGCGCGTCCGCTCCCTCGTCGCGGCGACGGTCACGGACGTCGCGGACGAGGCTCTCGGCGAGCCCGGCGCGAGACTCGCGGCCGCCGTGCGCGCCG
>OCZT010001487.1_pt1 | contig 24246 bp, 18 predicted proteins | sample 1539031 | NCBI WGS metagenome assembly OCZT01 (sample SAMEA3539308, study PRJEB22396) | soil metagenome | biome: tundra; feature: field; material: soil | place: USA | collected 2010-05 | depth 0.15 m | reverse complement strand
CGGAAGCCAATGGCTACGATGGCCGCTGGGCCGAGCGCCAGGCCATTGCCTTTCTCCAGCGCGTCCAACGAGGAGGGCGGGTCAGAGATCTTCCGCCCATATCTGGTTAAGCATTTTCACCTTTGATGTATTGGCGACGGGTGGAGGGCGCCTTCACAGCCTGCGGAAAAAGTCGGGTCATGACTCGTGGAATGTACTTCTTGGTGGGAGCCCCCGCATTTATGCGGGGGAAGGAGCGCTTCAGCGCTCCGGGAAAAAGCTGGACTTTGATCTTGCGCTTTAGCGCTGGGAATCCGAAAACCCAGGGCTAAAGCCCATTCTTGAAATCGTACGCTTTTCCGCTGGACTAAAGTCCAGCTTCCCCCTGCTGAGCAGGGGGCTGCCACCGAAAGCGTTCTCCAGACTTTTTCCGCAGCCTGTTTAGGCGTGCATGGTGAGCGGGCCGACAACAGGTTTATGCCTGCCCAATCGGCGCCCTGATTTGCGATAATGAATTGGCGACTCGCCGCCCGTACAAAACGATGCGGCTGCCTGTGGGCCCGTAGCTCAATCGGATAGAGCATCAGCCTTCTAAGCTGAGGGTTGCTGGTTCGATTCCAGCCGGGCCTACCATCTTTTAGCACTGCCACTAAGTTACGTTGCTACGGTATTGCTACCATTGGTTTGATTTGCCCCAATCGCCGTGACCTGTCACAGAGGGAGCGGACAAGCAGCGGGTCGAACTACTTGCCGAGCGAATCTACAGCCTTGGCGTCGCTGGGAGCGGCGAGCCTGTGGATTTCCCGTGGAAAACTTTGCAGTCAATTGCCAAGAGAGCCGGGACTAACCAAGCGACAACAAGTGGCCACTGGGCACACTTTTGGGCACAGTCGCCTGGGGTGAACCCCTACGTTGAGACAATTTTCGCTTGGCACACTTGCCCCTGCTGAGGCAAGAGGGATCTGCGCAAAAAGGTTTACGATATAGCAGAACGCCACCGCAGTGATCTGACTGGTGTGAATCTATCGTTTGATGTTCGAGGAAAAAAGGGTCATGGCAATGTTTCCGCTGTCGCCAGAACTGGCAGAACTTCATGACGACGTACTCTGGTACGCGTCGGCCTTGCAGAACACCATTGCGACACATGGTGGTTGCCAGACCATGGCTTCTGAGGCATTGAACGCTCTCGCCTTCAACGCGGTCCTAGCTCATCGTGGAGTCCGTACACTTTGCGAAGAGGGATGGACCCCTCTTACACCCATTTTGAATCGGACGCTGATCGACATTTTCGCCAATTGCATAGCAGTTCTTAACAGACCCGAGCAGGCCGACTACATGGGGTTCAAGTACATCTCTGATTTCCATCGGAAGTGGTTGTCAGTCCCCGAGATTACAGAGCCTGAACGAACATCGGCAAACGCGGCGATTGAGATGTTCGTCGGCAGATTGTCACCAGGGAACCAAAACAGAGCAAGTGAACTGATTCGGGAAGGTCGCCCCAAGACGTATTGGTTTCAGCCAGAGTACAACACAACCCGAGAGTTGCTTGAGATATCGCCCCACGACATTCATGGAACTTACAAGTTATTTTCCCCAGTTAGCCACGGTGGCTTTTCTGGAAAATTGCTGTTTAACGATGATCCTGGCTCAGAGGACATAGAGCCGCGGCAGCACCCAAGAAACACTCAGAGGGCAATAGTCGCCTCCTCTCGGCTATTGTTGGAAGTTTGTTATGTTCGCGATCACTGGGACAATCTCGGTGCGGCTGAGGAAGCGTATAACGAACTCGTCGTGCGGATAAATGCCTCTCGCGAATTATGATCTCGACACTGAGAAGTGCGCGTCTTGCTTTCCCCATGCCTGCCCGATGGGTCCAAGCGTTCCCTCGCACCCGTAGTTCATCAAGGACAGGAGGGTCGGGATAGGGCCGGTCGGGGCTTCTTCCCGACTGAAACAGTTTGTCAAGAGGGCTTTGCAATTTGATTGCAGACGCTCGATCTGGCCGATGTTGCTCATTTCAAGCCTTCACCAGGTGGAAACTCACTTTGTAACGATAGAAAACGATTTTCGGCACCACCGCCAGCGCCCGGCGGATTCTCTGGTCATCCTCCAACGCGATGATCACTCCCGTGACAGTCTGCCCTTCCTCCGCAAGTTCTTCCTGTACATAGCCCATATAGCGTAGTGCCTGACCAACAACAACATCGCTCGCCCGGCCTTTCTTGAGCTCGACTACCAGCAGTCTCTTTTTGTCTTTGCTGATGGCGAGGATGTCGAGCGGGCCGGTATCGGTTGGGTATTGCTGGCCCACGCTCTCACCATCTTCTTTGTAAATGTCGTACTCCGTTCCCAGGTCGGTCTGCGCCCAGTTCTTGACCAGGAAGTCCTCCAAGTGTTCTTCCATGGCGAAGGCGTACGGGTCCTGCACCGTTTCGTCAGTGGAAACCAGAGTGGGTGCGGCAGCGCCACCGATCAACTTCTCGATCTCCTCGTGGTGTTTCGTGATATTGCTGACCGCTGCAATGGACCCGGCGGAGTTCCGTAGGGTCTCGCTCATGTCGGCGCGGTCAATCGGGGTTGATAGCCAGTGCACGGAGCGCCGGTGTGGCAATATGCCGCCGGCCACATAGAGGTAGTCGTCGCTGGTGATCTCACCCACGCGATAGCGTCCGCTGCCATCAGGGCAGAGCAAAATATCGCCCTTTCTGATGCCCTTGGAGACCGTCCACAAGGCCCCGCAAGCCAATCCGGCGCCAATCTTCGTCTTGTCGGGGTGGTTAGCCAGATAGATGGGGATGAACTCCCGGTTAAACGCACGCCATTCCTCTGGCAGGTTGCGGGTCAAGTCCTGTGCAATGCCAAAGTCAGTCCCGATGAAGTTCCCGGCGAAGCATTCCTCCGCGTAGATACTGCCCTTGCCCAGCATAACTCGGTAGTAGTTTTTCATGGATTTCTCGTTTGATTCGCTGTTGAATCAGCTCCCCCGGGTAAGCCTTTGCGCTGCAAACTTGGCAATGCCGCCTGATCGGTCTACGTCCGGCAGTGCTGTGAATGATTCAGGGTGCTACCCTCAAAGTTCGAAATTCTCGAGCTTGTCAAAGAAGGTCTCGCAGAGCTTTTGGGTTGTTTTGCTACCGCCAAAGAACAGGCACTTTACGGACGAAATCAGGTTCTTGCATCCCAGCTTGTCATAGGGGGCGATCTTACGCGGCACGCTTAGATCAATAACCGTCATTCGGAAAGTGGGGCTAGAGCCCTCATGTGCCGGCTGATCGGCGGGGACAATTTGCATACTTCCGAACTTGCCAGTCGGTGCATGAACGATGTATTCGGCCCGGAAGATTCCTGTCTTGTTATTCGGTATGCGGATACGGCGCGCTCTCCTGTCGATCTCTGCTGCTTCCTGCTTCAGCTTTCCCCAATAGAAAGATTCGCCTTTCGCCATGGCCCAGAAAAACCAATCAGGGTCGCTGAAAATGAGCTGAGGAAGCGTTTTCCCCTTGTGCTCTCCGAACGTCACGACAGACCACGGCATAGCTGTTCTAGTCGCGGAATTGTAAACCTGTGGGGGGCGAAGCACATAATCAGCGCAAAAAGGCAACGAGTGAGGAACTCAGGAGTTACTGCTGTCGCCTTCACCGCCAAAGCATTCCCGAGACTCTGGATCAGCATATCGGGGTTCGAATCCCTGGGGGCAGCCAATAAAATCAAGGGTTCCAGCAATACCACCTCAAAAGACGATCTTCTATGTCCGTGCTGTGTCCGTATCCGAAACAGGATGCCTGCTAGTCCGCTACCCGCCGCCACGACGCGGATCAGCGCGCTCTGACGGTCGAGGCGGACTCTCAGCGAGACATTGAAGCTGGTTTACGATGATCGGGCCAGTTCCGCATCGCACCGCAACCCGGTCGAAGGGGAATGAAAACTGGCAGGTTCGCTGTAAACTGGCCGTACCCTAAAATGCCTTCGGAAAACACGTCGTCCGCGAACAGCGCCACACAATCTGCACACGACTTTCTCCCACGGTGGGAAGCGTCGGCTGCTGCGGAGAGAGCGAACTACCAGCTCTTCCTGAGTGAGCTGTGCGATTTTCTGGAACTTCCAAGGCCGAACCCGACCGTTGGCAATGACGAAATGAACACATACGTCTTTGAACGGAGCGTTCACTTCCAGAATGTAGACGGCACAACATCCGTTGGTCGTATCGACCTCTACAAGAAGAGCTGCTTTGTTCTCGAAGCCAAACAAGGCAGCAATCAGACTGTCACTGAAAATGGAGTGGCCTTCCCGCAGCCCCGAACGCGTCGCGGAACCGCCGTGCGCGGAACTCATGGGTGGGATGAAGCAATGCTGGCCGCGCGCGGTCAGGCGGAACAATATGCGAAGGCACTTCCTGTTTCTGATGGCTGGCCGCCGTTCTTGGTTGTCGTTGACGTTGGACACAGCTTTGAGCTGTACGCGGATTTTTCGCTGACGGGCAAGGCATATCTCCCCTTTCCCGATCCCAGGAACTACCGAGTTCTTTTGCGGTCACTGGAAGAGCAGACCATTCGGGAGCGTTTGCGCTCCGTTTGGCTCGCTCCCCTGAGTCTCGATCCGAGTCGCCGCACCGCAGAAGTCACCAAGGAAGTGGCAACCCGACTCGCACTGCTCGCTCGCGCACTGGAAACTCGCTTCGAAGCCGAACGAGTGGCGAGCTTCTTGATGCGGTGCATATTCACTTCTTTTGCGGAAGATGTGCGACTGCTTCCCCCTGACGGCTGGACGACGCTCTTGTGCAGCCTTCAATCGGATGTTGATAACTTTCCGTCAATGGTTAGCTCTCTCTGGCAAACGATGAATGACGGCGGTTTTTCCCCGATATTGCGGGAGCGCGTTTTGAAGTTCAACGGCGGACTCTTCGAGAGTGTAGAGGCTCTGCCGGTAAATGGGGCTCAACTTGCGCTGCTCATCGAAGCAGCGGAGGCCGACTGGCGCGAGGTAGAGCCTGCCATTTTTGGCACGTTGCTGGAACGCGCCCTTGTGGAAGACGAGCGGCATCGCCTCGGGGCACACTACACTCCGCGCGCTTACGTTGAGCGCCTCGTGGTTCCGACTATCGTGGAACCGCTTCGCTACGACTGGAACGCGGTGCAAGCCGCAGCCGTCGCCTTGTCGAATGACGGTCGCGGCGAAGAAGCGATTTCAGAGGTAAAGAAATTTCTACAGAGGCTCTGCAATACTCGTGTGCTCGACCCTGCTTGTGGGAGCGGAAACTTCCTGTACGTATCGCTGGAACACTTGAAGCGCCTCGAAGGTGAAGTGCTGGACACCCTGCATTCGTTGGGCGAGTCCCAAGAGGCTCTGGAACACACCGGTTTTACGGTTGACCCTCATCAATTGCTCGGCATCGAGGTCAATCCTCGTGCTGCTGTCATTACTGACCTTGTGCTCTGGATCGGCTACTTGCAATGGCACTTCCGCAATCATGGAGACGCGCGCCCGCCTGAGCCTGTCATCAGGCGCTTTCACAATATCCAACATCGTGACGCTCTGCTGAATTGGGATGGGACAGAGCCTAAAACCGATGAAAACGGAGAGCCCATCACCCAATGGGATGGCGTCACCATGAGAATTCATCCTGCGACTGGCGAAGAAGTTCCCGATGAAACCGCGCGCCGCCCTGTTCTCAAATACCTGAATCCTCGAAAGGCGGACTGGCCCGACGCCGACTTCATCATTGGGAACCCGCCTTTTATTGGCAACTGGCGGATGCGGGGCGAACTCGGCGATGGTTACTCCGAAGCGTTGCGTGAAACTTACACCGATGTTCCTGAAAGCGCTGACTATGTCATGTACTGGTGGGAACGTGCAGCCGAACTAGCGCGTGCTGACAAGGTACGACGGTTTGGATTCATCACGACAAATAGTTTGCCGCAGGTTTTCAATCGCGCAGTAGTCGCCCATCACGTCAACGCAACCGATAACCCGCTTTCAATCGTGTACGCCGTGCCTGACCACCCTTGGGTAGACTCCAGCGATGGCGCAGCCGTCCGAATCTCCATGACCGTAGGCGAAAAGGGAGAACACACTGGCTTATTGTGCCGAGTGGTTGGTGAGCGTTCAGGCGGCGGGGATGCTTTGATCGTTGAGCTGGAAGAGAAAAGAGGCCGCATCTTTGCTGATCTGCGAATCGGCGCTGATGTCGCAGGGGCGAAGCTACTGAAGGCGAATGAGGGGTTATGCTGCCCCGGCGTGAAGTTGCACGGGGCAGGATTTATCGTCACCGAAGATCAGGCGCGCACACTTGGTTTCGGTCGGATTGACGGACTAGACCAACACATCCGCCCGTATCGAAACGGGAGGGACATCACAAGTACGCCGCGCGGTGTTCTAGTCATCGACCTGTTTGGACTATCGGCGGAAGAAGTGCGCTCCCGATTTCCTGAAGTTTATCAATGGCTTTGGGACAGGGTTAGAGGCCAACGGCTCGCAAGAGTAACTCAGACATCGGATTCAGCGGAATACGCCGAAAAGTGGTGGCTATTTGGCAAGCCCCGCTCGGAGTTTCGCCCTGCCTTAAGAGGATTGGATCGTTATATTGCGACATCGGAAACGGCCAAGCATCGTTTTTTTGTATTCCTCGACAAAAGCATCCTGCCCGATAACAGACTCGTGAATTTCGCAAGCGAAGATGCTTATTTCTTGGGCGTCCTCTCCAGTGGCATCCATACAACTTGGGCGCTGAGGGCTGGCGGAACTTTGGAAGATCGGCCAGTCTACAACAAGACTCGCTGTTTTGATCCGTTTCCGTTTCCTGCTTGCAGTGATGACCAGAAGGAAACTGTTCGGCAGCTTGGCGAAGAACTGGATGCACATCGCAAGCGCCAGCAGTCGCTACACCCCGATCTTTCGTTGACCGAAATGTATAACGTTCTCTCGAAACTGCGAGCCAACGAATCGCTCGCCGATGAGGAACAGCAAGTCTACGAAACAGGGCTAATTTCCGTTCTCAAACAAACCCACGACGAACTAGATGAGGCAGTCTGTGAAGCCTACGGATGGCCGCTTGTGATGGCTGCTGAGGAGATACTCCAGCGCGTCGTGGCCCTGAACGCCGAACGGCGCGCAGAAGAGCAGGGCGGCCTAGTGCGTTGGTTGCGGCCCGAGTACCAGCAGCCCGAAGCCCGAGCTGTACAGGCTGCCCTGGGCTTGCCAGAACAGGCCGTAATTGCAGCAGCACCGGCGAGACGAACTCCGTGGCCTCCTGGTTTGGCAGATCAAGTCCGCGTGGTGAAGGATGTGCTCAGAGCGAACGAAATGCTGGATTCAGGCTCAATCGCAAGCCGCTTCGTGCGAGCACGCCGAACGCGAGTGGACGAGATTCTCGAAACGTTGACCGCCCTCGGACAGATACGCAACGTCGAGGGTCGCTACGTGCTCTAGATTGGCTGGTCAGGTGCGCGCAATTTTTATCCCGCAGTAGGGAAAGTAAGCGCGGTTCCCAATTCAATTGAGACGGGTCACTTCTTGTTGTTGTCCGCGAAGACGTGGCGGATACCGTGCTCGTCAAGTACCAGAAGGGGTGAAACAGGTCTGTCTGGGGTTTGCCCACCGTTGGCGCAGCCCCAGCGTCAGTCAAGATTTATACCACTGGCCGTGCCTGCACGGTCTGGCTGACATCCCAAGGTCGTGGCGACCCGGTAAATATCAGCCTTTGACCTGCCCAGTTCATCCGCAATCTCGCCATAACTGTCACCCTCGGCACGCATTTGGCGGATGACCTTGGCGTCCCGGTCACGCTCACGCCGGACTTTGGGGCGGCCCAGCTTCTGCCCTTTGCTGTGCGATACCGAGGCTGTGGTCAATTAGTTTATCAATGCTGTCGCCGAAAGATAACCTCAACCTACGTCTTGGCCTTCCTCTCCGCCCACCGTGCCTTCATCATGGCCGATAATTTCTTCCTCATGGCTGGACTCATCGGCTTCCGGCCAGCCGTTTTCTTCTGAGCAGTCTTCTTTGGCGCAGCCTTCCCCTTCTGCTTGGCCCACCGCGCCCGTTGTGCAGCCGCTATTTTGGCCCGTGCCGATGCACTCATGGTTCGACGCTTACGTCCGCCTGCTTCCACTCTCGCCGTCACCTTGGGTGGACGGCCCCGGCGTGCAGGTTGAGAACCTAGTCCAACAAGAGCGGCAATTGCCTGTTCGATACGGCTCACTTCTTGCCTAAGTTGTGTCACTATGCCTTGAATATCCATGTGCGTCCCTTTCGGAGGAGTTATCGACACAGTGTAGCAGGCAGGCCGATGCCTGTGGGTGCCGGAAGGGCACGGCATTCAAAAGTGGTGGCACAAACTCTTAGGCATTATTCTAGAAATCCCGGCGAAATTGTGGAAGACATTGCTGCCAGACGGCCTAGGCTGGATTTGTGGAACTCGCACTAGAAAACTCCATCCGGGCTGGCGTTTGCGAAACGTGCGCCGAGAGGGGTCGGCCAAACGAGCCTGTCTACAAGATGGGGATGTGCGAGTTCTGCTATACGGGTCTGCCACATCCCAAGGCGACCAGAGAGGAGATAATCAGAGAGAGAGGGGGCGGACGACTTTTCAGAAAACATCCACTCCCCGACGATGAGGCTGTTTCAACTGTAGTAATACCAGAAGCGCGCAACCGCGTGGCATAAACCTCACCAGTCACCGCCGCCCTGTTTTCAGCAAGTCGCATCGCTGTTTGGGGCTTGGAGAAGACTCTATTCAGGACTCACTGGTACATTTCCCACCACCAGATTGTTTTGCAATCAATTGCACTTGACTCACGGAGCAGACCACAGGGTCTTTCCGTCTTTGCCGAAGAGGACAACAGAGGCAGCAGAGGTTTTGTGAGTCTCTCCGGTGCGCGGCGTTTCTAGCTCAGTGCTCCCAATCTTGGTTCTGAATCCTTGCTTGTCGGAAACCTCAAGACTTGCCTTTTCGAGGGAGACAATTCCAGTTTGATCGGACAGCAAGAGCCTCGGCCCTGCCTCCAAATCCAGAGACGCCTGTTGAGTTGAATCGTCGCTGAACAGGTTGAGACCCGGAACGCCCTTAACCACGCCGAGGGCTGCCAACAGCCCGTGGAATGGCCCTTTGTTCTATCCAAAGAGTACCAAGCCGAAAGCTTGGTCTTTGGAGAACGCCCCGAGCTGCACTTGCTCTTCGCAACCCTTTTTGCAAACCGTCAGGAACGGGCTTTCCCCAGCTCCCATTGAGACCAACGGGAAGCCATTTGCGTCGAGCAAGGACAAGGTTGGCCTGTCATTGAGTTCCATTCCTAGTCTTGCCCGTATCCTTCCGCTCCCGTCCTTCAGAACGAAGTTCTCGGCTTCGACAGTCCGCTTCGAATGTGCTTGACCCATTAGAAGCACAGCCCCTGCAAGCACCAGAACACCCAGCCCAATTCGCTTCATTCTGCGGTTTTCCCTCTCGACTCTTCCAAGCCTAGCAAGAATGTCGCTTAGTTCGATGCTCTGTTCGTTCACGTCATAACCTCCATGCATTTTCGCCAGCCAGTTTCTCGTCTTCGGGGCTGCAACGCAGTGACGAGGGGCACTCAGGGAAAGTGATTGGGAAAACCGCCTCGTGCCATTGTGCTGAGTTGCCCATCCGTTCCGCTCTGGAGACACCGAGACGACTCTCGGTGCAGTCAATTGCAGGGCAGCAGGGCGGAGGGCTGCATTCCGTTGGCCCACTTGCTGCGGGGAGTTGGGTGTGCCCTCACGATGGCCGGGATTTCTGCAATCAATTGCACTGGAGGCACTGGGGCCAGATGTCTCTCCAAGAAAGCGGGGCAGCCAACAGCAACCTTGGCCCGGTGACCGTGGTCACTTACAGCAAATCCGCCGCCAGCACATACTCACCTGTGGACAGTAGTCTCAAGTTGCCTAGGACGATCATTTGGAATTGCCAAACAAAAGCACAATAGCATACCGCCTAGCATTTGTGTTTCTCGCCTTCATCATGGTTTCCGTCGCCTGTACAAAGAAGCGGGAAGCCGAAGGCTATCGAGTTGTTAGCTACGATGGGGCGACACATCAGTGGGTCATCCTTCGTAATGGCACGTTTGGCGGCAAGTACCTGACAAAGCGCATCACCGTCGTCTGCAACTTTTTTAAGTGGGGTGGATCACGACGCTGTTGTCGGGCCAGACGCCTGTCATCTTGAAGTGGGGCGGATGATGATTCCCAACTCATTGCCGCCAGCCAAGAAAGATGAGCCATTTTTGGATTTCTTCGAGATGCCAAGCGAGACGTTAGCTATCACTGAAGGTGAAGGAACAGACCAAGTTCAACAACAATTTACTATCGTGAAATATGAAGTCCTGCCCGACAATGACAACCGATGAATGGGCAGCCGAACTGCCCGAATAGCGAGAAGCCTTGGACGCAAAAGCACAACATTACATTCCAAAGTTCTATCTTAAGGGGTTCACCAACAAGCAGGGTTGCCTCTGGGTGTGCGAGAAGTTCACGCCAATTAGGGAATCAACGCCAACATGCGAAGCACATCGACCAGACTACTATACTCACGGTGAAAACGGAGAACGCGACGAGACCGCCGAAAACATCCTCCAAGAAATTGAATCAAGGGCGGCACCCGTAATATTTAAGCTGAGGAATCCTCAATTCCAGCCTTCACCCGAACAGATGGGCCATGTCTATCTGTTCATCGCGTTTATGTTTGTGCGAGTTCCCAGTTGGCGCGAATATTTAGACAAGCAGTTCGCCCAGCTACACAGAGATATGGAGCTGCGAAATGCGAGTGATAAAGACAAGTTCTATAAGATTTGTGCAGACTTCGAGAAGAATACTGGTAAGCCGCTGGGAATGGATGCGGAAAAGCTGAGGCAGTTTGTTTTGAGAGGCGAGTATCAGATCGTTCAATCGTCGATTGCTTTTAATCTTGGCTCGATGTTCGAGTCCGCGGACACGGTTGCCGCCCAACTCTCTACCTACGGTTATCAAGTTCTTTATGCACCCACGGGAAAGTATTTCCTAACTTCGGACTCACCTGTGTCCACGCTGCAGCCTGATGGTACCGGACAAGCCGCAATCGGGCTGGGCTTCGGTTGGCCGGGAGTGCAAGTGCATTTCCCTCTTAATAAGCTTGCTTGCTTGAGGCTGAAGAAAGGTATTAAACCCGCTGTCGTTGAAATCTCTGAGCGCAGTTTGACCCAGATCAATCGGGTCACGATGGCGAATGCTGTAAAGTACCTTTTTTCGCCAGAAGGCCATCGCAGAACCTCACGTTTGTTCGACCTTTACGGGGGCAAGATCAGACCGGGGATCAATGCTTTCATGCAAAAGCCGCCCCAGTAAAACATCTGTAAGTTCCTGTGTGACGTTACGTTCAAAGTCCGAGTCGCAGTACCGGAAACTTCAGGCCGGGGCAGTGATGGCTTCGAACAACTGTCCGCGGATTCGTTATTCAAATGCAGACTGGGTGACATCAGGCGACGCTTATTGGAGTGGTACTTGGACTGTCTGACTCACATCCCAAGGTGGTGGCTACTCGGTAAATATCGGCTTTTGACCTGCCAAGCTCCTCAGCAATTTCTCCGTAGCTCTGACCCTCACCCCGCATCCGGCGAATCTTTTTAGCGTCCCGGTCACGCTCACGCTTCACCTTGGGTCTGCCCCCGATGCGCCCCTTGGAACGTGCATGGGCCAATCCCGCTTTGACCCGTTCCCGAATCAATTCCCGCTCAAACTCGGCCATTGCGCCGATGACGTGGAACATCATGCGTCCTGCTGGTGTGGTCAGGTCAAGATTGTCACGCAGCGATACGAAAGCGACACCCACCGCTTTCAATTCAGCCAGCGTGTCCACAAGATGGCGAAGACTGCGGCCAAAGCGGTCTAGTTTCCAGACGGCAATCACGTCCAGTTTGCGGACTTTGGCAAGGCGCATCATGGCGTCGAGTTGGGGCCGGGAATCTTTGGAGCCGGACACACCAATATCCACAAACTCGCCCACTACTTGCCATCCACGCTTGGCGGCAAACTCACGCAGTTCGGTCAATTGCATTTCCGGGTCTTGTCCCTTGTCCTTGGTGGAAACTCTAGCGTAAAGTGCTGCATTCATTGTGGTTATCGTAGATTATTGTACCATAAAATAAATGATTTGTGAAACGATAAGTTGGTAGGTGTAAATTGTTGAAAATAGGCTCATGCCGGCCTCGTTTTTGCAGAGGTTTTTTGGAACGATTGTCCGGAGCCGTACCGTGTCCGTTTAAGCGCAGGCCAATTCAAGTCATCCACGCCTGTGAAGGGCAGCACCAGCCGCATCGTGGACGTGACCGAAGAGGGGAAGTCGGTGACAATCACCGGGACGACGCGGTAAGCTCTGCCTCGAACGTTAGTGCCGGGTGTGAGGCCGGACACCTATCCGATGGCTAATTTGACGCTTTGAGCGTTCCATCGATATCGGCCAAGAAATGCCGAGAGGTGAATAGGTCGCCTTCTAGTTCGTCCCGGTATTCAAAAGAGCGCTGCTTATCGTGTTGCACGGCAGGTGTTTGTTGCTCTTTGTCGAGTAATGCCAGTCGCGTTTCCAATATTGTAATAGTTGCGCTAGTTATGGTCTGGTCGGAAAGGATAAGAGTCCGCTTCTTAAGCAAGCAGCTCCTATTTGCCCACAAGTCAGGACAAGTAGCTTCCAATGCCGCATGAGCATAGCTAGTCTTTTCCTGCTCGTCAGCAAGCGCATTTAGCGTCGCCGTATTCTTAGCCACTTCGGGGGCGTTGGAGACCTCTAGGTCTTTCGGGCTAGTGCTCAGTACAAGCGTGCAAAATGACGGACTCCAAGGACTTCCTATACCCTGCATAGACACCCCGACTCCGTCAAGGAGCCAGCTCGCCCACACGGTACTTTTATTACCACCACCGCCCTTAAGTAATGCCTTATCGTTGTGGCTAGTCATCCACTCGAACACTTTCAGCCTGTTACATTCTTTCATTGGCAACACGATGGAGGCACCAGTCAACTTATCATTGCGGAAGTGAAATCCCGACGGACTAAACGCACGTTTGAATGAACAATCTTCGACTTTGATGTTGGGGTCTGGGTAAATCTGAATGCCCGGATGACATTTCATTCCCCCCCAACCGCTATCGTTCAGAAGTTGCTGAATCTGACTTTTGCTCTCACCGCCATAAATACCGGGGTAGAGAACAAGGGGGTTCGCGGGTACGGTGGACAGTGCCTCGTCAATGGAACCAGTCGTGACCACGTAGTTAGTTGTCTCCCATTTGCTATCCTTCTGTGCCAGACCTGCAATTTCCAGTCGGTGATTGGCATCGAGCCACCGTGCAGGATAACGCCCGTTACCTAGGAACGAGCAGTGTTTCTTCTCTGCACTGCAGGCTAGGGAAAGCGGTTGCTGCACAGGGCCGTCAATGGAAGCCGACGCTGCGATTACATAACTCTCAGCACTTGGCGACCCGATGGCGGAAAATATAGCAATCACCAAAGGGTACTTGGCGGTGTCCACGCCGGCGAATTGTGGAGGAGGGGATAGTGCCGGAGACAGTCCCGGACCGTCTAAGCTGAAGTACATTTCCACATTGGCCATCACTGGAACCGGCTGACCGTTCTTTGTCGCCGGTTGGAAGCGCCACCGCTGAACAGCCTTGCTCGCCTGTTCCTCCAGTCCCATCCCCGCCGCTCGCTGTATCCGCATTTTCTGTGGTTGGCCCTCAGCGTCAACGACCACTTCTAGGATTACCGAGGCTTGGTACTTCGCTCGCCGCGCCTCATCAGAGTACTCCGGGTTGGGGTCGTAAATCGCCTTGGGTGGCTTCACGTCGCCCCCTACACGATATATGCCGTCGCGAAAAGGAATTGGTGCGCTCGAAGGGGGCATCATCGCTTCAATCACGCTATTACTGACGTGGGCAGCCTTGAGCTGGAGCAGTTCGTCTGGGGAAAGATTGAAGGGTTGTGGCCGCTTCTTAATCTGGGCGATGATGGCCGCATCGCTGAGACCGGACTGCGATAGCCGAATCACCTGCTCGAAGGTGATCCCGCCCACAGGAGGCGGGAGAGCATGATTTTGGGGCGGTGAGGAAGTTGGGGCGAACAACAAACATAACAGCAGAACAATAAACGGGCATCGTCCATGCATGGAATCTACCCTTGCAAGGATGGAAGGTTGAGGAGGGTTTGGTATTCCAGAAAATTGATGTCCCTGCCGCAATCTTGCCAAGCAAACCAATGCCCGTCAGCAGGGCGGCAGGCCGCCCCATCACGATGACGACACTCCTCAGAATCTGCGACACGTTTCACCCAAGATTTATGCGGTTATCAAGTCGATTGGCAGCGGCTCTGCGAAGGTGTACTGTTCAACGATTGAAATGAAGGACATTCCATCGTGAATATCATGACTACAGAAAATGTCCGCTGGCATCTGGCGGAGCGTCTTGAGGACGCGAAACGCGACAGAACACGGCCCCTATGCAAACGCCAAGGATGCGATTAGAGGCGTATTTCTTCTGAGCTGCAGCACGCAATCGAAGGACTTGCGTTACAGAAGCCAAAGCGGTCTACGCTTACGTATAATTCTCACTTCTGAGGCTAGATGTTACAATCTCCCAAGAAGGAGGGCAGCAAAATGGGAACGGGACGAGGACAGAAAAAAACGAAAAGGAAACCTTGAGCGGCGATGTATCAAGCCTTTGACAGCGGGGTGGATGATTTCAGCGTATCGCCCAGAGGTGTGATCTTGTGTGGCCACCAGCGGACGCCGAAAGTTTCTTCGGGCAAGAAAATTCTGCTGTACTGCCAAGTATTTACTCCGCTACTCCCACTGGGTTCTGGCGTCAAATTTCTAAAGGCTGTACCGCCAGTTGGGTCTTCGGCACTCACGGACGCGCGTATCGTGGGATGGGTGATGACGAGGCTCTCGTTCTCTCTGCTCTCATCCTCAAATCGATACCTCACAATGAAGCGATACTTGATCTGCCGATCCTCATTACTTGCCTTGATAAAGACTTTCGGCCCCGTGACTGCCAACATACCACCATCCAGGCTTTCAGGCTTAACCTCCGCGCCCTTGTACCAGTAGCTAGCACTCTTGTCATTGCTATCGCATTGCAGTTCAAGAAATTCGGGTTGTTTGTCATGTTCGAAATGCTGCTCATACGGAACATCTAGTTTTCTCAAGTTGACCACTGAGTAGGACAGCTCCGCATCGACGATCACTGTATTTGCACCGATCTTGCTCGGCGTCAGTCGAACAGAAAGATTCAGGTCTCTTCGGACGATTTGCGTGAGCAACAAGGTTCGGATATGTTCTTGCATCTCCGGTGGAAACTCGTAACCCGCAAAGTGCTCGTAACCATCGATAACGAGTTTCGGCAATTCCTCCATGACGAACTTCTGTTTGAGGTACCTATCGACGGTGAGGGCTAGGATACTAGCGACAACCAGAGCATCGCCCGAGGACTCGAAGAAGTGAATCTCAGTTTTTGAATACAATAGCAGTAGAAGGATTCCCAAAACACCTATAGCGACAATCATCAAGGTCGATTGGGACAGCTTCCATTTCACCGGAATTTCCGTTTTAGCTTTCAACAGCCCCACACTATATACCCATCGAGGGACTCCAGCGCATAAATATTTTCTTTGGCCGGGCCCAGGGCGCGGGACGGGGGTCCGATCATACGGCAGTTTAGGCCAACTTCAAAAAGGAAATGTGGGTTCACATCACCCCTGAGCGGCTGGTTCGAGGTCTATATCAGCCCGAGTTGCATTTGGTCGTAGAACTGGTGCAATACTTCCTCCCTCATATGATCGATTGTCCCTTCCTGCAAGGCTTCCTCCACCAGAATCCGCAGCTGCCACCAGCTGTTCGGCGGCAGTCCAGATTGATAGGCAAACATGCGTTGCTCCAAACAGCACAACGGCTCATAAATCAGCTCTCCCTGAATGCGACCTCCTTCCACAAAAAACAGCGCCATACCCAGAACCTTATGCGCGCTTTTCACCTTGTTCTGCTGAAAAAACTCCCTGATCGCCTCTGCTCCCGCCACTCCTCGCACCATCCGATGGAGCACCTTAAGTCCCACCCTCGTATGAACGTCATAGCAAAAGCTCGGCAAATCGAACAGCATTTTGTACGGCGGCACCGGCGCCTGTACCATCGTCATCTCCAGCGGGAGGGTCAGACCAACAAACCTCAACAGCCCTTCCGCCCGCCAATCATTCCTCTTCTGCCATGCCTGCCAGGGATTATCAGCTGCTTGCACGGCCGCCCTCCTCTCCATAATGGCCGAGACGATCGGCATGTCCTCCGCTAGCAGCTCGGGCAAATCGTGCTTAATGGCCACCGGTTCTATGATCCCGTAGCTACAGTAAATGCGGCTGCGAGTCCAAAGATCGCACATCTGCTCCGCCAGGAAACAGAACAGACCGTAGTTCTCCTTGCCAGTTTTCTTCGGGGAAAAGACCGTGGCGCAGGCGACCACAAAGGAAGCAAGAGTATCATCGGCGGGGCCTACATCCTCACATACCGTTGTACATAATCTTTTCCAGAAGTAAGGCCACTCTCCTGGCATACTGTCCATTGCCGAAACCAGGCGGAGCGCCATCTGCTTATCGCCACGCCGAATGGACTTCTGAAGGGCTGACACCAACTCCCACTTTCGCTCCTTGTCGATTGCCAAACTCTTGGGCGGTGCCTCGTAATCACGCAGGCCGGTACACAGCGACACCCATCTATCTGAAGCAGTCTCCCTCCACCTGCTCTCCGGGTAACTGAGCAATTCCTGAAACTGGTCAGGAAACATTAATCCTTCTTAGACATTAAATATTGGTGACACTTAGTTAGATGTAATTGGTGCGGAAAGGTTGAAGAGAGTTACTATACCAGCTATAGAAGCCGTTTGTACGCGCTTGGAAGCTAAAGCTATAGGTTGAGGAGCGATGATTCCATCTGGTTCGGCTGACGCTGGCCTACTTACGAACTGACCTCGTCACTTCCTGATTACCTGATCCGCGCCGAGTAGTCCCCGCGCCAGAGAGTCCCAAATGTGAGTGCGAGATATCCATTTCCGCTATTAGGCTCGTACATCTCCGTGATGATGCTGACAAACGGCTGCGTAATGGGTCTTACGGGGCTTCCCGACTTGTACGCGATGGTAATGTTCGCATAGTCTCCGCCAACAGAACTGGGATTCCAGCTCGGGGTGAACGTTCCAACTGTCCCGGTGTTCTGTGATTCCACTCCGCTTGAATATCCGCCGGTCGTTGTGATTACGCCAAGCCAGGGGCTTTGGGCTGCCCAATTTGTCGAAGAGCTGTTATCAATACAGAAATTCAAGACCAGATCGTTCGCGTTCGTTGTGGTGACTGCGCTATTGCACGACCCTCCGCTCCAAGTGTTGCCTGCCTGATTCTTGACATCCACGGGCGACGCATCTAGTCCTGCGACCTCTAGAATCGTGAGGGTTCTTACGGCCCCGGTGGAGGTAGTGCTTATCGTGGTGGTGCCGCTGGTGATTGTGCTTGCTCGGTACAGGGTCAGCCACGTCCCGTTGGCTCCGAAATTGGCCCCGGCCCTGTCGTTCTGCACATAAGGGTTGGAGAAGTTGTCGGTTGGGGTAAAGTTAGAGCTGTTGCCGGCCGTGGCCCCGGCAACCAGAATTGCATTGCCGCTCGTGGTCGGGGAGTTAAACGTGCAGGCGGTCGCATTGCAACCTTTGGACTGAACGATTGCAACCGATGCGCTCACCCACGTCGCCCACAACAGCACGGTTGAAAGTAGGAGGAAGGATTTAGACTTGCGTGACATTGAGTACCCTTCTTCTTCTCTTGCCTTTCCGGTCAATACCCCGCTTCCTTTTAGCAGCTTCCTAACCGCATACATCGGGAGGCGTTGGAGGCCTTGCGACCTACATCTCGTGCAATCATCTCCTCACTTCTTTTGCACACCCACACTGGCAATCAACTCCTCTAACTCTTCCTGACTAGGTTTGTAAGCCATTCCCCTGTTCCACTTCGCAGACTTACACCTTGCACATCGTTTGGGGCTGGGGTTATCAGTCAGCCATTCATGGCCGCAACGGTTGCAGTGTGGAATCTTCCTCGTTACCCAAGCCATTGCCTTACCCCCCACTGTCCCATTGGGACGTTTTTGGCAACCACTTGCACTTGTCCCTCGCTTGGCTTCCGACCATGTTGCCTTTACAAGATTCCCAAAACCCCACTGCAGACCTGCATTTCTTGTCCATCTCGCTCATGTAAGCAAACACCTGGGCACCAATATTCGCCCTGATGGGTATCCACTTGACTCAGGTGACCACTACAGGTTGTGGTTTTAACGTATAGAAAAAACAAAAATCCATTTCAAGAAAAAGGAGATTCATGACTAATCCTTTGAGCGGTACGAAAGTTGATTTAGGGGACGACCTGCTGGCCGAGATTCTGGATACTGTTCGGCGTTCGGGCGCTGAAGACCACCGCAAGGTGAAAGCACTTGTGCGGGCCGGGAAGATCGGTGAAATGTACCTGGGGGCGCTGGCCGACGACTGTTCTTATGCTGCGCTAAGCCCTAGCTCGGCGCGGGAAACTGTTTCTCCATCAGAACGGTGACCTGTTTTCCGTCGGGGTGTAGGGCCATCGTGACCACGCGCCAGCCCTGTTCGTAGCTGGCATCAAGGAATGAGTCTCCCTTAGCGACTTGCGTGGTTAGTGTCTTGTAGTGTTTGGGTAGATAGGTTGGCATTGGCATCGTCGTTGTTTCTCCATTATTTTCCAGGGTCGGCTTTCCCGGCGATCAGGCCGCTCTTGCCGACCCCTTAACGGTAGTGGTTCGGGTTTGTCCCTCGCCGTCTAACGGCCAGGTGTGCTGAATGGTCGTTCGCTTACGGGTGGGTCCCGAAAGCTAGCGTTGCGTTTGTCCTAGGAACAATCGGCAGACGGAACAATGCCGTAGCCTGCGCGCGGCTCCCGTGTTCCGACTGCTCAATCAGCGACGGGAGCACTTCACTAGGTAGGTCGTGATTTTACCCACAATGCACCCCCTAGAGGGAAGTGTCCCTCGCTGGCGATTGTTCTACACTGGTGGCGGATTTGAAAGAGAATAATTGGCGGCATCCCGGATTACAAAGGATTTAGGCGGTGACGCAGCGAAAACAAAGCAAAACCACAACCTGTAGTGGTCACCTGAGTCAAGTGGATACCCATCTTCGCCCTATCTCGTAGTCCAACGCACGGCAGTCCACTACACACGCTGCTACCCGCTACAATCCGGTGTATCTACAATCCCAAGCCTCAGTGTCGAACCGATCAGGTACGGCATTTCGCTTGGATTCGCCTGCCGAATCCGTAAGTCGGGTTACGCACAGCCCGCCACTTCAGGCATGTGTATCATGAGCGTATTCATGCGGCTTTGCCTCCCTTTCTACACCCGGTCATAACCTCACTAGGAATGGGCGGTTGTGCTGCTTTAGGGTCATAATCGTTGGTGGCTATGCCCATCTTCTGACTTGGCTGACAGCAATATCGAGCAGCCACTACAATCAAGAACTGCTTGTCTACATGCACCTCTACATACCGTACGGGTTATTTGGGCCGCACATGCTCATGATCCCTTACCGGGTCATCTGTCCTCTCCTCTACATTTGTGCAATCATTGCACAACCTGCTCCCGACCTTCCCCAGCTAATGCCTACGTCGTTATCCTGGCTCCATTCCTTGTATTACTCTCACCAGGTTGCTCGTCTCCCTTTGTAACCGGCTTTCTAAGCCTTCTGTAACGGTGTTGTAGCGCCCAGAAGACTGCCAGGTGAGTCGGTGCTTATGCTAGTTGTAACCAGTGTAACTGCTGTAACCACTTTCTGGGGGATGGCCAGCGGCGGCATATACTCTCATCGTGTACTCATCCCTATCTCATTGTTTATAATAATGGTTCATAGTTTTCTTGTGTTTGACCCGTGACACAGGTAGCCACATTCATAATCGCCTCTCCATTGGTTTTGCCCCCCTTACATCCTGGATCAAGGCTTATTGCAGTTACATCGTTACAGCCCTCATGTTTACTGAGGATGTCTTCGCTCATGGGTAGGTTACAAGCCGGTTGTAACGGCCCAGGAGTCGGCTGGTGAGGAGATACAAGGGGACAGTACCGCTCGAAGGCGTCCTTGAAGTCGGCTAGAACGTATCCCTTGAAAACGTCTTTGCCGTGACGGACAGTCCTTGGACCAAGGTCGAACCTATTCAGCCTGCGAGCTAAGGAGGTTGGGGTAATTGGCTTACCCTGCTCTGACTCCGGCCAAGGTGAGGTCTCTATTGCGAGCAACAAAGGAATCAGGTTTTTAGAGGGAATACGGCCAGTGTTGGCGTCGGTGAACACGCTCCGGATGTCGGTCAGCAACCGGACACTCAGAGAATCATCCTCTGAGGCGGTACTACCAAACAGTTCCACCAAGGAAGCTCTGGTAATGTCGCCCCAGGCGGGGCCTGCGTAATCGGCGACTGCCAATAGCGGTTCTGCAACATCTTGCTGACGGTCAGACAAAGCGTTCGGCAATACAGGCCACGCTGCGATCAATTGATTCTTGAGTTCAGGTGTTACCCAGTTTTTCAGGCGTTCCCGAATAAGGACTGCTTCCTTGGCTACAAGCCTCCGGCGAAAGCGTTCCACCTTTTCAGAGGGAGTTTTTCTCTGTAACGCCATCACGATGGATCGGTCTGCTACCGTATCGGGAAGCTTGCCGATACCTGCAAGCACTTTCGGGCCGAAGATGTCAAAGTCAGCGGTTTGAATATCCGAACCCTTACCAACGCAAAGCGTGGCCTTTCCACCCTTACGGTGCCCTGCATTGAGCACTTGCGTGAGTGCGGCAGCATAGTCCTTATGACCTTTAAATGCCTGATCGTTCTCATCCAGCAGCAATACCGGGCTGTCGGAATGGAGTTTGCGTACCAAAGCCGCTGCAGTCGTTCTCATCGTGTACCAGGGATTGCCTACGATGTCTTCGAGGACCTCCAGTACTCTGGTTTTGCCACTTCGCTTCTCTGCAGATGTCACGTGAATGTAGGGTGCGACCTCAAACAACTTCCACACGTAGGTATAAGCCACAAAAACAGCAATGATGCTAGCCTGTGTGGTTGACAGCACGACAAACCTGCGAACATGATCACGCAGATCTCCTAACAGGACGCCGAAGTTATCGGGGCTTAGTCCAGTTGCCAGTGCCTCTTGAAGCCGCTGTGCAAAGTCAGCTTTCTTCTGCTCCCAACTGTTCATACAACTGGCAATCTCGTTGATGACCGTTTCCTTGTGAAGGGCCCCATGCACAGCGGTGGCGAGATGATTGGCAAGAATTTCCCGCTGACACTTGTCAGATACATACGCGATAGCGTCCGCGGCATTGTGCATTGTTTTTGCCAGATCTGGACTGGTTTTGTTAACCGCTTCAATCGCAGCTTTAGCATCAGCAACAGCAACCTCCTCTTGTGTTCCCGCTTTGTCCAAAACAGACACAAACGCTTCATCTCCCTTTTGGGCGATAAGATCGTCGGGGCCGCTCTTTTCCTCTATTTGTGGGACAGTAGAAATGCGGACTGCAGCCTTGTACCTGTCGCTCGCAAGTAACCACGCGAGCTTGGCTCGGGCTAAGCGCACATCTGGATTGCTGGCCGCGTCGGAGTCGAACATGATAGTTACTTTTTGGCCAATACACATATCGAGATCAGGCAGCGGAATACTGTATAGCTTTTCGCCGTTGGGGCCTTTTACTTGAGTAACCCAACCGTTACAACCGCCTGTGGCTATGGGCCGTATTGTCACGCCAATACGTTCGCCCAACGCAGCTACGGTAATGGCTGATAATTCACTTTCTACGAGAACTATTCCAGCCTCTGAGCCTGCGTAGTTGACGCCGGGCACGAAATACAGAGGCTTGACTTTACCCAGAGGGGAGCGGTACTTATTCTGCTTCTTGCCATCTTCGACCTCGGGATTATCCCGCTTGAGGCGCACCGTAATGAGGGCGCCATCCGACGGGGCAAGATAAGGAATCAGAAGGCCCGAAAGGTCACCTGTAAAATCGTTGAAGCTGATACCAACTTCCACATGTGCTTCAATGCTAGTCATACGTTTGATTTGCGCTCGCTTCACCCACCCATCAGAAATCCTGAGGTTTGTGAATTTCTCCAAGTCTTTCGGAAGAAGAGAATCGAATGTGGCGTTTACATCGTCTGCAGTGTGTGGCTGTTGTGCATCGACTGAGGGAGTCTCAGCTTTTGTGCCTAGTCCTGCACCCTTGATAATGAACGGAGGCAGAGTGACTTTACCGTCACCGTCAGCTGAAGCGGATTGACTTATCTTATCAAGAGGTATATATTTCAACATATTGAGCCCTTTCCAAGAGGATGTACAGGCCCACCTCACGAGTGGGCTTTTGTCTCCCTACGAGTTGTGCAATTTCAATTGCACAATTACTCTTCATTTGCCGGAATCTATAACGTCAGAACTCCTAGACTCCAAAAACGCGATCAAATCAGATTTTCTGTATTTAATAAGCCTCCCGACCCGGACGAAAGGAAGGTTATATCTCTTGGTACATCTCCAAATAGCCAGGGTCTCCTTCTTTACCCCAAGAAATGCAGCAGCTTCTACTGAAGTCAGTAGAACTAAATAGCCTGAAGTTGGGGAATTTGGGTCAGGAACGAAGTAAAGCGACTTTGAAGTTGGAGAGTTTGGATCAGAAATGAAATGAACTGACATAGAGATTCCCTTGATTGGATTCGGGAATCTCGTCATCTATGGAGGGCACGATGGCCCCCTCTTGTGAATCTGGTCCCTAACCACTTTATATCAAAGCACACGTATCTTGTCAACAATTAGTTTGGTACCGCGTAAGTAGACGAACCTACTGTAACTTACACCTTGTTCTCCTGTACTTTGCCTGCAAGCAACAGGGCATTTATGCCCCTCTGCATACTACTTCTGACTGAATCATCGTTTAATCTCGCGTAGACTTGAGTAGCAGCTAGACTCTTATGACCTAGAGACTTGCCGATGACCAACAAACTAGACCCTGACAGAGCTTGAAAACTGCCCATAGTCCTCCGCAAATCATGAAAACGCAGGCCAACAATGCCAGCCCTCTTCAGTATTCGACTCCAAGCAGACTTCACTTCAACCAGATGGCCTGTTGTTCCGTGACTGGGAAACACCCACTCACCTATTGCTCCTTTCTTTCTCCTGCGTAGAATCTCCACAACTGGCGGCAGCAAGGGAATGGTCAAGACCTCATTCCCTTTCGCATTGGCCGCTAATATTGTCCAAAGCTTCTGGGTGAAATCAATCTCTGGCCAACTCATAGCTTGGACGTTGGCACGCCTAGCACCAGTCAGCAGAGACACCATAACGAAGTCTCGAATGATTTCAGGCTCCTCATTGAGAGCAGTGAAGAACGCCGGTGCCTCTTGGGGCAGCAAAAATCGTTGCCTTTTTTTCTCCACGAACAGCGGCACCTTAGCGGGATTCTCTCCCTGCCAGCCCCATTCGATTGCCCGATTATAAAGCGAAGATAACAGCCGGATAATGTGATTCGAAACGTAGAGACCATGTTTGTGTTTCAGGCTGTTCTGCAGGGCAATGACATTCAACCTAGTGATGCTGGAAATCTTACGGAAATGCCACGGCTTCAGGTAGACATCAAATTCTCTCTTCATAAGCAACCAGCTTCGCTTCCCCTTGCCGTGAAACTCGCCCCATTGGGCAAACAGTTCTTGCAAGGTCATCTCATCCCGAATCTCACGTTTCTCTGTAGCAGGATTCTTTCCTGCCGCGATCTTGGCATTCAACTCACTCGCCCTGCCCCTTGCCTGTTCAACCGTGATATCAGGGAACGGCCCCAGCACGATACGCTCCGGCTTGCCAGCGATTCTGCGATAAAGCACAAACACCTTGCTGCCCGTAAACGAAACACGGACGGCCAGCCCACGGACACTCAAAGCACCCCCAGAATCGTGACAATAGACGTGTCTGGCTGTGGTGGGGCTGGGAAGCCCTTCGATTGCCTTCTTGGTGAAATTTAGGTGGGTTGCTACGAGATTGCTACCCTTGGCATAGATTTGGGGTAATTTTTGTGATTTTTGGGAAATCTCCATACCCCGCATGATAAGCGGCAAGTCTCACAAAAGCAAGCGGGTTCGGTTCAAAAACAGCGTTTGCCAGCGTGATATGCATCAGCCTTCTAAGCTGAGGGTTGCTGGTTCGATTCCAGCCGGGCCTACCATTT
>OCZT010001486.1_pt1 | contig 24264 bp, 30 predicted proteins | sample 1539031 | NCBI WGS metagenome assembly OCZT01 (sample SAMEA3539308, study PRJEB22396) | soil metagenome | biome: tundra; feature: field; material: soil | place: USA | collected 2010-05 | depth 0.15 m | reverse complement strand
CATCGCCGATTCCATGTCTGCCAGCGCACGTCCCGCTGAGTACTTTAAACTTTTAATGAACTGAACTAGAAGTTACTATCAACTACTAGCTATCTTAATCTTGTTTTTGTTCTTATGAGTGTATTATATCACACTTTTTAAGAATGTCAAGACTTATTTTGACAAGTATTTAAATATTTTGCAAATACTTTATCTGTTTGATTAATATGATTTACAAGCCAATCTTTTAAGAACTTAGATACAGGCAATGTTAGCATTTTTTTATTACTCATAAAGTCAGCATGGAGCTTATCAACATCTTGTAAGAGCTTTGTATGTTCCCGTTTATGGGTAGCCATATTAATATACTTAATCCGTGCCATTTCTAGTTCTTCTCTAGCAAAATGCTCTTTAGTATAAGAAACTAAGGCATTTAAAACTTTAACCACGATATCATTTCCTTTACCCGCTGCCATAGCTTCATGAAAATCATTAATTAAATTAATGAGCTTTCTAGGATCAGAATCTATAAAAGTATGTCCTACTAACAAATCGTCAGTTAATGTTATAAGAGCCATGATAATCACCTAAATAAAGAAAGGAGACTATTGTAAACGATAAAATCAACGCCTACAAGCCAATAAATAAAGAATAATAATGCAATGTGCAATGATTGATCAAAGCCTACAACTAGCATATGCCATCTAGCTCTTTTAGCTCTCCACAGCTTACCTAGAATATTATCAGTACAAAGGTCTATAAGAAAATGGGTGGTAAACGCCATCACCATAAAATTCACACCTAATAAAAAAAATGGTATTGCATAACAAAGACAATGTGTAACTACCTTACGTGGCAAGTTTCCCCTAAAAGTAGGAACTTTGGGGGGTTGAAATAGAAAGTCACTAAAGAAGTGCATCCCTATTAGCGTAAAAACAAGTGACAACTGTATAGTCATGGTGTGGAACTCACGAGAGCCTTAGCGTTAAAAAGTTAATCTATAACTAGTCTTATCTCCTTTTGTTAAGGCATGTTTAAGTATACATGCATAGTCAACTTCCTAATACGGAATAGGAACCCTAACAGGACACCTAGCAGTCTCCCTTGTAAGAAATGGCGGCTAATAAAGGAGTCGAACCTTTACCCATTACTGAGTAGCAATTGTTTTCGAGGCAACTTGTCACCACTGACGCTACTAGCCAAATAAATTTAAATCTCAACGAATCTCATAGAACCAACATAAGAAGCCTTAGGAACAACCAACCCTTCTTCGTTATAGGCTTCTACTAATCCTTCAAGAACTTCTTTAGCAGCAACTGCAACCCCTGCTAAAGTGTGGGATTCAGTACTACCTGTAGGAAAATCAAGAAACTGAATTAGAAAATTACCGTCAACTTGTTTCTCTACTGTATACGGATATTTAGACATTTAAAACTCTTTATTTCGTTTGTTAGATTGTATTATACTCTTAATTATAGTATTTGTCAAGTATTAAAATAAAATACCTGTTTGTTTCTCTAAGGATTTCAATAGGCCGATACCTAAGTCTTTACCATGCATAGGTACAGGTACTGGTAAATGCCCTGCCTTCTTCATGATATGGTGACTGCCCTTTACTCTAGAAATTTCCCAGCCCTCTTTTAATAATCTCTTAATAGCATCTTTACCAGAGACACTTTTACTACCATGCCCTCTAGCATTGTCATTACCATAAGGCGCACCTTTTAAAATAGCAGCAAACATAGTTATTGGTAAAAGTTCAGGAAAAACCTTATTTTAGACGAAAAAAAGCAACCTAATCTTTAAAACTAGGTTGCTTCATAATTGGAGGAAAAGTAGAGGATCGAACTCTATCCGCTTACGCAGACCTTTGGTTTTCAAGGCCAAGCCTATCCCAGATAGGTTACTTTTCCATATTTGGAGGTGCGTGTGGGATTTGAACCCACGGCCCATATTTCTATAGACTCTTTCTTAGCAGGAAAGTGATTTAAGCCAACTCATCCAACGCACCAAAACTCTAAATACCTTGTGAGTTAAGTAACTCAGCATTATGTAAAATTGTATCTAATAATGCAGGAGCTAACCCTGTATTTTCTACACTCACATTTATATATCTTGGGTCATCTAGCTTATTGCTATGCATATGACCATGTAGATTACCTTTAAATTTATAAAACTGTGAAGGATGAATTGGTACATGAGAAAGTATGTATCCACGCAATTTAGCAACACCACATACTTCATCAAAATATTCTAGGTACTTCGACATAGGTTGATTATCGTGATTACCTAAAACAAGCTTTTTAAGCCCATTTAATCTTGCTACTGTGGCAAAGGACTTCTCACCAAATAAAACGTCCCCTAGGTGCCATACAGTATCATTAGGCTTAACTGTAGCATTCCACCTATATACTAGTTCTTCATCATGTTCTTCAATAGAAGAAAATGGACGTTTTTCAGCTTCATACTTGAGTATATTGCTATGCCCAAAATGGGTATCTGATGTAATAAAAATTCTATTCATATTTTCTTTAATTGGAGGAAGGCTAGGGAATCGAACCCTTACCCATCACTGAATAGAACACCTTTCCAAGGTGCTTAATGTCCAACATATCAACCTTCCAATTTATTCATTATAACATATGGTAGGGCTTCGGGGTAACGCGCCCCGTTCTACAGGTTAAAAGCCTGTTGCTTCACTTTAAAGCTTAAACCCCATGTTTGGTAGGACTCCACGGTAATGATCCGTGTTCTATTGGTTAAGAGCCAATTGCATCACCTTAATGCTTGAATCCAATTAAATCGTTGAACAATAAAAGCCTAGTTCATAAGCTTTCTTAGCTAAAGCCATAGGGTCACGTTCACGACCCCTTCTCCAGTTATTTACAAGGTCATATAACAATGACAACTCTGTAGGAGGATAATCACTTTTATCCCCCGTAAATACCTTTGACTGATATAACTTACCAAATTCTTCATGCCTGTGTTTTTCTGGAGTTCTGGCATAACCACAATGCTCCATTATGTTTAACCTTAATGCACTAGAAGTAACAGTACCCCAACCATCACGTTGACCTTTAGCATTAGGCTTTTTAGCGTCATAACGTAACATAAAAGCATCCATAACCTCAGAAGATGTAAATCTATAATTTACCTGAGCATAGGCATGAAAAAAGCGTACTGCAATATCAGTTATTTCTTCAGGTATTGCAGCTAATGCTTTCTCAATACCTTCTTCTTTAGCAGACTGTTGTTCTGGTGTTAACATACTGTCCTTATATAATTAATTTCAATTATTAAATGGCACCCATGCTACGACTCGAACGTAGTAAAAATAGCTTCAGAGGCTACCCCCGCGACTCTTTGGGTTCATGGGTAATAAAAATGGCGGTCACGATGGGATTTGAACCCACGATAACCTCTTAATATTGGCGATGCGCCGGGGTAACGATCCCCGCGATATCTTGCGTGACAGGCAAGCGACCACACCATGCAGTCCCGCGCACCAATTAATTTATTTCCACTCGTAATCTGAAAAAAGCCTAATGTTTTTATTATTTTTATGTGTTGGAACATATCTAAAAGTAGTCATGCTAAGGCCAGTTTCCCCTAATTCAGAAGCATTTATCCAAGCACATCTATCTGTAGTAATATCATAAACCACAAGGCAATCTATATCTTTACTTGTATAGTTCGTATATTTTAAACCCTTTTTAGTCTTAGAAGATGACTTTAAGAAAACTGTTATGCCATCAGACTGAACAGTCTTTACTTGAACTCTAAATAATTTATTTTCAATATCCAAAATAAAATCATATCTTTGAGCATGACCTTTAGGTGTAGAAATTGTGTAACCTTTTGCGGCTGCAATAAACATAACCTTTAGTTCCCCCAAAGTACCTATATGATTAGGGTTACTTAAAGTGAATGAAGGCGTTTCCTTAGCTACAGAAGTATATTCAGGGTATTTTTTAGGTACTCTAGACTTCTTTTTGATAGCTAATATCTCTAAGGATAAAGGATAATCAGTAAGCCATTTACTAGCTATACCTTTAGATATACATAGTTTATCTGCTAGGGCTTGTAGTCCTAAAAGTTCTACCGTTCTAAGCCGTATAGCTTCTACCTTAATATCTTCGTTGTATGCCATATTGAACCCTTGTTAGAGGATCAATTATAGCACAAATTGAACCTTCTAATAGTGGCATCAGTGCATTAAGCCGGACTATGCTACGTGACCATTAAAACTAACTGGAGCCGCTTACCAGAATCTAACTGATGTACTCACTATACCAAAGTGATGTTCTAACACTGAACTAAAGCGGCATATTATCTAACTTAAAACTGGTGCCCAAAAGAGGAATCGAACCTCTGTACTCTGCTTACGAAACAGAACCTTTCCCACTAAGGATATAAGGGCTAATTGGTACTAGGGGCAGGAATCGAACCCGCAAATTTAGGTATGTTTAACCTAAAATCATTACCCGTGCCATCGTCTTAAGCTAATGACAACTATCAATGCACCCCCATGTATCCACGAGGTTCTAGCGTAAACTTGGTGCCGATTTGAGGACTCGAACCCCACATATCCTCCTTACAAGAGAGGCGCTCTACCAGATGAGCTAAATCGGCAAATATTGATAGCTTATTAAGGTAAGTGATGTTTAGCATCAGTTACGTCATTTCTACCACTCCTTTTCAGGAGAAAGCTATCAATAAAATAATTGAGGGAACAAATTATGACTGTGTTGTTTCACCAAAAGAAGTAACAGACATGCACACCACTCAAAAACTGGTAGGACTAGAAGGTTACGCTCCTTCTTTTATCGCTTATCGGGCGATTATTCTAACTAGTGAATTATAGTCCCAAAATCATATACTTTACGTATGTTCAATAACTTTAATACCTGCATAAGCTATTGCCAATTGGCAAGCAGCACAGGGTTTACAATTTACAGGCACACCCTTTTTATTAAAACGAGTAATAACAATTTTATATGCTTTTTCAATATGCCTACATCTAACAATAGCAGCCACTTCAGCATGTAAGAAGACTTTATGATAATCTAGCTTTGCTTCTTTGCAATACTTATTTTGAAGAGGGTGGGTTTTAATGTATGAGTTTTTCCCTATACTCAAAACACGCCCACGTTTATCATAAATAATAGCTGTGATATTAAAATCTTTACACATTAAGCACTCCGTTAATAAGTGCTTAGTATATCATACTTTTTAATATTGTCAAGTGGAATACGTGGTGAGATTTGCACTCACGGCTTTTCAGTTTTGCAGACTGATGCATTGGACTACTCTGCCACACGTATATAAAATGGTACATCGTGCAAGGCTCGAACTTGCGACATTCGCTTTGTAGGAGCGATACTCTACCAACTGAGTTAACGATGCATAAACTGGAGCGGGATAGGAGAATCAAACTCCTGTTGTCAGTTTGGAAAACTGTAGTCCTATCATTGAACGAATCCCGCATAAAACTCTCAGATAGCTTGCACACTATCTTTCCCCTTGCGCTACTGTGCAAGACGCTAACAAGGGAGTATTCTGTATAGAAGTAATACTTCTATTAAATTAGGAGGGGAGACTAAGGACTTATACCCCACGGTAACTCTGGTTTTTTATATCCACTCCCCCGAGGGACACCAGACCGTATGTACTTCTTGCAAGAACTCTTAGTGATTATCTTCAGTAATCAAGGTGTCTTTTCTTTTAGGCTTACCTGCTCTACCTTGTTTAGACCATGTGTAATCAGTTCCTTGAGGTGTTTTACCTTCTTCAATAGAAGCTACCCCAGACTTACCAACCTGATTAGGATTTTCACTAGCCATAGTAATAAAGGTAGCCCCCCTTTTACGCACATCTTCTGTAAAGGCTAATGCTTTAACAAGGTCATCAATCTCTAAACCATTAGAGGCACCACGAAAGTCTGTCCAATATACTTTAAACATATTTTTTTAATTATTAAATTTTAAATCTAAGGGGATTATCTTTAGCGATGCCCCACTCATTCTTTACCCTGATACTGTTTTCATCACTGCTAATATAGCAAAGAGCATAACCCAATACTACTAGAAAAGCAACGAGAGATAATGCTTTAAGTATTTTCATTTTGAAATATTCAACCAGTAAGATGTAGCATCCCACTTAACATCATATTCAAATTCTGTTCTACCAACCACTAAAGCAATTTCTTCATCTATATATTTATCAGCATCTAATGTTGCAGGGATAAAAGCACCTTTATGAACACGATAAACATCTTTACCTGTACCTTGGTAATTAGTTATAAAGTGAACACCACTAAACTTGTTTTCACTTAGTTTTTCACAATGTTCTACAACATAGGTAACTAAGGCTTGAATTGTCTTACGCATATAACACTCCGTTTAATATGACTGTAGTATACAGCATATAAACGTGTTTGTCAAGTACTAATATTTGGGGTGAAGTACGGGGATCGAACCCGTGACCATCGGAATCACAATCCGAGGCTCTACCATCTGAGCTAACTTCACCATATCTGGAGCATCTAGAGGGATTTGAACCCCCAACCTCTTAGTTCGTAGCCAAGTGCTCTAATCCAGTTGAGCTATAGACGCAATTCTCTTATCAACTGCCTTTTTTAAGGTAGTTAACATTTTCTTTTGTTTAGCTTTCATCAAACTAGTAAGAGCTAAATACTCTTCTTTATTATCAACTTGAATAAAGTTAAACTTAACATGGTCAGTATCCTCTACAGGTTCTACCCAAAGACCACCCTCTTTTTCAAAGTACACATTAAATGACATGATATTTCTCCTAAAAGTTAAGAATAACTCACGTATTTAGGAATAAGCGTTCGCTATCTAACTTAGTACAAAAAATAACAACTAAATATAGCGTATAAAATGGTCGGACATGAGTGAATCGAACACTCGAACTCTGCACCCCAAATGCAGCGACTTCCCACTAGCCTAATGTCCGAAAAACTGGTAGGGGGTGTGAGAATCGAACTCACTTACTTACGGTCAAAGCGTAATATCTGCTCCAGTCGATTTACCCCCAATAAAACTATTGCAATAAAACATTTGCAATTACCTGCATAAATGGTGCCCTTAGCGGGACTCGAACCCGCAAGACCTAAGTTCTGACCTTAGTATGTTTACCAATTTCATCACAAGGGCTAAATAATATATGGTGCCTAAAATGGGACTCGAACCCACAGAACCCACCCTCTCAAGATGGTATGTTTACCAATTTCATCACTTAGGCATTTATATGGCATAGACGGTAGGATTTGAACCTACAACCTGCGGATTTGGAGTTCGCTGCACTGCCAATTGTGCTACGTCTATATATGGTGGGAATGGGGGGACTCGAACCCCCACGAATTAACGTCAGAACCTAAATCTGGTGCGGCTACCAATTACGCCACATTCCCTAAAATGGTGCAGATAGTGGGACTCGAACCCACACAAATTAATAATAGATTTTGAATCTATCGCGGCTACCAATTACGCCATATCTGCAAAAAGGAGCAAGGGGCTGTGGGGTTTCACCACAAGTTACAACATGATATTGATTAAATACCAACTATCGTTAAGGGTAAATCAACCCATCCTAGTCACCTGTTGTAACCTTTATAGGTTCATTCTTTACGAATAACCCCTTGCATAAACTATGGTGCCCCCTGTTGGTAACGCTCCAACCTTTCCAGCTTTTCAAACTGGCACTTTCACTTGATTAGTTTAAAGGGCATTATATGGAGTCGCATGGGGGAATCGAACCCCAGCCCTAAGGCGTTTCCTTGAAAGGGAAATGACCGTTACCCGCAGTCAACATGCGACAAAAAATGGTATTCCGTAGGGGTTCTGCCCCCCTCTCTCTTGGGTGAAGGCCAAGTGTCCACACTAGCTGACTCACGGAATATTATTGGTAGAGATAGAGGGTTCTGCCCCCTCTAGATACACCTTATGAGAGTGTTCTATCGCTTGAATTATCTCTATATGGAGCAGCTAACGAGAATCGAACTCGTGTCTAATTAGCCACTAAAAACTGAAAATGTATTCTTACACCCTAATTTTTCTAAAGTGCTTAAGGAAACAGTAGTTTTATAGGTATCCAATAATGCAATTGGTGCAATATAAACATCAAAAGTATCTATATCAACACCTACCATTACGTCTATATCTAAGTCACTATATCTATGAGTATTAACCTTTGATAAATGACTGTTTACCTTAGTTAGAGGTAAAAACTTCATATTATTTGAAATTCTTATAGTTTTTACTTGGCATCTACGAAGATTATTCCCGACTATAACATCAACTTTAGAACTTCCTGATACCGGGGTATAGCACTCTAAGCCAAGTAATAAAAGCCTAGCTATAAAAATATATTCTGCTGCCATACCAAGCATACTAGTTGAACACTTCTTACTAGGTATGCTTGATTGTATTACTTTAAACTTACGTTTTTCAAGTAAGTCACCTTCAGATAGGGGATAGTCTTTCAACCATAAACTAGCAGTACTTTTTGAAATTTTTAAAAGAGTAGAAATATCTCCTAACCCTAGATATTCATCCGTTCTAAGGCGTATTGCTTCATTTCGTATATCTTTAGAGTGTGACATTTTAGAACCCTATTTAAATCTATTTAAGGGTTCGATTATACCACAAAAGTACTGTTCCTAAATGGTGGAGCGAAGTAAGGGATTTGAACCCTTGTCTACTGGATGGCAACCAGTAATTCTACCAAACTAAACTAACTTCGCAAAGTTTAATTCTACCATTTAACTATAGCTGCATTAAAACACTAACTGAGGAACCTTAGAGTAGACTTCCTCAGTCTTTACTTCAAACGCTTTCTTCATTTCAGCATAGCGTTTAAAGGCTTCATCAATATCAGGGGCATACCAGTACCCCACAATCTCTAGCTTATAGGCTTCACCAATATCATCTATAGGATGATTAATAGTAATAGCAGCAGCCAGTAGATCACCTTCATTAGTGTAATCAAACACTAGCTCTACATCAGCTTCCTTGAAGGTATCAAAATAGATATCAGACATAAAATCTCCTTATGTAATTACGCTATACCTATACAACGTATGACACTTAAAGATTTTAAAAGATGGTGGAGGATTGGGGCATCGAACCCCACTGTATCAACATTGCAAGTGTTGTGACCACGCCCAGCAGTCCCATCCCCCATATAATATTGGTCGGAGTGACAGGGATCGAACCTGCGACCTCATGCTCCCAAAGCAAGCGCACTACCAGACTGTGCTACACTCCGAAAATTGGCTCCGTGTGAGGGAATCGAACCCGCCTAGCCAGTGATTAACAGTCCCGCCTAGCCAGTGATTAACAGTCACGCCCCTGCACCTTGCTTGGGTTTCACGGAATAAATTGGCTCCCCGAACACGGCTCGAACGTGTAACCCGCACATTAACAGTGTGCTGCTCTACCAACTGAGCTATCGAGGAATAAATGAATCCTGCTCTCTGGAGACAAAGCCTATATTTCTATAGTGGCAGGAATTTCAGTTCTGAAAGGTTCGCGTCATTATCAGCTAATCAGTCATCCCTAAAAACTTCGTCCGTTTAACTGTATTTAAGCAGCAATACGGAAATTTGAATCGTTAGATGCATTTATTTCTTCGCATACATTTTTTACAAGGGTACATACTACCTTGAGTAGTCAGTTTCCATTAATTCACGCTGTCGAAACTATTCACCCCCATCAAAAGGATACGACTGAATTGTGTTGGCAGCTAGCTACCGCAAAAACCTGTGTCATACCCTTTTGGTGGAGGTGGGGGAATTTGCATCCCCTTCCAACATGACTTCACTTCAACCTCTAAGATAACATACTTTTGCAATTACTTGCATGGTACTTACCTCTACTACTATGTTTGGATGCAGGGGAAGGATTTGAACCTCCGACCTCTTGGTTATGAGCCAAACGAGCTAACCGAACTGCTCTACCCTGCGATAAACATACAAAAACTGGTGGAGGATATCGGACTCGAACCGATCACCTACCAAATACATAAAACTCAAAATCTGAGGCATTTAAAATACCGGATTTCTGGTTATTCTTTGAGGCTTTTAGCCTAAGAGTACAAGCAGTAACTGCTAATACATCATTAATAGATAAGAAGTATAAGCGTTTTATCTGAGGGACATAGACTGCAAAACTGTCTATGTCTCCAACGTAGTTCTTACAAACGATATCGCCATTAAAACTATGGTAAGTGCTACGTGTATTGAATTTAAAAGAACTACCATCTTTATTTAGTGTCCCTGTTTTTACTTGAACCTTATACAGGGCACCATCAATATCTACAATAAGATCATAGCGAGTATTTTCACCAACAGGAATAGAAACCTGAAAACCTTTTGCTGTAAATGCCGCTACAGCCATCGTTTCAGAGACACTACCTTTATCTTTAGTATTCATGTAACACCTATTAAATTGGTGGAGGATTGGGGCATCGAACCCCACTGTATTCTGCTTGCAAAACAGATGACCACGCCTAGCAGTCCCATCCCCCAGATCGTCAGTTGCTACGTAAATGTAGCTGCCTGTTGCCGCTTAAAAGTTATTCAGAGTTAAGGTAGATCACTACCCTAACAGCCTGTTTCCGCTTTCCTGCAAATACGCTATTCACATTGTGGTGTAGCGAACCATGTATTCATTTGCAGACTTGTGACTACATTGTAGCACAAATTTTAAAAAAGTGTACGGCGTATGTCTCCAGTTATTCCCCTACTTGGGAGACTCCACGGAACACATGTTAATGTGTTTCATACCATTTCAGGTAATCATCAGCCGATTAGTTGTAGGGCTAGCTGTCTCATGTACCGTACCGGAGACACACGGTTGTTTAGTAATACTACTAATTATGGTGGGGATACTAGGTAACGATCCTAGCCAAGCCGAAGCTATCGGATTTACAGTCCGAGCCGTGTCCTTAACGGTATACATCCCCATTATTAATTAAATACTGCAGTCACCAGTGCTGCTCACGATCCTAAAAACTGGTGGATGTGATAGGAATCGAACCTATTAAGCCTTACGGCAAGAGGGTTACAGCCTCCCGAGACACTCCAACGTCCCCGCACATCCAAATTCTTTAACTCTTAACCAAGTAGTAACGAGTACGACTTAATTGAACAACTGCTCCTACTGGTGCTTGCTGTCCTTCATATGTCGTCGTCCAAAACTTAGGCATTTCAGTAAAAACAACTTCATTCTTACTGTTTACTAGCTTACCGTCAACACGCCAAAGTTGTTCTAGCATCTTAAGTGGTTTTTCAGCAAGTTGTGTATTCATAAATCACTCCATTAATCAAGTAGAAGTATTGTAACACAAGTAATAAGCAGTGTCAAGTTATTTCATAAGGAAATTCTCTCGTTAGAAAGAACTTTCTTATGAACTAGATTTTTCGCCCCACAAAAGAGGTTTCATCCCTAGTCCCGCCCGTTCCCGGCATGTTTAAAGTGCGCCGGGGAGTCCTCGTTACTCCTTATCACACTGTTCGTCTATGTTTCAAAGTTTCCAAGCTTGCTTAGTTACTTCAATAACACTTTTAACTCTCTCTACCATTCAACTCCTTAAAATCAACCCCCAGAAAGTACTAAAGCCCAAGGTCTTCTTAGGACACTTGGGCTTTTTGCCAACCTTCTTAGGGGTTTGAGGTGCTACATTTTAGCTGCCCCACAAGTGTCTTTAGTATGATAATTAAAACTAATCTCGCAATCCAGTGCCCAACCCTTACGCCCTGTTGAGGCGACAAATGACAAGGCTGTCGCTTTTGGCGACTGCGGTTGCATCTGTTTAAGGGTTACGAAATGGTTCACAATAAATCCTAAAATTAAACTAAAAACAAAATCCTTGGTAAGGAAGTCACAACTGTAACCTCCTAATTTCCTGCTGTCAACACTTTTTTGAAGTTTTTTTAATTTCTTCAGTTTTTGTTGTCAGGTCTGTAGTATATCACAAAAATCAACTTTGTCAACACTTTTTTAAAAGTATTTTTCAATGTTACCAGTTTCGCCATTTCCCGACTTTAAAATCAGTAGCGGTTTAGGTAACATTGAAAAGTATTTTATATTTAACCTACCTAAGTAGTGTAACACACTTTTCAACTTTGTCAACACTTTTTTAAAAGTATTTTTAAAAATATTAAAAGTTAGTTAGACCAGCACTCCCTGCCCCGGTTTCCCGGCTACAGCTTCCCAACACTGATTTGAATCGCTCAGGTCTTACCTGCCTATCAGCATATGTTGTTACTCTGATCAGTACCCACCGAATCCCTCACTTACGCTTTGGGCTTAACGGCTTCCTGTCCTAACTATCAACCTAATTTCAACAAGCCTTAAGTATAACACACTTTTTAGCTTTGTCAATACTTATTTAAACTATTTTTAGAGGGTAGGGTAAGGACTTGAACCTTACATTAACCGTTACGGACTCGAACCTTATATAGAAGCTATCTACAGCCACCTGACTTCACTCTACCCTCTAAGCCTTAAGTATAACACACTTTTTAGCTTTGTCAATACTTATTTAAGCAATTCTTCCATTTTTATCACCAACTCTATGATTTGATAAGGCTAATCTAGCTAGATTACGTGTTTTATAGTAGTACCGTGCTGTCTTACCATTAACAAGTACATTAGCCCCCCATCCAGTATCATTCTTACTAACCTGTTTCTCAATCTTCTTTGCATCAATTTTAGCACTACCCTTAGATTTAAGTTCAGTCTCTTTAGCATCGGTATCTTTAATCTCTTTCTCTAGAGAGATTAAAGTAGCTTCAACAATTTTGGAATGATTAGAAGCTTCTTTAGGTAATGCAACTGTAACTAAATCTTTATCAGTAATATCAATAAAAGCCTTAGATACTATGTCTGAAGGATATTCAATTGGTGCCTTTACTTGTATAAGTTTGGTTGTTCCAGCGGTAGTTACCTTAACGTCTAAAGTGTTTTTAACTAATTTCTTACCCTTAATATCTAAATCATCGTCATCCTCTAAATAATGAGATATGACTGCTGGAGGTTTTGGTGCCTCTAAGGGTGTTATAACTTTAATAACAGGTTCCTTTTTATCTTTAAGTTCTTTAGCAACTAAAACTGGATCAGCCATGCCATTAAGAAGCTTACGCAAAGAATTAACATTCTCTGCGGTTAAATTAATATTCACATTTCCTGTGGCATTCCAAATAAGTAATTCACCATCTGAATACGTAGTTATTTCTATAGGGGTATTATAAGAATCCATGTTAACTACCTTAGTAGCTACCCATGTGGGTTTTGCTTTAAATTGTTGAAATAATGGGTACATGTTATATGGCTCTAAAATTTAATTGATGGTCTATCGTACTCTAAACAAGAGTAAAGTCAAGTTCATACGTTAAAAATACCCTTATTTTAAAGGTCTTTTAAATACTTCACTTTAGATATGCTTGCTAAGTTGTTAGTTTATATCAGTTTGTATTAGGTTTCTTAATGTATCTAAAAAACCACATTACATTAAGGGGCTTACCCTTAAGTCAATAAAATACGTTCATCCATAGTTTGTAGAGTCTGTAAATCTAGTTGTGTCTCCTGTTGAATTCCCAGTTCTTGTAACTTTTTCAGTATCCTTAGAATCCTTAGCAACGTACTTAACTTGTTCTGGTATTTCAGTTGGAGGTATGCCAAAGTGCCCCCAAACTTCTCTACGTGAAATAAGACCCCCCACAACCCCTGCAAGTGAGTCAGATATGTCCTTACTTCCTGTTGCAGTGCTTGGGTGATCTACTTTACCCTTCTTTGTATCAACTTCTAATGAAGCTAATTCCCTACGCAGCTTTTCATGGTAGGGCATTGTTATACGCCCATCATACAATGCAGATTTAGTTATTTCATATGGAAGCATACTAACGTCCATAGATAGCGTTCCTGTAAAGAAACCTTTCTGTTTAAGAATTTGCATCGTATCTTTAGATTGAAAGGTGTCAAGAGAAACCCACCTAATATTTAAGCCATTATCTCTAAGAGCATATAAGACATTACGTATTTTATAAAATAGGATTTCACCACCTTTAGGAGGTCTTATTTCTAAGGAACCATCAATATAATAATTTGGTAGCATTTCACCTTGAGTTTCTTTCTCATTACGTATAACCCTATCAAAGCCTGTCACTGTGCCTATAGTTAAACCCGCACTGTCGCCTGTTAAACCCAAGTCAATATGAGCATATCTAGGCAAGTCAGTACGATAAAAGTTCTCAGGGTAAATTTCTAAGCTATCCGAAACAAAATCTACAGAATCCCTACTGAAAATAGAATCATTTCTATCCATACACCTCATTATTGACTCAGTGTTCATAATGAATGGATGTGTTGCAAGAGTGGATTTACCTGCAATATCTCTTAAAGAGGTAATCATATCCCTCTCAAAGTGATGTTTCATTTCAATTGGAATATGGTCAATTAGATGCCTATCCTTTGGATGTACAGCTTCTTCAGGCTCTAGAATACGAGGCCTACGACCTTCATCCCCAATAAAGATATCAAAGGTTATACCACTGTATGCTGTAGGCTTAATATCCCACATACGTTTATCATATACAAATATCTTACTTTTACCTGTTTCAGCTATTTGTTTTATAGCTTCTGCTTCTTTAATATCTGTAAACTGACCGGGATATCTTTTTGAAGAAACAATACAAAGAATACCCGGTAATTTACCTGCTGATAAAAAGCGGGAATCTCTACGTTTAGCAATGGAGTTATACAATTTTGCAGCTTGGTCAAATTCGCTACCATCAATACTCTTTTTAGAATTTAATGTGACCGCCATGAAGTTAACTTCTTCAAGTACGGCTGAGATAATATTTTGACCAATAGCCGCAGTTTCCAAACCTGAAATTGGTAGAACTTCTATTCGGTGTGGGAACAGTAAACGGGACTCAATTGTTTTATCAAAGTAGAAATGCTCTTTAAAATAAGGAGACATTTCAACCATGCTTTTAAAACGACCATAATCCCCTTTTTTAGCAATAGTCAAGTTAATAGACTGGAAAGCAAAAACAATTTCAGAGGATGGATCAAGACCAAATGAAGCATGAGGGTCTTTCATGCAACTCAGTAGGTATAACTGATAAAGTTGCGTATACAGTGCCCCAGTGGATTTCCCCGCCCCGATACCACCAGTAAAAATAGCTTCTTCGTAACAACCAGAATTAAGTTCTACTAATTCATCTAAGAGTACTGGGAAGACATTTCCTTTTTTATTTAAATAATATTCATCTTCAATGAAGGTTCTTATGTCTACAGGAGTAATTTTATAAACAATTAAGGGTTTTATAGGTTCTATAGACTGTTGTTCTACAGCTAGAAGTATTCTATCAAACCATTCATCTCTATAACCATCTGGGATCATCAAGCCTTTACCATAGACTTGAGTACCCACATCTTCACCTAATAAAGAAACGCATCTTGTTAGAATAACATCCTCAATATCAAACATTAAAACCTCATGCTATGAAATATAGCAGTAAGTTTACCACGTAATTTTAAGTAATCAAGAAGGAAAATACAAATCGCCAAGAGTTTCATTAAGGTTTATATTTTCAACTTCAAACCCATTGCCATCAACCCTAAATAGCTGATTTACCTTTCCAGAAGTATTCACTGGTGTAGTATTAGGACATTTTGGAACCCTACAATTAGATAATACTTCAGGAGTTATTTCTTTTAGACAAACAGGACAAATCATAATTGAATTATATAGACTTCTAGGTCTTCCTAAACTAAAAATGCCCCCATTAAGGAGGCATTTTTTTTGCAATTAACTGCAATTAGATGTTAGCTTGTGCCCTTGCACGAACTTCATCAAAGCTTTGACGATACTTACGGAAGCCATCACGGTACCAGCACTTCCAACCCGCAGTTTCAGTTTCAAAGGTATAAAACTCACCATTCTGCAAAGCGTCATAAACAATCAAGTCACCGTTTTCATCTTCACGGCAACGAACCAATCCAGAAAGTGATTTCTTACCTGAATCAGTAATAGGGTCTTTAGACAAACGTTTCCAGTTTTCACCGATAAGCAAAGTTACAGCCTTCATACTGAAACTAAAATCATCTCGTGCGTTATCGTGAGTGATACCTGATCCCATACCAAGAGTGAAATTGTTCATACTGAAACCAGCATCAACCCACCCTTGAATAACACCACGATAAGTATCAATACGATTACCGTCACCTTGAATAACCGCTGTATAGGGCATCAGGTCTTTATAACCCTTGTCATTAATAGTGACACCAAAACAGCTTTCAAGATCACGACCAACCATACCCGGTTCAATAGTTGGATCACCTGAATCAGGACGAGCAACAAAGACACCACCTGAATTAATAACACGATCTTTCAAGCGTGTACCAATGTAGTCTTGAATAAATCTACGACTATTATAAGTGTCAATAACAACACTCATAAGTGGGATGCCAATACCGCGCTTAGTACGTGCTACTACGGCTTCAAGACGATCAATAGCCATCAAAGCAGCGCCCCAATCGTCTTTATTAGCTGCATCGCTATGAGCGCACATGACACTATGTTCAGTAGCCTCTACGCTTGATGTATAGGCTTTGGTGGTGTTGTACATCTTCTTGATGTAGATATTAGCACGAGTGCAGTCACTACCGCTAAACAAAGCAGCATGAGCAATACCCGCTAATACAGCAGCTTCATCAGGACTATCCGCACCACGATCACCAAAATTATGCAGCTTATAATCCAGCATAGACATATTTGAACCTGTCAATTCCATAAATTCCTTGATGGTAATTTTAATGGAACGACACAGACTAGCTACAGTAGACATTTTCCAAACTACTGATTGAGTGATAGACTCAACATATGTTGGCAACCAAGCAGATACATCATCGGTATTGAAGATGCCCATAATTGGGGTTTGAGGTGCAACTACCCGACCTTCTTCAACGGCATAAACAGCCAAAGGCAATTTACCATCATAGTCACGAACAATAGTTTCCCACCCTGCCAGATTGAAGTCATAGCCTTGTTCTGTAATTTCAATTTCAGCTTCATCAATCATTTCCATAGTAATACGGACAGATGCAAAGAAGGCTGAAATAAAGGTTTGACCCATAGCTACAATTTCTGTAGCGTATTTGCTAGGCTTACGTGGGACAATTACGACATAACTCTTTTTAGAATTAACTGGGAGTTCAGCCCAATGACCACATTTGTAGGCATCACAGGCGAGTATCGCGTTAAAAGGTTTAATAAATTCAAGCATGATAATTTCCTTATCAAAAAATAACGGTTTGAGTCTTTCTCTCCCCGACCTAGCGATAACTAGGATTTCTTTCAACAAGCCTATTATAACATACTTTTAAGAATTGTCAACGCATAAAACTAATGACTTCTTCTTTTGGTGTATGTACTTTAGGTAAGCCAAAACCAATACTCTTATGTGCTTTATCAGGATTGTTACGCATCCAATCCTGCAAGTGCCAAAGCTGCCCACACCCGCCACCGATATCATCCTGACCCGCAGGATTAAAGCAGCGTACCGAATACCCATATTCAAGCAACCTTGACATAAAGCCATTAGCTAATTCTAATTGACGTTTATTCGCAGCAGCTACCAATTCATCAGGCTCACAAATAACAGATACCGTAGCATTCCAAATCGTAGGGTCAAATAGAAAGTTCAATTTCTGAGCTTCAACTTGACTTGTATTATTTTCGTGAGCGCAGTAGTTAAAGAAAGGTTTACGATCAGTCGCGTAGTACCAGCTTTCACCTACAGCAGCAATCTGCTTCAGAGTCAATTTCTTCTTAAAAGGAATCAACTTATCACGAGCTTCATCCGTAGCTTCATGTACAGAGAATTGCAAACCAACAGCAGGAATTTCCTTTGATAATTCAATAAACCACTGATAATTAACATCAGGTGCTGAGGTAGAAACCAGCAACGCCGCATTTGGATAAAGGCTATGCAGTTTACGGATAGCTGGAGCAATCTCTTTATTAAGCATAGGTTCCCCCATACTCATTGCCATCAACTGAAGCTTCTTTATATCTGTAGGTTTCACATTAGTTTCTGTTAATGTATATTGAATCTGTGAAACGATTTCATCAGCGGTTAAGTTACGTACAAAGTACTCGCCAGAACCACAAAATCTACAACCTATAGGACAACCCGACATTACTGAAAAACAAATCACAGTTCTATCAGAATACGTTGGGTACTTATAAAGTACTGTTTCTGCAACAGCAGAGTCAGAATAAAATACAAACTTTATCACATTAGCATCAGTCCCTGATACTTTCTTTACGCTATTCCAATCATTCATAATTTTTCCTAAAGTCTTCCCAAAGATAGTCTTTACCATCTAAAACTAAAATTACCTTAACCCCTGTAGATAAAGCAGAATCTAACTTTGATATATTTTTAAGCTCCCATCTAAGATTTTTTCCAAAATCATTAAAAGTATACTGTGATTTAATTTCAAATATAGTTGAATCTATTTTAAAATCAGGAATATATAGTCTACGTTTTGATTCAAAATAATAAGGAATAGCTTTAGGGTTTTTAACATTAGCAATAACCCAATCAAGGCCATTAGTGCTTACTAGCTTTTCTAGAAAAATTAACTCTAGTTTTGATCTATAATATAGGAAAGTATCTTTAAATTCTTTAGCTTGACCGCCTTTAATCCACATTCTATCGAAGCCATTACGTCCTTTAGAATCAATGTCAGTCAATTTTGTTATCGTTGCCTTTATAGCTCCTTGTTGATAACTAGATAGGCCAGTACTACCTATTTTTGTTCGAGTATCAACCATCTTTAACGCAGAACGTTCTAAGATGGTTAACCCTTCAGAGTCAACTATATTTTTAGTTATTAGACTTTTAGCAGTTGCAGTTAAATATGACCCGTTTAAAGTACGAGCTAAGGCCATTTTAGTAGCTGCTACCGTATAAGGGTCTAAAGCCCCAGCTAATTTAGCTTTTTCTTTTCTAGACTTAGCAAATTCTTTAGCCTTTGTTAAGCCACTAGTACTATTAATAGTTGAAAGTGCCCTTTTAGTCTTAGCCCCTATTTGTTTTTTAATAGCAGGGCATTTAGACACATTATCTTCGCAACAAAGTTTATTAGCTTTAGACGTATATCGTGCTACAGCTAATAAACAATGACAACATAGCATAGAAGTATCTATAGATTTCATAGTGTATAGAGTAATAGTGCTAGTTAATTAAATGTTCCTAAGAAGTGTTGGCATATACTGTAGTGATCCTCAAACATTTCTTCTTCTTTAACCCAAGAAAGAGGTGTCCACCGTGCTTTTTCAGCGTCATCTTCAAGGTCATTAGGATCACGAGCTTTCTTTATTTCAGGCAATTCACCCGCAGGAAGTTCAATAAAAAAAGCTTGTGTAATAGTACGCCCACGCAAGGAACGATCAGGGGCATCAAATACTTTACGTTCTTTGATATTACCTCTCAGAACTGGTGCAGGAACTTTAAGTTTAGTTTCTTCACGCAATTCACGAAGCATAGCATCTTCAATTTTTTCTTTCTGATTAACAAAGCCCCCCGGAAGTGCCCACAAGCCACGACCCGGTGCAGCCCTACGCTTAACCAAAAGAATATGACCAGATTGAACTACTACGGCATCAGCCGTTATAAACGTGGGAGCATAAGGAGCAGCAGCCCAAGATGCTTTATATTTTTCAAGGTAGTCATATTCTTCTACAAGAATAGAAAAATCAACATCGCTTTTAAATTTTTGCAAGTATTCGTATACAGGTGCTGGAACCACATCTTTAATGAAACGAATATTTGAACTGAAATAAATATCACGAATGTCCGTTGCACTTACCTTTTCATTCATACCATGTTCAATAACCTCCCACTGAGGAAACATCTTGAGGTAGTAAGACGATTCATCCTTAGTGTGACCAATGATAGTCCCACGACGAGGTTTATCAGTCCAACCCATTTTGGCAACTTCAGTATCTACTATACGTTGTACATTAGAAGCCCACACGTTATCATCAGCTTTAAAATCCCGAAGAGGAAGTACCGTTACATCAGGAGTAACAGCAAGAATCATTGCTTTACGTTCTTCAAACGTAAAAGGATTTTTAATAGTACGTGGCTGATTAGAACTTCCAATTAAGATAATAACCTTATCTGCAAGCTTTTTGGCTTTTTCAATAACTTCAAAGTGCCCAATATGTGGAGGGTTCATACGTCCAATAAATGAACAATAATCAAATTGTTTGGTACTCATATTAAGCCTCTACTGTAAATTTAATAGGGGTAATCTTTACCTTACCTATCAAAGTATTAATATCAAATACCTGAGCCAAACCAAATACTTTTTTAGTAACAAAGTAATGTGTAGAAACTCCTGTATAGCAATGCCCCATATCGTTATAAGGGACAGAAACTTTACGCGAAGTACCCGCATAATCTTCACCATCAATATTGACAGTTTTAAGAGTTTTTACAGCCTTACCGTTGATGGTATAAATGTCAGCTTGCGAATCATTCTGATATGTAAGAATATTCATTTTTGCACCCCAATCTGAGCATCAAGCTCTGCCATTTCTTTAGCAAGAGCCGCTTTTTTATCCAGTAACTCTTGCCTTGTACGCAAAGAATTTGCATCAATTTTAATTACTACTGGTGGGGTTTGTTTAGTAATGCTACCTCCACCACCCCATTGCCAGAAATTAGGCAACTCAACAGCGTAACGAATTACGTCTTCAAGCTTACCTTCAAAATAGCCAAGAGTGGGTTGATAGTGAGAACCACCCATATCACAGTTAGAATCTTCGCCCTTAACGAGCCAAACCCCAACTTCATTCAGTGAGTGTCCAAGATGTTGTCCCGAGTAGGTGTTCAGGAAACGAGTATATTTATCAGGCTTTGCAGCTAATTTTGTGTCCATTTGGAGTCCCCAAAAGGTTAAATTGAATAAAGTCTATCTCTATTCATGCCTGAAGTATACCACTATACTTGCAGGAAGTCAAATACTTTTATGATTAATTTGGCATAGGGTGCCGTTGTCGCCATAAAGAAGCTAATTCAGAGAATTTTTCAGGATGTTGCTCTACTAAGTGATCCACTGTAGGCAACTTCATTCTCTTCACTTTACTTTTTAGCCACGCATATTGTTGTTGCATATCTCTAGCAAAAGCATGAGAAGCAGGAGCTTTATCAAACATCCCATTAGCGGCATGAAATGGATTAGCTTTTAAAATACGCGCAAACATGTTAGGCAGTCACCATTTTTGTTGCTTGAATCAACAATACTGTATTGTTCCAATAGGGGTCAGAACTGTCACTTGGTAAGTTTTGGGGTGGAGTAAAGTTTGATTGATACCTTGCAATACCCTTTGTTATTCTAAGATCATCCATACCCCCAGTAAAGTTATATCCTCCCCCCATATAGGAGCTAATATATAAAGACCCTGCGTTAGTGATGTTATAACCACTTGTGGCTCCTATTATAGTCTCTAACACTCCATTTACATAAATTGTTAAATTACCTGCATTAAACACCCAAGCAATATGTGACCAAACATTAGCTAATATATTAAAGGGGGTAGTATAATTATTATGAAATAGAGCTAGTAAAGTACCACTGTTATTTATAGCGGAATCTATGGCGCTATAATTAGTATAGCCATTAGTTACACAAAATAGTCTAGCATTAGCTTGTTGAGAACTATTAGGGCATATCCACATTTCTAAGGTGGCTGTAGTACCTAAAGCCCAATCAGAACTGCCAGCTAAAGATAGCCAAGCGTATCCAAGCATTCTTAAGCTATTACCACCATTTCTTACATAAGTGTTAGTAATACTCGCCCCAGAGTGTAGCGAAACAGTCTTAGCTGATTTACTAGCATCGTAAATAGTAGTATTTTCTACCAACGTAGTTACTTTATGCTTCTTTTTCTTTAACAAATGGTTGAACATAGCTACTCCTTAATCCGCACTAGTCTACCTTTTTTAGGTACCTCCTAAGCTATATTTAAATTAGCACAATTAATAATACCAAAGTCATTATTTTTAGGAGTAAGAGCTTCAAATACTTTTTCAGGTGGAGCTTCAGCAAAATCTACAAACCTAAGATTCTCTTTATCACAGAATCGTAAGAACGCATCTAAGGTTTCCTCATTAGGCAGAAAGTTTATTCCTGTTCCCAAAACCCCACCTTTCCAATCATAAACTAGCAAATTTTTGAGTTTTTAAACGTAGCTTTCCTGATATATGCATTCTTATAGTTGTTTTAGATGAACCTGTTTTTTTATGTGCATCATGAATAGAACTATATTTTTCACCTGTTTCTATATTAATAATAGGTTTATGCCCTTTTCTAGAATCACGTAGTTTAATTCTATGTTCATCACTCATAGGGGCTTTACCAAAAATCCATCCTTTATCTATATAATCTTTGATAGAGTTAACACATTTAGTCTTTCCTGTAGAAGGGTTAAATACCCACTTCATATTTTTTGTAGACCCTAGCAACTCTCCAGACAAGTACCTTGGATCATCTAAAAACACTCTAAAACGATTACCCTCAGAGTCACGCACAAGTACTCTGCCTTTATTAGATTCACTATTTCTACGCTTTGAATCCTCAGAAAAAGATAAACCTTTTCTAGCAGACACCCACAAGCCACTTAAGATATTAGTATGGTCTTTAGGTTTATTACCTAGGTAATAGCCAGTAGAATTATCTTTAACAGGTATAGTATTACTTTTACGTTCCGCTATCTTAGGCTGAACAGTTCCTTTCAGCATACCGCAAATCTCACCAGATAGCACCCTTGGATCGTCTTTTGAAACTAATCCCAAAGGTTCACCTGTCTTTGCATCTTTAGCTGGAAACTTATTAGCATAACCCATCTTAGAGGTAGCATAAGACTCATTAAGCCATCTACTGTTCTTAGGCATATCTAGCCTATTGATAACACGTTCTTCCCATGTAGAGCAATCAGTATGATTTGAAAACTGTTTACGAACCTGTATAACGTCAGGTTCACCGTTTAATAGTCTAAACCGTTTTACATATTTAGAAGATGTGAAATAGGTAACCCACAAATCACTAGTAGCACAACCTTTAGCGGTACGCCTACCGTAATACCATTTATCTAAATTAGACCAACCTATTAGATAGGTATAGCAAGTTTTCATTTAAGTATTGTAGCACCTCCTAATTGCTTTGTAAAGTAGTGTTGACTTTACATGGCTCTTTAGGTTTTAATTTTGGTTTTTCTGGTGTCACATAATCATTAAGAATATCAACAAATCTTAGGTTTTTATTATCACAGTAACGTAAAAAAGAATCAATGGGTTTTTCATTAGGTATAATATTAATAGAATGATCAATAATACCTCCCTTATAGCTACCTTTTTTCTTACCTACACCTGATGAAAAGTCCATGGCTAAACTTCTACTAATCATAGGTTTAGTTAAATACTTTAACCAAGAACACCACTTTTCTCCGCGATGCCATTCCCGTTCTTCAATATAGCAAGTGGCAATAATTTCTTCAAAATCATAATCAAGAAAGGAGAAATAAACTTTCTCTACTTTTTTTGAGGCTTCATATTCTTGATCCCAACCGGGTCTACCCAAAGCATTTTTTTGCTTATAGGTTAACGCTGGAAAATTAGCATAAACAGAACCATCTAGGTTATAAAAAGTCCTACGAACAAAGGTATTCTGAGTCCAAGGAAAGAAGTAACTGATCCGTTGTTCAGTCTCAGAGGAATCTGTTTGAATACCATAATAGATACTTACATGACCTTCACATAAGCTAACACCATACTCACGTTCGTCATAGTGGTAATAATAATTTCTACCTAGACGCTTAATAGTAGCCTGATCCCAAGACGTAGGATACACCTTCGTAGCTTTAGGTTTAATAAAAGCTGGTAGCTTAAGGGTGCAATAGTACCCAAACCACGCCACTGTTAATTTACAACCTTTATATTCTTCACCATCACCTGATGATAGTGTAATACGTTGGTTAATGTGAGGGTCTTTTTTAATCTCTAGATATTTTGTTTTCATATTAAATGGAGTTTTTAACAACTTGAAAATTATCGTGTTTAGTAATATACATGCCTAGTTCATCACGCGCTGCAATTAAAGCAGCTTGAATATGAGTATTACAAACATTACCAAAAGGCAATTCAGTACCTCTACATTGCATTAGATCGGAAGAGCG
>OCZT010001483.1_pt1 | contig 24279 bp, 20 predicted proteins | sample 1539031 | NCBI WGS metagenome assembly OCZT01 (sample SAMEA3539308, study PRJEB22396) | soil metagenome | biome: tundra; feature: field; material: soil | place: USA | collected 2010-05 | depth 0.15 m | reverse complement strand
CCTCGACAGGGTTCTTGAGGTGTATCCATTCGAAACTCCGACTGAAAATCGGAAGGTCGGCGGTTCGACCCCGCCCCTGGCCACCACTAAAACGCCAGGTCATAGGCCTGTGACCTGCGCGTTTGTGCCTCTGAGGGACTGGCGTCCGTTCTGGTGATCGACCACGACTCACCGTGATTACCCCCGATTGGCCATGAGTTGTCGCACGAGTTATCGCACGGAACTTCGATCCGAAAGCTCTGGCCGGTTGATGTCCAAGGTCCCACAGGCATGCGCACGGCCATCAGGACTCGGATACGCATCGAGGCTGCGTTGGCACTGACCGCGACTGCCGAAGAGCCGCACGTTGCCGTAACGACCTCACGTTTTCCTTACTAACGGCCGTCGACAACCGGTTCGACGACCGGAGACACCCCCGCTCGCGCGGGGAAGGGGTCAACAGCCGCTTGGTTCGAAGTCACACTTGGGAGACACCCCCCCGCTCGCGCGGGGAAGGGGCCCACCAGCTCGCCGCCGCGTGCGGCAACAAGGAGACACCCCCGCTCGCGCGCGGAAGGGGTCGTCCACGCCCCCGTGGTCTTCCAGCGGAAGGAGACACCCCCGCTCGCCCGGCGTTGACACCGGTGGTGCTGATATGCCGGACGGTGAACGGAGACACCCCCGCTCGCGCGGGGAAGGGCGCCCGGGCGACCTGGTATTCGCGGTGTGCGAGGATGATGCCCCCGCTCGCGCGGGGAAGGGATTCCCGTCGATGGAGACAGTAGCTCCGATTGGGAGACACCCCCGCTCGCGCGGGGAAGGGCCGGCCAAGGTGACGGCCAGCCATCGTTGTCTGGGAGACACCCCCGCTCGCGCGGGGAAGGGCACAACAGTGCGGCCGACGGCAGCGGCACCATGGAGACACCCCCGCTCGCGCGGGGAAGGGTCGACCTGCCCACCTGCCATGGTCCGCAAGATGGAGACACCCCCGCTCGCGCGGGGAAGGGCAGGCAGCGCAGACGCCCAACGTGTCGACCGTGGAGACACCCCCGCTCGCGCGGGGAAGGGCTACACATCCTCCAAGACAACATCGGAGACTCGGAGACACCCCCGCTCGCGCGGGGAACTTGCGGCGTTGCGGGAAGCTGAGGCGTTGGGTCGCGGAACCGCACCGGGATCCGGTCATCGTTCCTCAATCGTGCCGCTCCCGAGTCGCAGCCGCTGGGTCGCCGACAGTTTTCCTAAGCAGCGTGGCTTCGACGGTACTTTGCCACCAGGACGAGCAGCACGGCACCGACAAGCAATGTCAGGACTCCACCAACGCCCCAAGGCAGAACGTCGAATCCGGTGAATGCCAGAACAGGGGCAGCAGCAGCCGTCTTTGTGATGGCCGCAGCCGTTGTGACGATGGTGTAGGCCTTCGAGTCTGTCCCGGCACTGTTCGTCGCGGTGACAGTGAACGTCGCAGAGCCCACGGAAGTCGGGGTCCCCGACACCACCCCGGTGGACGGATCCAAAACCAGCCCGTCGGGCAGAGCTCCCGAAGACACGGTGAACGTGATCGGCCCAGTACCCCGTCGTCGTAACGGTCGCGGAATACGCGGTACCCACCGTCGCGGCAGGAAGCGGGCTCCCTCTTCGAGTGGCCGCCCCAGGCGGTGCGCCGGCGCGAAGAACTCGGGGTATCCGAATGTCTTGAGCGCCCCGACGCAGATGATGATCTGCTTACCGGCAGCTTCCGCGGCCTGGACCTGCCAGTCGAGCTCGCCCGGGCGGAACGCTCCCGGCTCGGGCTCGATCCGATCCCAGTAGGCCTGGTCGAGGATGCTGGCAAAACCATCAAGGAGGCAAGGCTCTCAGCGAAGGCGCAGAGATTCTTATTGTTCTGGGCTCGACGGTGGGCGCAGGCCGGCGTCAACGACGCGAAAAAAAGCCGTGGGACATCCGGGCGAGCGAGCAGCTTCAGTGTGGGCACGGATGACGTCGGCAAGGGGCCGACATACCGTGGCTCGCAGGCCGGAACCTCGTAGCCGCACCGCGGCGACCGGCCAAGGAGGATCCCGACATGTCGACAATCTCGGTGGACATCGCCCCGGTCAGCCACGGCAACAGCCGCTGGACCAAGGCCACCGGCGCTCTGCTACTACTCATTACGGTGCTGGCGGTTTACGTCAACGTGCGCATCGCGATGGAGGGTGGCAGCCCGGTCGTCCCAGTGATGATCGTGGGGGCCCTGGCGCTGGCGCTAGGTATCGCCGCGCTGATCAGGCCGCAGCGCCTCCTCTTCTTCGCGATCGCGGTGTTCGCCGCGCTGGCACTACTGGGTTCATGGCCACATGAGCTGGCCAACGTCACCTCAGGTAACGTCGAGAAATCGATTTTCGGCGTACTCATGCTCACCGCAATCGCAGCGGCGGTGATCGTCGCCGCTATCGCCGCTCTTACCTGGAGCCGCGCGGACGGGGGCTGACACTAGATTCCGAGGTCGGGCGCTTCCCGCACACTTGGTCTGTGGAGCGCCCGGACCCGCGGAAAATAGGTTGACGGCGACGCTGCCGGCTGCGACCAGACCAGAGCGGTCCCCGGGCTGGGAATCGGTGGCTTGGGCCATGGCCGGGTTCGCGGGTTTCTGCGCGATCGCAGGCCTGGTACTGGTAGTCGTTTCGGGCAACCGGTGGGATGACTTCTTCCACGGCGGTCACGCCGACGCCCCGGGCATCGCTATCGTCGGTGGCTTCTTCGGGGCCCTCATCGTGCGCCGGCGTCCGCACAATCCGATCGGCTGGCTGCTGCTCGCCAACGCCCTGGCGCAGGGTCTCCACGTCGCGGCAAACCAGTATGGCGTCTACGCGCTGGGCCCTACCCCGGGGGTGGCTGGCGGTGATATCGCCGCCTGGCTGAGCCCGCCCCCGCTCATAATCGCGTCCGCGACCCTCATCGGCCTACTGCTGCTGTTCCCTGACGGCCGGCTGGTGTCGCGCCTCTGGGGCGTGTTGGCATATGTCGCGGTCGCGGACCTGGCCGTGTCGCTGCTCGCGGTCGGCGCGTCCTGCTGGAGCGTGCGCGGGGTCGCGCTCCTGGATGGTCACGCGATATCCGCGGCGGTTCAGGCGCCTGTGGCGGTCAGCGTTATCGAACTCGGGCGTCTGACCTTCGCGATCGTAGCCGGGCTCGCTGTGGCGTCGGTTGTCCTCCGCTATCGCAGGTCGCACGGCGTAGAGCGGCAGCAGCTGAAGTGGTATGTCTACGGGGCCGCCATCTCGGTCCTCTTGGTCATCGTCTCGCGTGTCCTCAGTGGGTCCCTGGCGGGGATGCTGGCTGCAGTGTCGCCGATCCCCATCCTCACAGCCATCTACTTAGCGATGCGCCGATACGGCCTTTACGACATCGACCGCATCGTCAGTCGCACCGTCACGTACGCCGGGCTGACGGTCATCCTCGCAGCGGTGTACGTGGCGGCCGCAACGCTATTGGCGTGGTCGTTTGCCTCCATCAGCGGCGGTTCCACGCTGGCGGTGGCCGGCTCCGCCGTGTGCGCGGCTGCGCTGTTCCAGCCCGTCCGCCGGCGCCTGCAAGACTTCAGCGACCACGCCTTCCGGCGGCGGAGTTACGCAGCGGGGCAGGTGATTGCGCGCTACCTGCAGACCCTGCAGGAGCGCCAACCCGCGCCGGGCGCGCTGCGTGTCGCGGTCGCAGAGGCTCTCGGGGATCCCGAGGCCATGGTCGGGCTCCGGCTTCCAGGGCAAGGCGGGTATGTCGATGAGGAGGGCGGACCATTCGAGCCGGGAGACGCCGACGACAACCGCGTGGTCTCCCGAGTCGATAGGGGCGGCGAGCACCTGGGCATCCTGGTGCACGACCGTCGGATAGTGACTACCGACCCGGACGTGCTAGCCACGACGGTCCGCTCGGCTGCCGCCGCCATGGATCACGCCCGCTTGCGCGCCCAGGTCGGCGCTCAGTTGGCAGAAGTGAGAGCGTCCCGCGCCCGCATCGTCGGCGCCGCCGACGCCGAGCGACGCCGCATCGAGCGAGACCTCCATGACGGCGCACAGCAGCGACTCCTGGCCGCCGCCCTCAGCCTGCGTCGGCTGGAAGCCCGACCAGGCGGCGAAACCGCGTCGGTTGGCGATGCCGCGAACCAGGTGGAGACGGCGCTGGTTGAGCTTCGACGCATCGCCCATGGGCTTGCGCCGGTGGTACTCAGCGAGCAGGGGCTGGCCGCAGCAATCGAGTCGCTGGCCGACCTGGCGTCTACGCCAATCACGGTCGACACCGCATATGACGCGCGCTACCCACAGGACATTGAGACGACCGCGTATTACGTGGTGGCGGAGGCCCTCGCCAACGTCGCCAAACATGCGCACGCGGAGCAGGCGCAGGTGCACGTGTACCAACGCGATGGGGCGCTTCACGTCGAAGTCTCAGACGACGGCGAGGGTGGCGCTTCGATGGAAGCCGGGTCCGGGCTGGTCGGCCTGCGGGACCGTATCGACGCCGCCGGTGGGAGCTTTGTACTGGAGAGCCCTAGGAGGGGCGGGACGCTTATCGCCGCAATCCTGCCGATGCGGTGAAAACGTTGACGAATCCGAGTGACCGGCGGCAGCTGCGGTTGCTCCTCGCGGACGACTCCGTACTCGTGCGCGAGGGGATCGCGCGCCTGGTCCAGGAGGAGGGCTTCGATGTCGTGGGTCAGACCGGAACTGCGGACGAGTTGGAGGACATGGTCGCGGACCTTCACCCGGATCTTGTGGTGACGGACGTTCGCATGCCGCCGACCTTCATGCTCGAGGGTTTGCGTGCCGCGATCCAGTTGCGCGCGCGGTTCCCGGGACAGGCAGTGCTGGTGCTCTCGCAGCAGATCCAGACGACATACGCGATCGACCTGCTCGGTCATGGTGCCCGCGGCGTGGGCTACCTACTGAAGGACCGCGTGACCTCGATCGCCATCTTCATCGACGCCTTGAGCAGGGTCGCCGCCGGAGGCACCGCCATCGATGAGGAGGTGGTGGCAGCGTTGATGGGGAGGTCACGTCGGCTGGGCGGGCTGGAGGTGCTGACATCGCGCGAACGCGAGGTCTTGTCGCTGATGGCCGAGGGCATGTCCAATCCCGCGATCACCAGGCGGCTGCACCTCAGCTCTCGCACCGTGGAATCGCATGTCGGCCGCATCTTCGGAAAGCTCGGGCTGCTGCCGGACCTTGACGACGAGCGTCGCGTGCTCGCAGTCATCCACTACCTGCAGGGCGGCTGAGCAGCTCCATCAGGATTGCCAGTGCGGATAGCGACCGAATTATCCGGGAGATCGTCCGGCTCTCTGAGTATTTGAAAGCAGAGTTCCTCGAACGCGCGATCTTTGCTGCCATCCCACTCGCGGATGTCAGCGAAGAAGGAGGGGCCGGAGATCACAGATCCGGCCACAGGCAGCAATTCATCATGCGGGTAACTGGCGCTGGTCCAGCAGCGGTTGCTGTCTTCTGCCCAAAAGCCTCCCGCCCGATCAGCTTGGACAGCCGGAATCGTATTCAAAAGAGTGGCTCCGGAGGTCGGACTCGAACCGACAACCTTGCGGTTAACAGCCGCCTGCTCCACCATTGAGCTACTCCGGAATGCCTGCAAATTATATTGAGGTGGCTTTGCGCCGTGCCCTCCTACTGCCGACTCTGCTGGCAATCGCCGGTTGCTCCGTCTTTCAGCAGCCGCCCAGCGCCACTATCAGCCCCTCGCCGCTTCTCCTCTCCCCTTCCGCGGCTGGTCCGGTGTTGCTGGGGCTGTGGGTCCTGAGCCCGATCGGGGTCAAGTTGCGCGATCAGGCCAGCACCACGGGCACCCAGCTGGCAACGATCCCCCAGGGAACCAAGCTCACCGCCATCGCCAAGCAGGGCGCCAACCCCGTCTGGTACAAGGTCACTTACGGCGCCAGCAACGGCTGGATCGCCGCTCGGCTGCCTGGGAGCAGCCCGCCGCTGGACCTTGTCAGCATCCACCCGCAGCTCTCGTTTTCCAGCTCCAGCAACGACTACTACTTCCTCTACCCGGCGAGCTGGTCGGTGGCTGATAGAGGCGCTGACGTCGAAGTCGACGCCCCCGCGCTGGGCGCCAGTCCCGGGCTCTCGCCCGCATCGCCAGCAGTTGCCAGCCCCGCGCCTCAGGCGGGCGTGGGACCAACGCGACTCCTTCTCCACGCGGCCACCGGCATCGACAAGCTCGGCACCACCCCCACGACTCCGGGCTCGAACCTGGATTCGCTCCAGATCGAGGTCGGCGGAATCACCGTCATCGAGCACACCTATCAGCTCAACGGCGGCGGATTCGAGGCTGACGTGAAGGCCGGTTGGGCGACCGGCAAAGCCTTGCTTATCACCTTCCGCGCCGCCACCCAGCCAGATCTCGCCACTTTCCACGAGATCCTCGAGAGCTTCGGCTTCAGCACCCCGCCATCGCCGGGGCCGAGCTCGTCGCCCTGAGGAGACCCACACCTCCATAATCCTGCCCCTGCAAAAAGACGGGCAGGAATCCGTGACCGGGCATGGAAGCGTCTGGCGCTCGGATCGCCATCGATGACACCTGTTCCGGCTTCGCCAGCCTCCGCCACATCCTCCGGTTCGAGCCGGACATCATCAAGCTGGACCGCGACCTCTGCCAGGGGATCAACGCCGACCCGCTCGCATCGCCCTCGCCAGCGGCCTCGCCTCATTTGCCTTTGGCATCGGCGCGACGTTGATCGCTGAAGGGATAGAGACCCAGGCCGAGCCCGATGTCCTGACCGCGCTCGGGGTGACGATGGGCCAGGGTTACCTGCTTGGCCGGCCACAGCCACTTTCGCCGCAGTGGCCGGCAGCAAACCGAGCGACTGAGCCGGACGCCGCTGCGCCCCGTTCCCTACTCGAGGTAGTCCTTGAGCCTCTTCGAGCGGCTCGGGTGCCGCAGTTTGCGGAGCGCCTTGGCCTCAATCTGGCGGATGCGCTCGCGTGTGACGCCGAAGCGCTTGCCCACCTCTTCCAGCGTCCGCTGGTGACCATCGATCAAGCCGAAGCGCAGCTGCAGCACGCGACGCTCGCGGGGCGTCAAGGTATCAAGGATGTCCTCCACCTCGGTGCGCAGCATGGTCAGGTTGGCGGCGTCGCTGGGAGCGATCGCCTCCTTGTCCTCGACGAAGTCTCCGAGGTGAGAGTCCTCCTCCTCGCCGATCGGCGTCTCCAGTGACACCGGGTCCTGGCTGACCTTGATGATCTCGCGGACCTTGTCGGGCGTGATGCCCATGACCTCCGCGATCTCCTCGTCGGTGGGCTCGCGGCCCAGCTCCTGGAGCAGCCGACGCGACACCCGGACGAGCTTGTTGATGGTCTCGACCATGTGCACCGGGATACGGATGGTGCGGGCCTGGTCGGCTATGGCGCGGGTGATGGCCTGCCGGATCCACCAGGTGGCGTAGGTCGAGAACTTGTAGCCCTTCTTGTAGTCGAACTTCTCGACGGCGCGGATCAGACCCATGTTGCCTTCCTGGATCAGGTCCAGGAAGCTCATCCCGCGGCCGATGTACTTCTTGGCGATCGACACCACCAGTCGTAGGTTGGCCTCGGTCAGGCGGTGCTTGGCGTCGCCGCTGCCAGCCTCGATGGCCTTGGCGTACTCGACCTCCTGCTCCGCCTTGAGCAGCGCCACCCGGCCGATTTCCTTGAGGTACATGCGCACCGGATCGTCAAGGCTGACGGCCTCCATCACCTCGACCTGCTGGATCATGTCGTCGTCGATCTCGGCGACTTCCTCGAAATCCTTGCCTTCGTCGGAGACCTCGATCCCCATCTCCTTGAAGGCGTTGAAGATGCGGAAGAGCTGGTCGGGCTCGGCGTCGATACCGGTGAAGGCGGTGAGGATGTCGTCGGGGGTTAGGAAGCCCTGGTCCTTGCCCTTGATGATCAGGGCCTCGGCGACCAGGATCAGTTCGTCGTCGCGACCCCGCGGGGGCTTTGCCCGGCCGCGACCTTTGGCCTCCGTAACCACGATTTCGGAAATCACTTCGACGTCGACTTCGATATCGATCTCAGCCACGACGACCGCCCCGTTCCCCCCCGGAAGGACGGCCGGCTTGGGCTGCCGCCCATTCCGGGCGACGGGTTTCGACGGCTTTTCGGCCACCGCGGTGGCCGCCTTGTGGGGCTTGGTGGCAGCGGCGGTCGCGGGCTTGGTGGCGACGGGCTTGGTGGCGACGGGCTTTGCCACCGTCGCCTTAGCCGAGGCCTGCGGTTTGCTGGCGGCAACGGCGCGAGGCGCGGGAGCCGCCGGTTTGGTGGGCTTCGCCGCCGGCTTGATGGCCGGCTTGGACGCCGACTTGGTCCGTGGCGCGGGAGCCGGGATGGGTCTCTTGGCGGCGGGGCTCACACGCGGCCCTGGAACAATTGCACCCTCAATCTTGCCCGACGCTGAGCCAGCTGCCGGTGCTCGTCCAGCAGACCATTTCGCGCTCCCCCGTCGTCACCCACGCCACTCGCCCGCAACCGTTTCTCCAGGGCCGCCATGGCGGCTTCGTAATCAATGACTCTGATCCTATTCACGCAGTCAGCCAGGGCCGCCCGTAGCTCGGCAGGATCGATGACCGGGATCGACGTCAGACTCAGGCGAACCAGTCGGGATCTCTCCGGCTCGGCGAATCGCTCGAGGTGACGCTCAAGAGTACCGCCCGCATCGCCATCCCCAATTTCGAGCACGGCGGCCACCAACTGGCGCAGGCCCTCCGATCCGACCGGCTCGTCCTGCGAAAGCTCGGCCAGGATCGCTCCCGCGTCGGGGTTGGCGAGAAGCAGAGCCAGCAGGCGATCCTCCTCTGGGTTGCCGCCGTTGCCGGGCATCGGCGCCGCCAGCGGGGCCACCTTGACGGTGTCGACATCCTTGGGGCGCAGCCCTGTGCGACGGAAGGTCTGGATGTCCGCCAGCAGGCGGGCGGGGTCCACCTGGAGGCGCTCCGCGGTGTACTGGCAGAAGATGTCCAGCGTTGCCTCCTCGGGGATGCGGCTGAGGACGGTGACGATCGACTGCGCCGCCACCATCCGGCCGCTGGGGGTGGCGAGGTTGTGGGCGCCCAGCGCGATGTTGATCCACCACTCCCACCCGGGCAGCGCCAGACCCTCGGCGTCACCCCAGAGCTGCGGGGTCTTCTGGAAGAACTCACCCGGGTCTTTGGCGTTGGGCAGCTCCACCACCAGCGCCCGCATGTGAGCCTTGGAAATCATCTCGATCACCCGCATCGTGGCGGCGCGGCCGGCGTCGTCGGAGTCGAGGCACACGAGCACCTCCTGTGCGATCTTGCGCAGCATCCGCACCTGGTCCTCGGTGAAGGCCGTGCCGGAGCTGGCGACTGCGATGTCGATGCCGTTTTGGTGGGCCATCATGACGTCGAAGTAGCCCTCCACCAGCAGCGCCCGCTCCTGCTTGGCGATGGCCTTGCGGGCATGGCTGAGACCGAAGATGGTCCGCCCCTTCTGGTAGATCGCGGTGTCGGGCGAGTTGAGGTACTTGGGCGGCGTGCTGTCCATGGCGCGGCCGCCAAAGCCGATGACTGTTCCCGACTCGTCGAGGATGGGGATCATCAGGCGGCCGCGGAAGCGATCGATGGTGCGGCGGCCGTCGGCCCCCAATGCGAGCCCGGCCCGCACCGCCTCCTCGTCGCTGACTCCCTTCTTGCGCAGGAATCGGAGCAGGTTGTCGGCGGACGCCGACAACGGCGCGAAGCCTACCTGGAAGGTCTCGATCGTCTCCGGCTCGACGCCGCGCTTCTCGAGGTAGCGCAGGGCCCGGGCGCCGGCGCGGTGGTTGAGCAGGATGTGGTGGAAGTACTGCGCCGCCAGCTGGTTGGCCTCCTTGGAGCGCAGCTTCTCCTGGGCCCGCTTGCGACCGCCGCCGCGATGCTCTTCGAGCTCCACGCCCGCGCGGTCCGCCAGCATCTTGAGGGCCTGGGGGAAGTCGACCGCCTCGGCTTTCATGATGAAGTCGAAGAGGTCTCCCCCCTCGCTGCAACCAAAGCAGTACCAGAGCTGCTTCTCGCGGCTGACGGTGAAGCTGGGCGACTTCTCGGAGTGGAAGGGGCAGAGGCCGGCGAACTCCTGGCCCTGCCGGTGCAGCCGGACGTACCCGGAGATCACCTCGACGATGTCGAGGCGGTCCTTCACCTCCTGCTTGGCGTCCCCTGCCGACACGCTAGAGATTAGCGCCTCGGGGCACACCGCTCCTGGGATCAGCCGAAGTAATCGAGCGCGCCGGCCCGCCCGCTTAGGAGCCGGACCGCGAAATAGAGGATGGCGCCAGCGAAGATGAGGCTGAAGGCGACCACGCCGACATTGTCGGTCAATGGCTGAGGAACCTCGGAGGTCGGATACCAGCGGCCGGCCAGCTCCACCTCCACCATCCGCTCCCGCCACATGTGGACCTGCACCGTCGTCCCCTGGCGGGGAATGGCAATGTCGCTGCCAACCCCCACCACGACCGAGCCCTCGCGGTCACCGGCACTGAGGTCGATCGATGCGTTGGGGCTGAAGAAGACACCGGCACGACTGGAGACGCCGACGCGCGCCGGCAACGTCTGGATGCAGTTGTCGCCGTTGGCGACGCCCTGGGCGGTGCAGGTTGTCGCCTGGTGCAGCAGCTGTAGCTCGGGGGGGTTGAAGTCGATCCACAGCGACACCAGCCCCGCCCCCGCGATCAGAAGAGCCACCGCCAGCGCCGCCAGACCGACGACCCGGCCACGAGGCGATACCCGTGGTGCCGGGCGATGGGAGGTCTCAGCCATGCCTGAGGTTAGCGCGAGGCTATTTGTCCCTCTCAGCGCCAGCGCCCTTCTCGGTGATCGCCGCCTGGGCCGCCGCCAGCCGCGCCACCGGGATCCGGAAGGGCGAGCAGCTGACGTAGTTGAGGCCCAGCTCGTGGCAGAACTCCACCGACCGGGGGTCGCCGCCGTGCTCGCCGCAGATGCCGATCTTGAGCTCCGGCTTGGTCCCTCGGCCCTCCTTGACCGCCATCGACATCAGGCGGCCGACGCCGTCGCGGTCGATGGTCTGGAAGGGATTGTCCTTGAGGATGCCCTTCTCCAGGTACTGGACTAGGAACTTGCCCTCGGCGTCGTCGCGGGAGTAGCCGTAGGTGGTCTGGGTGAGGTCGTTGGTGCCGAAGCTGAAGAACTCGGCGTACTCCGCGATGTCGCCGGCGACCAGAGCGCCCCGGGGCACCTCGATCATGGTGCCGAACTTGTAGTCGACCTCGACCCCGGCTTTCGTCATGACGTCGCGGGCGACACCCTCCAGCTGCTCGCGGACTGCTTTGATCTCGTTGACGGTGCCCACCAGCGGCACCATGATCTCGGGGTGCGGGTCGAGCCCGCGCTGCTTGAGCGCGATAGCCGCCTCGATGATGGCGGTGACCTGCATCTCCGTGATCTCGGGGCGGGTCAGCCCCAGGCGGCAGCCGCGCAGGCCGAGCATGGGGTTGGCCTCGCGCATCGAGGCGATGGCGTGGAGCAGGTGGCGCTTCTCATCCAGCTCCTTGCCTTCGGTCCCAGCCGACTCCAGCCGGGTAACCTCGACCAGGGTCTCCTCGTAGCTGGGCAAGAACTCGTGCAGCGGCGGGTCGATCAGGCGGATCACCACCGGCAGCCCGTCCATGGCCTCAAGGATGCCTTCGAAGTCGGAGCGCTGGAATGGCAGCAGCTCAAAGGTCAGCCGCCGTCGCTCGGCCTCATCGGTGGCGAGGATCATGTCCTGCACGATCGGCAGCCGCTCCTGCTCCATGAACATGTGCTCGGTGCGGCAGAGCCCGATCCCCTGGCCGCCGTTCTCACGCGCTTTCTTGGCGTCGCGCGGGTAGTCGGCGTTGGCCCAGACCTCGAGGCGGCGGGCGGCGTCGGCCCATCCCAGCAGCTTGAGGAACTTCTCGCTGGGCACCGGCTCGATTGTGGGGACCGCGCCCCTCAGGACGCGGCCGGTGGTGCCGTCGATGGTGAAGATCTCCCCCTCGCTGACCGTCACACCGCCGCTGGTAAACCTGCGCCCGACCAGGTCGACGTCGATGCTGTCGGCGCCCACGATGCAGGGCTTGCCCATCATCCTTGCCACCAGGGCGGCGTGGCTGGCGGTGCCACCGGAGCTGGTGAGCACTCCCTGGGCGGCGATCATGCCATGGACGTCGTCGGGGTCGGTGGCGATGCGGACCAGGATCACCTGCTCACCGGACTTGCCCCGCTCCTCGGCGGCGTCGGCGTCGAAGACCGCGGCGCCGATGGCGGCGCCCGGGCTCGCCGGCACCCCCTGACCGATCTCCTCGACCTGGGCGCCCGGATCAAGGCGACGGTGCAGCAGCGCCTCGACCTGTCGCGGCTCGACCCGCAGTACCGCCTCGTCGGTGCTGATCAGCCCCTCCTCGACCATGTCGACGGCGATGTTGATGGCGGCTTCGGCGGTGCGCTTGGCGGCGCGGGTCTGGAGCATGTAGAGCTTGCCACGCTCGATCGTGAACTCGAGGTCCTGGACGTCGCGGTAGTGCGCCTCCAGCTGCTGCGCGATCCGCTCGAACTCCGCGTAGACATAGGGCATGTCGCGCTGGAGGGCGTCGATGCGCTCGGTCTTGCGGATGCCCGCAACGACGTCCTCACCCTGGGCGTTGAGGAGGTAATCGCCGTAGAGCTTCCTTTCGCCGGTGATGGGGTCGCGGGTGAAGGCGACACCGGTTCCGGAGTCAGCGCCCATGTTGCCGAAGACCATGGTCTGGACGTTGACGGCGGTACCGAGGTCGTCGGGGATGCGTTCGTTCTTGCGGTAGGCCTTGGCGCGGGGGTTCATCCATGAGGCGAAAACAGCCTCGATGGCTCCCCGCAGCTGGACCTTCGGATCCTCGGGGAAGTCCTCCCCGAGGGCGCCGCGATAGATCTCCTTGTAGGACTGGAGCAGCTCGCGCAGGTCGGCGGCGCTGAGGTCGCCGTCGGTGGCGGCGCCGGACTTTTGCTTCTGGGCTTCCAGGGCGGCCGCGAAGGGGTTCTCGTCGTCCTTGCCGATGCCCTTGGCGGTCTTGCCGAACATCTGGATGAAGCGCCGGTAGGCGTCCAGTGCGAATCGCTCGTCGCCGCCGAGCCGGGCCAACCCATCGGCGACCTTGGCGTTGATGCCGAGGTTGAGGATGGTGTCCATCATCCCGGGCATCGAGAACTTGGCCCCCGACCGGACCGAGACCAACAGGGGGCGTTCGGGGTCGCCGAACTTCTTGCCGGTTTTCTCCTCGATGCGGGCGAGTGCCTCCATCGTCTGCTCCCACATCCCGTCAGGGAAGTCGTTCTTCTGGTAGTAGGCGTTGCAACACTCGGTGGTGATGGTGAAACCGGGAGGCACCGGCAGCCCCACCCGGGTCATCTCGGCGACGCCGGCCCCCTTGCCGCCAAGGAGGTCGCGCATGTCCTGACTGCCTTCTTTGAACAGGTAGACCCACTTGGTCCCAACGGCCGTAGTCGCCATAACTTCGATCGCCTCCTCGACTGGTGTGCGAAAGGTCAGTCTATTGCCTCCGCGCGGCGGCTACCAGCGCAGGGGTGACCACCCGGTACGCGCCCGTCACGCCCCGCTCGCGCTTCGGAACATGCTCGCCAGCCACGCCGCCGCGGTGCGGATGTCGTTGTGGTCGCCGGCGGTGATCCCGACGCCGCCCGCCTCGCTGTCGAAATCCAGGCGTCGCAGCAACATCGGGTCGCGACGCCGGAGCACCGCCTGCAGGCTGGCCTCGGCCTCGTGGTTGGTGGCCACCCCGATCTCCCCGGCGACGTCCTGCAGGATGGAGTAACCGTGACCTTCCGCAGTGCGGTCGAGGATCCGGATCGGACCGACATACTCGGCGTCGGCTTGGGCGTCCTGCGGCGGCGACGGTGGGGGCGCCTGCGGAGGCACGCCAAGGTCGTGCTCCAGCCAGGCCAGGTCAGGTCCATCGCCGGCGCCGGCGGGCTCCGGGGTCTCGCCAGGAGCTTTCGCAACGTCGAGCTCGCCTGTGGCAATGGCAATACCGGGGTCGGCGGCGCCGGCGTATGCCCCGCCCGAGAGAAGCTGGCGCGCCATGCTCTCGATGGCCGTGTCGGACAGGTGGCTGCCGATGTTGGCGGCGAGCCGGCCGAAGGCCGAGGCGTCCTCGGTGGCGCCGGCCGCGGCGGCCAGGCGGCTAAGGCCGATCAGCCGCTGCGCCGTGGCTCTGCGGTTGCGGGTGAGTCGAATCCCGGCGAAAGTCGCCTCGATGCGCCGGCGCCCCTCGGCGTGCTGGCCGCCCAGGTACTCGGCGACCCCGAAGCCGAAGCTTGCCAGGGCAGCCTCTTCGTCGCGGCCGGCGTAATGGAAGGTGCGCGCCGCCCAACCCAGCCTCGCCATGGCGCGGTCATAGGCGTGTTGGCGGATATCGAGACGGCCCGCGAGCATGCTGATTGACGATTGCACCACCGGGTCAACGGTGTGGCCGAGCGCCTCGGCGGCGGCGTGGGTCCGCTGGCGGGCTTCGGCGTAGTCGCCAGCGAGGAAGGCGACCCAACCGAGGTTGTACTGCGCGGGCGCAATTCGAAGCGGGTCCTGTGCGGCCTGGGCCAGTTCAAGGCTCTTGAAGTACGCGGTGCGGGCGCTCTCTCGGTCGCCGGCGCTGTTGGCAACCATCCCCAGGCTGCCCACGGCCATGGCCATGGCGCCCGGGTCGCCCGTCTTCTGGGCCAAGTCGGTGGCGGCCCGAGCTGAGTTGTAAGCGCGGTCGTACTCCTCGATGTCGGCCAGCAACGGGGCCAGGTTGTTGAGCGTGGCCAGCAGGTTGGCTTCCTTTTTCAGCTGTTGCCAGAACAAGCCCGACTGCTGGTACAGCTCGACCGCCGCCGCCCGGTTCCCGCGCTCCCTGGCCAGGCGGGCCAGCTCGAAGAGGGCTGTCGCCTGGGCCTCGATGTCGCCGGACGTGCGGGCCTCCTGAAGCTTGAGCTGGAGATCCGGCTCGGTGGGTGCCGCCAATTCAGTCCCCGGCGGCAGCCCGGAATTTCTCCGTCAACGCCGGCACCAGCTCGGCGACGCCGACTCGCACCTGTTCCATGCTGTCGCGCTCGCGGATGGTGACGGCCTTGTCTTCGAGGCTGTCGAAGTCGACGGTGACGGCGAAGGGAGTGCCGATCTCGTCGTGGCGCCGGTAGCGTCGGCCGATCGATTGCGTCTCGTCGTACTCGACGCGGAAGTGCGGCCGCAACAGCTCCTCCACCTCCCGCGATGTCGGCAGCAACCGCTCGTTCTTGGAGAGCGGCAGGACCGCCACCTGAATCGGCGCCACGCCGGGATGAAAACGCAAGACCGTCCGCTTTTCGCCGCGCACCTCTTCTTCGTCGTAGGCGTCGATCATCAGCGTGAAGAGGCAGCGGTCCACGCCCATCGCCGGCTCGATGACGTAGGGCAGGTACCGCTCCTTGGTCTCCTCGTCGAAGTAGCTGAGGTCCTTGCCGCTGTACTCCGAGTGCTGCTTGAGGTCGAAGTCGGTGCGGTTGGCGATGCCCTCCAGCTCCTGCCAGCCAAACGGGAACTCGTACTCCACGTCGAAGGCGGCCTTGGCGTAGTGGGCCAGCTCGTCGGGCCCGTGGGGCCGAAGGCGCAGCTTCTCGGGCCGGACCCCAAGCGAGATGTACCAGTCCAGCCGTGCCTGCTTCCAGTAGTCCAACCACTCGTCGTCGGTGCCGGGCTTGACGAAGAACTCCATCTCCTGCTGCTCGAACTCGCGGAGCCGGAAGATGTAGTTGCCGGGCGAGATCTCGTTGCGGAACGACTTGCCCTGCTGCGCGATGCCGAAGGGAATCCGCTTGCGGGTGGCATTGAGGACGTTCTGGAACTGCACGAACATGCCCTGCGCGGTCTCCGGCCGAAGGTAGACCTCGGCCGCCGAGTCCTCAACCGGACCCAGGAATGTCTTGAACATCAGGTTGAACTGCCGCGACTCGCTGAAATCCCTGGCGCCGCAGTTGGGGCATACACCCTCGAGGTGGTCTTCGCGGAAGCGCTGATGGCAGTTCTTGCACTCCACCAGGGGATCGGTGAAGCCGGCGACGTGCCCCGACGCCTCCCAGACCCTGGGAGCCATGATGATGCTGCTCTCCAGCCCCACGATGTCGTGGCGCAACTCCACCATCTGCCGCCACCAAAGCTGACGGATGTTGTGCTTCAGGGCCACCCCCAGCGGCCCGAAGTCGTAGATCGCGTTGATGCCGCCGTAGATCTCGCTGGAGGGGAAGATGAAGCCGCGGCGCTTGGCCAGCGAGACCAGCGTCTCGATCAGCTTCTCAGGCTCGGCGATGCTGCGCTGTGGGGGGATGCTCAAGTGCCTTCCTCTGGTGCCGCGCCCGTGGCTCAGGCGGGGCGTCTGACTCGACGGGCGAAGTCGATCGATTTCAACTGCCGGTCGAGGTGATGCTCGAGCTGCGCCTCCAGTGCCCCCTCAAGGGCGGCCAGGTCATCCTCGTCCAAGCGAAGCCTAAAGAATAGGTCGCGATCGCCCGCGGCACAGACCCGCAGCACCTTGACGGCGCGGGTGGAGATTGACGGGCTGGGCAGCTCGCTCTTGTTGCAATCGGCGCAGATGACCCCGCCCGCGATCGGTGAGAAGCCGAGGCCCGACTCCCCAATCGGCTTGCCGCAGCGGGCGCAGTCGGCCAGGGCCGGGGTATAGCCCAGCTCACCCAGCACCCGCATCAGGAAGTCGCAGAGCTCCAGCCGCGCGCTCACCGACGGCTGGCTGAGGTGGTCGAGGGCGCCGACCACCACCTCGAACAGCTCGGGTTGCGGATGCCGCTCCTCCAGCACCTTGTCGGCAACCTCAACCACGACCGCGGCGGCCGCGCCCCGGGGCAGATCGGCAGCCAGGCCATCGCTGCGGGTGATGCGCTGGAACTGGGTGACGACGTCCATCCGGCGGCCCTCAGCCAGCAGCATCTGGCCGTGGGAGAAGACATCGAGCTGGCCGCTCATCCGGCTCTTGGCCCGCCGAACCGCCTTGGCGATGGCGGGGAGCTTGCCGCGCTCACGAGTGAAGAGGGTGAGAATCCGGTCCGCCTCACCGTAGTCGACCTTGCGCAGGACCACCGCCTCGGCGCTATAGACCGGCATCGGCGTCGTTCTCGAGCCTGCTATGGCTGGCTTCCTGCAGTGAGGTCACCCTGATGATGATGACGGCAGCCAGCACTGACGCAACCGCGAGAGAGGTGAGGTCGAAGCTGACCAGTGCCTGGACTCGCGCCGAGGCGGTGCCCAGCCCAGGGCGCTCAAAGAAGAGCAGCGAGAAGATGCTGGCCACCGGCGGTGCCGCCCAGAAAAGCCACCAGAGGCTTATCAGCAGCGACCGGGTCTGGTTCAAGCCGTGGGGGTCGGAGCGATCGCTCAGCTTGTAGAGGTCGCGCAGGACGGCGTAGGTCAGCAGCCAGTTCGCCACCGGTATCAAGAACCATGCCACCGCCGACGCGGGCGAGTCGCGGGTCTCGGCGACGCCCAGGGCGGCCAGGTTGCGGTAGGCGCGCTGCAGCCAGGTCAGCGACGCCACCACCGCAACCGCCATCACCACCAACCCCGGAACAGTGACCCCGTTGAGGTACGCCTGGTACGCGAGCATCGCTCCAGCGACCAGCAGGAGCGCCGCCGCCAACTGGGAAAGCAGTTTGGCGGACGCGTAGTCGGGCCGGCGGCCGCCGGCAGGCGGCTCCAGGAGTGGCGAGATGTCTCGCCCGGTCCTCACTCGCCCTCGGCGGCGGCGGCCCTCTCCTCCTGTTCCGCGCGCGCCTCCTCACGACGGATGGCGCCGGGGAAGGGTCGCTCACCCCGGACGCGGACCTTGCCGATCCGCTGGCCGCGCACCGTCTCCACGGTCATCGAGGCACCCTCGACATTGATGACCTCGCCACTCTTGGGGATCGTCCCCAGGTGCGTGTAGATGAACCCGCCCAGGGAGTCGACATCTTCGGCTTCCAGCTTGAGCCCGAGCTCCTCACGCGCGTTGTCCAGGGAGACGCGAGCATCCAGGACAGCGTCATTGGGGGCCAGAAATTGGAGCTCCTCCTCCTCCATCGCGTCGTACTCGTCGCGGATGGGGCCAACGATCTCCTCGATGATGTCCTCGATCGTGATCATGCCCGCCGTCTGACCATGCTCGTCGATGACGATCGCCATGTGGACCCGGTTCTCTCGCATCTCATGCAGGAACTCTGAGAGGTTCTTGTTCTCGGGCACGAAGTACGGCTTGCGCAGCACCTTGCGGAGGTCGCCGTTCTTGCCGCTTTCGCCGCGTCGCTGGGAGCTGTAGCGGAGCAGGTCTTTGGCGTAGGCCACGCCGACGATGTGGTCGATGGTGTCCTCGTAGACGGGGATACGGGTGTGGCCGTGCTTGAGGATCAGGCCAACGATCTCCGAGATCGGTCGGGTGACCTCCACCGCGACGATGTCGATGCGCGGGATCATCGCCTCCCGCACCATCATGTCGCCGATCTCGATGATGCCGTGGATCATCTCCCGCTCCTCTTCTTCGATGATCCCCTCCTCCTCACCAACGGTGACCAGCATCTTCAGCTCTTCCTCGGTCACGAACGGGCCCTTGACGGAGCCGCGGCTACGCGACAGCAGCCGCGCGAAGCCGCTCATCAGCCGCAGTGCTGGACGCAGGAACCCGGTGATCGCGCTCACCGACGGCGCCACCCGTAGGGCATAGCCCATGTTCGACAGCGCCAGCGACTTGGCTGTGATCTCGGCGAAGACCAGCACCAGCACAGCGTCGACAAAGCTGACCAGCAGTTGTGGAAAGAAGGCGCCCATGCCGTGGTTCTCCGCGATCAGGTCCGCGCAGGTGGCCGAGACCACGATCGCCAGGGTGTTGACGGTGAGGATGGCGGTCAGGTAGTCGTTGGGCTCGCGGTGGAGCTTCTCGATCACGGCGGCACGCTGGTTGCCCACCTCCACGAGGCGGCGCAGTTTGATCCGGCTGATCGAGGTCAGCGCGGTCTCGGCCGAGGCAGCCAGCGAGGCAGCGATGAAGGTGACGATCAGGAGCGCCACCAGGAACAGGTCGTAGGTACTCAAAGGCACCGGGTCAGGGCCGGCCGGAGCTCCTCCGTCCAAGCCTCATATGTCTCTCCCGCCGCGGGTGTCCATGTCGGGGAAGCGCGGGTCGCGGAACAGTTCGCTGACGGAGCGATCCTCGTGCACCCGGCGGATGCCCTCGGCCAGCAGCGGCGCGACCGAGAGCACGTGGAGCTTTTCGTGCGTCTCGGAGATGGGAATCGAGTCGGTGACAACGATCTGGTCGATGGGGGCGTCGGCCAGCCGCTGAACCGCGCCGTCGGAGAACACCCCGTGGGTCGCGAGAACGTCGACGGTGCGGGCGCCATTCGCAACCAGCGCGCGGGCGACGCCGACGAGGGTGCTGCCGGTGGAGATGAGGTCGTCGATGACCACCGCGTTCATGCCGTCAACCTCACCGATGACGTTGAGGATCTCGGTGGCGTCGTCGCGGGGGCGGCGCTTGTCGACAATGGCGAAGGGGGCATCGAGGATCTTGGCAACGGCGCGAGCCCGGCGGGTACCGCCGACGTCGGGCGAGACCACGACGATGTCCTTGAGGTGCCGGTGGCGGATGTGCTCGGAGATTATCTGGATCGCGGTCAAGTGGTCGAAGGGGATGTCGAAGAAGCCCTGGATGGCGTCGGCGTGGAGATCGAGGGCGATGATCCGGTTGGCCCCCGCCAGGCTGATGATGTTGGCCATCAACTTGGCCGAGATGGGATCGCGAGGAGCCGTCTTCTTCTCCTTGCGGGCGTATCCGTAGTACGGGATCACCGCCGTCACCCGCGCCGCCGATGCCCGGTGGAGAGCGTCCAGGATGATGAATAGTTGGATCAGGTTCTCGGACACCGGTTGGCAGGTCGGCTGGATCAGGAAGACGTCATTCCCGCGCACCGACTCAGCTATCTTGACGTCGTATTCGCCGTCCTTGAAGCGCTTGACGTGCATCTCACCCACCGGGATCTCCAGCTGCCCGCAGATGGCGTGGGCCAAGTCGGGGTGGGCGTCACCCGACAGCAGCTTCAGTTGGCCGAACAAGGGATCCTCTCCTCCACCGATAGTGCGATCACTTTACCCCGACCGGGAGCCGCCATCGGGGGCCGGCGTGCCCTTCCGGCGTCGCTGGCTCCACCCGGGCACCTCGCGCTGCTCGGTCCGCTCGATGGCAAGCGCATCGGCGGCGACGTCGTCAGTGATCACCGACCCGGCTGCGGTATAGGCGCGATCACCGATCGAGACCGGGGCCACCAGGGTGCTGTCGGTGCCGATGAAGACGTTGTCGCCGATCACGGTCTGCCGCTTGACGACGCCGTTGTAGTTCGCGGTCACGGTACCCGCGCCGATGTTGACGCCCTTCCCCAGAACGGCATCGCCCAGGTACGAGAAATGGTGGATGTCGGACTCAGGCCCCACCAGGGTGTTCTTTATCTCAGTGTGGGTGCCGATCCTTGATTTCTTGGCGACCACGGTGCCAGAGCGCAGGCGGTTGAAGGGCCCGATGTCGACCCCGTCCTCGACCACCGACTCCGCCAGGTGCGACCGCCCCACAACGCAATCACGGCCGATCGCGCAGTCGTTGATCTCGGCGAAGGGGCCGATTTGGGACCGCGAGCCGATGCTGGTGCGGCCCCGCAGGAAGCTGAAGGGATGGATCACCGCGTCGGCCTCGATGCTGACCCCGGAGTCGATGTAAGTCGTGTCGGGATCGACGATGGTGACCCCCGACTGGGTAAGCTCGCGGTTCTTCCGGCGCCTCAGGACCGTCTCCGCCGCCGCCAGCTGCCAGCGATCGTTGACCCCCAGCGCCTCTTCCTCGTCGCTTGCCAGCAGCCCCCGACGCTCCAGCGTTTCGAAGACGTCGGTGAGGTAGTACTCACCGGTGCGAGAGCTCTTCTTGAGCCGACGGAGGGCGGGCCAGAGCGACTGGGCACGGAAGCAGCAGACGCCGGTGTTGACGAGGTCGATTTCGGCCTCGCCGGCGGTGGCCTCGCTCTCCTCAACGATGTGCACCCGGCCGTCCTCCGACTCCACCAGCCGACCGTAGCCGGTGGGGTCGGCCATCCGGGCGGCCAGCAGGGCACAGTCGAGGTCGTTGCGCCGCCGCAGCTGGACCAGGCGCCGCACCGTGGCCAGCGTCAAGAGCGGCACGTCACCGTAGAGGACCAGGACCTCGGGCGCATGGCGCAACGCTTGCGGCATCTGGTTGAGAGCGTGGCCGGTGCCCAGCGGCCGCTGCTGCGCGATCAAGGTAAGGCCCGCGGCGAGGGGGCCGAGGCTGGCCTCCTGGCCGGGCGCGTGGACAAGGACGATGCTCCCTGCGCCGAGCTGCCGGGCGAGTTGGATGGGGTAATGGACCAGGGGTTCGCCCGCCAGCGGGTGCAGTATTTTCGGGATCGCCGAACGCATCCGCTTGCCCTGTCCGGCAGCGAGGATGACGACCAGGAGATCCCTAGGGGATGCTCGTGGCTGGCGTCGAGGCAAAGTGGTATCGCCGTCTTCGGGCATCAGAGAGGGAGATTTTAACATCGGCCCCGCGGCAGGGTGCTCGGGGGCTAGGGCTCGAACCTAGATGAACAGCTCCAAAGGCTGCCGTCCTACCGTTAGACGACCCCCGAAAGCGCTATGAGTCTAGCCGCGTGCCTGTTTCAGACGCCTCCGACTTTCATCGCTTGCCCAAAGGGCCTTCGCGCCGGATGCGTTCGGCCATGGCGTGGTGTGCCGCCATCTCTTCGTCGGCGGCCAGCGGAGCCAGCTCAGCAGAGGCGTCGCGACGCCACAGCGCCATCTCCAGGATGCGATCGGTGAGGTGAGGGTTCTTGGGCAGCAGCGACCCGTGCAGGTAGGTGCCGATCACGGTCCCTGCAACGACACCTTCATGGCCGTCATCGCCGTTGTTGCCACTACCGACAAGGCATCTGCCCAGCGGTTGCAGCCCGGGTCCAAGGTACGTGCGGCCGGCGTGGTTCTCGAACCCCACCAGCGTCGTCGGTCTGAGGCCGAGGCCGGTGGTCTCGACGATGACGTTGCCGATGGCCCGCCGCTGACCCGCCTCTGTGCGAAGGTCGACCAGCCCCAGCCCGGGCAGACGGGTCCCGTCGACGGTGGTGTAGTGGCTGCCCAGGAACTGGTAGCCGCCACACACCGCCAGCAGCACGGCCCCGCCCGCTACCGCCTCGACAAGCTGCGCTCGCTTGTCACCGGCGAGGTCGCGCGCCACCAGGTCCTGGTCCAGGTCCTGGCCCCCGCCGATGAAGAAGATGTCGACGCCGTCGATATCGGCCGGCCCGCGGCCGACCTCCACGACCTCCAGCTCGATGCCGCGCCGGCGGCTGCGGTCGAGCAGCGACAGGACGTTGCCACGGTCGCCATAGATGCTCATCTCGTGGGGATAGAGATGCCCGAGGCGGAGGCGCGCCGGCGACACTATCCCTCCCAGAAGGGCCGCAGGTAGCCGCGGCGCGCCATCTCGGCCCTGAGCTCCAGCATTGCGGTGTACGTGGGCAGGATGAAGACCTCCTCGCCATCAGCCGCCAGGCGGAGGGCGGCGTCGACACCACCAGCAACCGTGGGCGCGACCTCCACCCGGGCCATGGGGACGCCGCCGTACTTGAGGCGGATGCGCATGTCAAGCGCCCGGTCGCCGGTGAGAACGATCCAGTCGGCATCGGCCAGGAGCTCAAAATCGACGTCCCAAATCCACGAGACATCGCGGCCGTCGGCGATGCGGTCGTTCACGCCGATGACGAAGCGGCGACCCTGCCCCAGCGTCCGGCTGGCGCGCAGGACCTCGTTGAACCCGGCCGGGTTCTTGGCCAGCAGCAGGTGGAGGATGCGGCCGTCAACGTCGACGCGCTCCAGGCGTCCGAAGGCTGGGTGGAAGTCGCGCAGCGCCGCCTTCACGGTGCTCGCCGGGATCTCGGCGCACAGGGCAGCGGCGGTTGCGGCGAGGACGTTATAGGTGTTGTAGAGGCCTGAGAGGGGAACCTCGAGGACCTCGGCGGTGACGCCCATGCCGGTGACGGTGATCGCCTGGGAGACGAGCCCCGAGAACTCCACACCGGTCGCTGAGAGGTCCGGCGCGGGGCGCTCGAAATCGCCGGTCGGGCAGCGGTAGTGGCCCAGGTGCCCGACGTAGACGCGGCTGAAGTCGAAAGGCTGGCCGCAGCGCGGACAGAACTTGCTGTCGGCCGCGTGCGGCAGTTGGAGTTGCCCCTGGGCGCCGTCGTCGAGGCCGAAGTAGCTGACCCCAGCCCGAAGGCCGCGACCGAGGTAGGTGACGGCGGGGTCGTCAGCGCAGAGAATCACCTGCGACGCGGCGGGGAGGGCGGCGAGGCCTGCCGAGATCGCGGCCGCGCTTGTCTCCAGCTCGCCGTAGCGGTCGAGCTGGTCACGGAAGAGGTTGGTCACCACCACCACGCGCGGCGAGGTCGCCGCCACCACCGCCGGCAGGCTCGCCTCATCGACTTCAAAGACGCCGACCTGGGCGCGAGCACCACCGCCGAGCCGGCTGTCCGCCACCACCGCGGCGGTCAGCCCGGAGACCAGGTTGGCACCGGCGCGGTTGCCGACGACTCGCGCGCCAGAGGCCTCGAGGATGGTGCGAAGCAGGCTCGAGGTGGTGGTCTTACCGTTGGTCCCGGCGACCACGATGGCTCCGAACTCGAGGCCGCGGCTGAGCTTCTCGAGGGCGCGGCCGTCGATGCGGGCGCTGACGCGGCCGGGAAGAGTGGTCCCGCCGCCACGACCAAGGCGCCTGATGATGGTCGAGGTGAGCTTGCCGGCGACTACGGCGGCGCTGAGGGTGGGGTCCACGGGCCTATGCTATCGGCGCCTCTCGCGGATGCACCGTTAGGCGATCACTCGGTGGGCGCGGGCAGGGTGCGGCAGGCCCAGGCCTGAAAGCCGAGGGTGGAAGCCGAAAGCGCCAGGCGGCGGGCTTCCGCCCGGTCTCCACAGACCTGGTACATGGCACTGCCGGACCCGGTCAACCTCGGCATCCAGCCTCCCTGCTCGAGCGCCATCGCCTGGTCTTCGAGGAGGCCGGCATGGAGGCGGGACGCCGGGGCCCAGAGCGTGTTGGGAAGCTGGTCGAGGGCGAGGCGCAGACCCGGGGAATCGTTGCGCCAGCGGTGGGCGGCAGCTGCGACGACTCCGCCGCTGCTCCATTCGTCGGGCCGGAGCTCGGCGAAGACCGCGGCGGTCGAGATGTGGACGCGCCCGAAGGCGAGCGCCA
>OCZT010001482.1_pt1 | contig 24289 bp, 19 predicted proteins | sample 1539031 | NCBI WGS metagenome assembly OCZT01 (sample SAMEA3539308, study PRJEB22396) | soil metagenome | biome: tundra; feature: field; material: soil | place: USA | collected 2010-05 | depth 0.15 m | reverse complement strand
CTATGCCTTAAACCCATTCTATGCAACAACTTATAACCTTAACTTGGCGCCTATGAGGTGTGGCCCTTTGCATAGTCCCTCCTTATTTGGTCCCGTTCCTCCGCATCATGCGGTTGCGTGCTTCAGCTCAAAAAGGTAAACGTTCAAACACTCCGGACTAGAGTCCCATCCGGCGACGTCTCCTCCTTAGAATTGATCTTATTATCGTAAAGAGGGGGTGAAGCGAATTTGTGTCCAGATCATCGTATCGGTTGCTACAAGCGGGCAAAGTGGATTATAAATAGGCCAGTATGAAGCAATGTCCGGTTTGCAAAACGACTTATACTGACGAGTCACTGCGTTATTGCCTTGCTGACGGAACGACCTTGTCAGATCTCTCAGGCGAACAAGCTACGGTCGCTCATCAACAGATCGATACGGACGCGACTATTTTCATGCCGCCGCGGGGCGATAAGTTAAGGGTCGAAATTCCGTCGGACTCGAGCCGGTCCGTGCCGCCGAAGATTGGGTCGACGCCTGTCGCTGATCGTGGTTCCTCCGGCGTCATGGTCAAGGTCCTGCTTGCTGTAATAGGAGTTGTTGTTTTGGGTCTTATTGCGATAGCGGCCGTTGCACTTATTTATCTCTATTCGAGGGGGCCTGACCGGGCGGCGGTCCCAAACGTTAGTATTAACGCAAATAGCGATAAACGAACTGCTGCGTCCCCGACACCCATGCCGACGGCTGACGATACGAATGAATTGCGAGAGCAAATAGCCAATCTCGAAAAGAAACTAAACGAACAGCGAACGAGCAACAAACCGATGGACGTCCCGCTCAGCCTTCCCAATCAGCCAACATCGACGACCTCAACCGCGCGTGTGAATTCACCCGGTGACGGATTTCTCGCTTTACGCACATTTCCCAGCAGTGACATCGGGTCTCGCATAATGGCGATCCCGCATGGCGCGACGATAACTGTCGGCGGATGTTTAATCACCAGCCGCATCGGTAACAAGACGGGCCGCTGGTGCCGCGCAAGCTATCGGGGTTATTCCGGTTGGGTATACGACGCTTATCTTATCTATTGATCACAGAAGAGAGAATGAGTGCGGCCTTTTTTGAAAAGCCGCACTCGGTAGGTTTGATTGGTAGGTATTATTGAAGGTATGTTTTCGCTCAGTTACGGTCGAACGCCACCGATGGGGGATAGTAGAAGGTCCCCAATGTTTTGAAGCTCGTTATATCAAATTGCGCTCGTGCGCCACACTCCAGGCATACTCGATAAGATCCTTTTTTATTACTGAACGGCCGGCTTAACTCTTTGTGCCAGCAACCGAATACGGTAGCTATAAGGCCGATCTTCTTTCCAAACATCCCATGCGTTCTATCTATTACACGCTCGGCTATTGAGTTTTGTTCCAAAATTCCTTGCATATCTTTTCCCCTTGTTACTACAAATGCTGGGTAGCTATCCCCTGTCTAGAACGATATACCGGAAGAGTTTTGCATCTGTATGATGAAATACTTACCCAAAAGGTTTGTTGCATCATTCAGGCGAATAACCAACTTTCCGTTACATACTTATTTCGATAGAATCGTCCGTGTAGATTCAGGAGAGTTAAATAAATGTTTCGACATAAGCTGTCAATAATTGCCATTTTGTTACTTTTGCCATTTTCCGCGGTGACGTCGTTTGGCTGGGACGAGACGGGCCACAAGATCGCCGCCTATATCGCGTGGCAGCAGATGAGACCCGACGTGCGTGATAAGGTCATCAAGATCTTACTCTCGGCGCCAGAGGACGCGCAGCTCTCAACTTTTTATATGGGATACGGTTCACAGACCCAGGAAGAGCGGAGAATAGAGTTCTTTCTGATCGCGGCGACGTGGCCGGACATCATCAAGGACCGTAACTACCCCGTAAGGTTCAAGAAATACAACAACTCCGACTGGCATTATTTTGATAATTTGTGGACCGATAAGAGTGGCAAGGTGGAATTGCTGCCGGCGGGCGACGATGGCGGAAAATTGATGGAAAAGTTGCCCGAGCTTGATAAGGTGATTCGGGGAACGGCGACGAATCCCGAGAAAGCTGTTGCCATCGCGTGGTTGGAACACCTGATCGGCGATATTCACCAACCATTGCATGTGACGGGACGTGTTACGGCCGATCAACCGAAAGGCGATCAGGGTGGAAACCTCTTTTCCTTAACGCCCAAAGGTACATCTCGCGATAAAGCCGATAATCTCCACCGGTTTTGGGACGGCGTCATCGACCGAACGGTTCCTAATTCGAAGGACCTATGCGATACAGACTATCTGGTGCCGATCGCGAAGGAGATAATAAAGAAATACCCATACGCAAAACTGCAGGACCGGATCGCCGACGGCAAATTCGACGTCTGGGAAAAAGAGGGCGTGGACCTTACCGCCGCCGAAGTTTACAAAGGCCTCACTTTGTCCGAGCCGCCGTCTAATGAATATAAAAAGAAAGCATTTGAGATCGCACAGGAACGAATAGCGTTTGCAGGCTATCGGATGGGTGATCTTTTCAACGAAGTATTTGGAGCCGCCGTCTCGACGCCGACCGTGAACAAGTAGCAGAGCAGCGAAATGACAGGTTCCGAAGTTCTAAGATATTTCCATGATCGACAGGATGCGATCATGAGGTTGGTCCACGAGATCGTCGAGATCGAGTCTCCGTCGTTCAATGTCGACCAAAGCCGGGCTGTTGCCGATTGGTTTGAAAACGTCCTCCGGCAGATATCGTTAGACGTGGAATTGACGCGTGTCGCCGAGGAAGACTATGGCGATCATTTGCTGGTCCGTGCATTTCAGACATCCGGTCCAAATACATTGGTTCTCGGGCACACTGATACTGTCCATCCGATCGGGAGTAATCAGAAGAATCCGACACGTATAGCCGGCGACAAGTTCTATGGCTGCGGCATCTTTGACATGAAGGCCAACATCGTTCTGATGCTCGAGGCCTTAAGGTTTTTTGCCGCGAGCGATGTTGAGCCGGCGGGTGAGATAACCGTAATTCTTTCCTGTGACGAAGAGGTCGGAAGCTTTACCGGCCGTCCCATCATCGAGACCGAAGCCGCTAGAACAGAACGCTGCCTGATATTCGAGCCCTCATCGAACGGCCGGGTCAAGACGGGTCGAAAAGGGACCGGCATGTACAAACTGCATGCACACGGGATCGCGGCGCACGCTGGTCTCGAGCCTGAAAAGGGTGCGAACGCCATTTCCGAGTTATCGCGTCAGGTTCAAAAGGTGCACGACATCGCGGATCCGCAGTTTGGAACGACGGTAAACGTGACGACGATAAATGGCGGGACGACGCTTAATGTTATACCTGAAAATGCGGTCTGCGAGATCGATGTGCGGTTTAGCCATGCCGCGGAAGCGAGCCGCATCGAAAAGGCGCTCAGATCGTTAACGCCGGTCGATCCAAGGATCACGCTCGAGGTCAAAGGGGGGATCAACCGACCGCCGCTGGAGCGGACCGATGCGGTGATCAACTTGTACGAGCAAGCGCGGCAGCTTGCGGCGAGCTTTGATTACGCGCTTGGTGAGACACAGGTTGGCGGGGCATCGGATGGGAACTTTGTCGCTGCGATGGGGGTAACGGTCCTTGACGGGCTCGGCATAGCCGGCGGCGGAGCACACACATTGGAAGAGCATATTCTGGTAAGCGATATTGCCAACAGGGCTGCGCTTGCGACACTGTTGTTGATGAAATAGTAATATGTCTGTCGATGCGTGATCGTTTGGCAGCTAAGGTGCGGAAAAGATATTGTTTTGATGATCGGGGCTGCATAGATATATTGGTATTGAGATTTGAAATTTGAGATTTGATCTGATTGCGGAGGCGCATCCTGTCCGGTGATGGGCGCGGTCTTCAAAACCGTCTGTGAGCATGCGAGAGTATGCTTAGGTGGGTTCGACTCCCACACGCCTCCGCCAAGTTTTGCTAATGTTACAAATCCCAATTTGTTATTCTTTTAGGCTTTGACACTTCTTGCCGTTGCCCTTTATTTTTTGCGTAATGCTCTCATGGATCGCGCTCAACATGACTCCCGGTGTCGGACCGCGCGCAGCGACAAAGCTACTTGAGCGATTTGGCTCAGCCGAAGCCGTTTTTCACGCCCGCCGTACCGAACTCGAGGCTCTTCGGCTCAAGCCGGAAAGCATCGATAGTATCCTTAAGAACGACCTTCGCGAAAAAGCCGCCGCCGAGCTCGATCGTGTAAAACAAATAGACGGCGATGTGCTGATACTCGATGACGGCAGCTATCCGGCTCTGCTTCGAGAGATCGATGATCCGCCGCCCGTACTTTACGTCAAAGGTAATTGGCAGGCATGCTTCGATCAACCGGCGATGGCCGTGGTGGGTTCACGAATGTGTTCGACCTACGGCGAGAATGCATCAGAGATGCTTGCGCGCGATCTTGCCTCGCGCGGCATCTGTATCGTATCGGGCCTTGCCCGCGGCATCGATGCGGCCGCGCATCGCGGCGCGATGCGCGGGATGGGTCGAACCGTTGCGGTTCTGGGAACCGGTATCGACAGCGTCTACCCGCGTGAAAACACGCGGCTTGTTCGCGAGATCCTGGATTCCGGCGGCGCCATAGTTACACAGTTTCCGCTGGGGACGCCGCCGCTCAAGGACAACTTTCCCTACCGCAATCGAATCATAAGCGGTCTGAGTCTGGGGGTGTTGATCGTCGAAGCCTCCGAGCGAAGCGGCTCGCTAATTACGGCAAGACTTGCGTCGGAACAGAATCGAGAGGTGATGGCGGTTCCGGGAAACATCACGTCGGCAAATTCGTTCGGTACCAATTACCTGATAAAGAGCGGTGCAAAGCTCGTACAGCAATGGCAAGACGTCGTTGCGGAGCTTCCGAGTGATATATCGTCCGCGATACTTCCGCCAAAGATAGATGCCGAGACCGCGGAAACGGCTATTCGTCAGCCAGAGTTGATCCCGGCCGATATGAGCCTCAACGAACGCAAGGTTTGGACACTGCTGGCAGCGGATGATGCGACTCATATCGACATTTTGTTGGAAACCAGCGGCCTCTCGTTCGGCGATCTGAACAGTGCACTTGTGGGTCTCGATATTCGAGATCTGATACGTGTTCTACCGGGCAAACATTATGCCCGGCGGACCTAAAGCGATGTCACCGTCGAGATGAGTGGAATCTTGTCATTTCAGCGATCGTTGATTGACATACCGGTAAACAAGGTGATAGAAGTCAAAAGGTCAGAGGGCCAATAGCCTCTGACTATTTTTTTCATAATGGGTAAAAGCTTAGTAATTGTAGAATCACCGGCAAAGGCCAAGACCATAAACAAATATCTTGGTCCTGACTTTAATGTCATGGCATCGATCGGGCATATCAAAGACCTGCCGATGCGTGAGCTGGGCGTCGATATTGAAAATAACTTCGAGCCTCACTACGAGGTCATTCCGGATTCGAAGAAAAGAAACAACAAGAAGATCGTTTCCGACCTTAAAAAAGCCGCGAAGGCGAGCGATGCGATCTACCTCGCCGCCGACCCCGACCGCGAAGGTGAAGCTATTTGCCAGCACCTGGCCGAGGAGATCGTGCCAAAGAATGGCGATAGAAAAGTCTATCGCGTAATGTTCAACGAGATCACCAAGAATGCGATACAGGACGCCTTCAAATTGCCCAGGCAGGTAAACAAGGACCTCGTCGATGCACAGCAGGCACGGCGAATTTTGGACCGCCTCGTCGGATATAAGGTTTCGCCTATTCTTTGGAAGACGATCGGCGGCAAGCTTTCAGCGGGACGTGTTCAGACTGTCGCCGTCCGGCTCGTAGTGGAACGTGAACGCGAGATCGAAGCATTCGTCCAAACTGAATACTGGTCGATCGTCGCCAATCTCGCCGCCGCTCTGCCGCCCAAGTTCGATGCCAAGTTATTTAAGATCGACGATAAGTCGGTCAAGCTCGGTAAATTTGACGCGGACGTGAAAGCAACCGAGATCCATATCAATACAGCCGCTCAGGCTGAAGAGATCTCCGACGAAGCGCGGGGTGAGAAATTTGTCGTCGGCTCGGTCGCGACCAAGGAACGCAAGCGTAACGCCACGCCGCCGTTCATAACGTCGAAGCTGCAGCAGGAAGCCGCACGAAAATATGGATTTTCCGTAAAGAAGACGATGACCGTCGCTCAACGTCTCTATGAAGGTATCGAGATCGGCAGCGAGGGCGCCGTCGGGTTGATCACCTATATGCGAACCGACTCGACGAGAGTATCGGATGGCGCCCTTTCTGAGGTCAGAGGCTTTATCGGCGGTAGCTATGGCGAAGAATATCTTCCTGAAAAACCAAATTTCTATCGTTCGAAGAAAGGCGCCCAGGATGCTCACGAGGCAATACGGCCGACCGATGTAAATCGGACCCCCGATAGTCTCGCAAGCAAGCTCGGACCGGACGAACTCAAGCTTTATCGCCTGATCTGGCAGCGATTCGTCGCATCGCAGATGATGCCGGCCGTGTTTGATCAGACGACGATCGATATTAACGCCGGGCGGTTCGTGTTTCGCGCAACCGGGTCGGTTCAGAAGTTTGACGGCTATTTGAAGGTCTACCAGGAAGGCCGGGACGATAAGCAACAGGACGAAGAGGACGAGGACATTGAGCGCAACCTGCCGCGGGTTGCCGAGGGCGAGACGCTCAAGCTCAATTCGATCACACCAAATCAGCATTTCACCGAGCCGCCGCCCAGGTATTCGGAATCGACGCTTGTAAAAGCGCTCGAGGAAAAGGGCATTGGACGGCCATCGACCTATGCCTCGATCATGACGACCATCCAGGACCGCGAATACGTCGAGAAGATCGAGGGGCGTTTTCATCCGACCCCGCTCGGGGCCACCGTAAACGATCTGCTCGTGGCAAGCTTTGACGATATCTTTAACACGACATACACCGCCCGGATGGAAGAGGAGCTTGACGAGATCGAAGAGGGGAATCTCGATTGGCGCGCGGCCCTTCACGAATTCTACGGAAAGTTTTCGAAGGACCTGGAATCTGCCTCCGAGACGATCAAAAAGATGAAGCGGACCTCGATCCCAACGGATGAGATCTGTGAGAAATGTGGCTCGCCGATGGTCATCAAGTTTGGCCGCTTCGGTCAATTCATGGCGTGCGAAAACTATCCCGAGTGCAAGAACACGCGCGAGGTCGCGAAAAAGGCACCGGCCAACGGCGATGCCGAATCAACGGAAGGCACCCAGGCCGAGGAACTTCCGGTTTGCGAGCTGTGCGGTCGCGAGATGGCGTTAAAGAAAGGCCGCTTTGGCTCATTCTATGGCTGTACCGGGTATCCCGAATGTAAGAACATCCGCAAGATACCAAAAGGGGACGAAAAGCCTGCGCCGCCGCCCGAGATCCTCGATGAACTTTGTCCAAGGGATAGCGCCAACCTGGTAAAGCGACACGGCCGCTTCGGAGAATTTATTTCTTGCTCGAATTACCCCAAATGCGATTACATCAAACGCGAAACCACCGGCATGACTTGTTCCAAGGACGGCGGCGATATCGTCGTAAAGAAATCACGTCGCGGCAAAATATTTTACGGATGTGCGAACTATCCTAAGTGTGACGTCGTTTTCTGGGATAAGCCCGTCGCTGAAACGTGCCCGAAATGCAGTATGCCTTTCCTCCTGGAGAAGACGACAAAGAAGGAAGGAACAGTTCGGTATTGCCAAAACGAAGCTTGTGATTATAAAATGAGTCTCGATCAAGGTAAAACAACTTCTGGGGGCGAAGCTGTTGAGACAGTTGGGGCTGAAACGCGCTAATGAATGAAAATCTCCAGTTCTTGCAGGCTTTTTTGAAGAATCCTTTGAAAGTGGGAGCGATCGCTCCTAGCTCGCCTGAGCTGGCGGCGGCGATGCTGCATGGCATTGCGCCCGATGAGGATAATATCGTTCTCGAGTTCGGCGTCGGAACCGGCGCTATCACGAAGTTTCTGCAGGATGTAATTCCCGATAAAGATGCTTACCTCGGCATCGAGCTTGATGAGCATCTTGTCTCGAGCCTAAGCAGTAAGTTCCCACAGCTGAATATAATTTGCGGCAACGCCGCCGATGCCTACACCATCCATAAAAACTCGGGATTGGGTAAGGTTCGATACCTCGTGTGCTGTCTGCCGTTCGTTTCGCTTCCCAAGGAGGTAAGCGAAAAAGTCCTGATCGAGATCGAGAAATTTATGGAAGAGGGCTGCGAGCTGCGCATCTTTCAATACGCGCACGGATATTTTTTGCCGCCGGCCATCAAGCTCCGCGACTTTCTGCAGCGTCGATACGGCAAATCGCGCCGCAGCCCGCTCATCCTGAAAAATGTGCCGCCTGCATTTACGCTCACGTGGTCCACGATTTGAAAGATTTCTTCGTTATTGAAACATTAACCGGGGATCGGCAGTATAAATCACCGTACCGACAAGATCAGATCATTTCCTAGGAGAATTAGACGATGTTAAAACGCAAGCTCTTAGGCGTAGTTCTGCTGTACGCCTTTATTCTACCCACATTTTCATTGGCGCAAGGACCGGCCGTGGGCACGGCTGCCGAAACAGCAAAAGCACCCGCGGTTTATACCGCGCCGAAAGCAGATTTGGATAAGATCAAGGACGAAGGGATGAACCGTTCGCAGGTAATGCAAACGTTGAGTTACCTCTCTGACGTCATCGGCCAACGGCTTACCGGCTCGCCGAGTTTGCTTCACGCAAACAATTGGACAAAGGACACGATGGCGAAATGGGGAATGCAAAATGTACACCTCGAGGCATGGGGCCCATTCGGACGAGGTTGGGTTCTGAAGAGCTTTGCCGCCCAGATCTCATCGCCGTATGCCATTCCACTGGCCGCGTATCCCAAGGCCTGGTCGCCTGGTACGATTGGCGTTCTCAATGCCGATGTCGTCTATCTTGATGCGAAAGACGAAGCCGGTCTCGAAAAGTACAAAGGCCAACTCAAAGGCAAGATCGTTTTGATCTCGCCAGTACGTGACCTCAAAGCGGACTTTGGCGGCATAGGTAGACGGCAAACGGATGAGGATCTTACAAAACTCTCGAATGCCCCTGATCCGGCAACTATCCAACGCCCGGCTTTCAACCCGAATGCACAGGTTACGCCCGAACAGCAGGCCCGCCGACAGGCGCAGCAATTTGGTACAAGGCGTGTTGTCTTCGCCGCCAATGAAGGCGCGGCGATGCTCGTCGACAATAGCCGCGGCGGTTTTGGAGGAACGATATTTGTTCAGCAAGCCACGGTCGCTCAGGAACAACCGGCAACACCGGATCCCGCGTTTCGACGGTTGAGCCCATGGCAGAAAGAGGCTGAGTCCAAGATAGTCCCGCAAGTAACGCTTGCAACCGAGAACTACAACCGTTTGGTCCGCATGATCCAACAAGGCGAAAAGCTTAAGATGATGGTCAACATCGACTCGCAGTATCTCGACGGGGACGGGATGGTCAATAATACCGTCGCCGAGATACCGGGCACTGATCCCAAGTTGAAAGACGAGATCGTCATGCTCGGCGGCCATATGGATTCGTGGCATGCCGGGACCGGTGCGACGGACAATGGTGCCGGAGTCGCTGTCGCCATGGAAGCCGCGCGCATACTGCTTGCGACCGGCCTAAAGCCACGCCGCACGATCCGCGTTGCTTTGTGGAGCGGTGAGGAACAGGGACTGCTCGGCTCGCGTGCTTATGTCAAACAGCACTTTGGCGAGATGAAGGGTGCGCAGAACAACTTTGGTCCGAGGGACCCGAATGCGCCGCCACCGGAGCTCGTGAAAGGACCTGAATACGAAAAGCTGTCAGCCTATTTCAATCTCGATAACGGCACGGGCAAGATCCGCGGCGTCTACATGCAGGGAAATTCGGCGGTCAAACCGATCTTCGAAGCATGGCTGGCCCCGTTTTCAGACGCCGGAGCAAAGACGTTGACGCTGTCAAACACCGGCGGGACCGATCATCTGTCTTTTGACGGTATCGGCTTGCCCGGGTTCCAGTTCATCCAGGACGAGATCGAATATGACACACTGACCCACCATTCGAATCAGGATGTTTTCGATCGTATCCAGGCCGACGATATGAAAGAGGCCGCAACGATCATGGCGGCTTTTGTCTACCAAACGGCGATGATGGACGCGAAGATGCCGCGAAAGGCAAAGTAACCTAAGACCTTAAATTAGAACGAAATTGTCCGGGCATTCCGTAACGGGAAGCCCGGACAATTTGTTTTAAAACACAACCGTTTCGGGGTAGAATCCATTGCAGTCGAAACCAAAAAGCCCTTATGACAAACATCCAATTCTATTCAGGCTCGATAAACGCCGGCGATTGCATCAGCAGCGCCTGGAATATGGTCAAACAAGATTATTGGCTATATTTCGGCATCACCATTGTCTCGATCCTTATGATCGCATGTATCCCCTGCGCGAACTTCTTTATTGCGGGTCCGATCGCCGTCGGCGTTTACTACGTTTTTTTACGCGCGATGAGCGGCGAACAGGTCGAGTTTGGCATGATGTTCAAGGGCTTTGAAAGATTCGTGCCGGCCATGATCGTCGGGCTAGTGCAATCGCTGCCGGGGATCATCTGGACGATCATCGATTATGGTGTAAATATCACCAGATTACTTGCTTTACGCGGTAATCGAGGGATGGGCGACTTTTATCAAAGCCGGGAAGCAGCTTTTGCGGGATTGTCAGGTCTTTATTTGGCCTTCGCCTTTTTGTTTATGGTGGTCAGTATCGTTTGGGGCATCACGTTCTTCTTTGCCATCCCGCTGCTTGCCGAACACGATCTGACACCGGTCGAAGCATTGAAATTGAGTGCTAAAGCCGCTTGGAGCAATGCTGGCGGTCTCATCGTTCTGATGATTATGTATATACCGATAGTCGTGCTTTCAATACTCGCCCTTTGTGTCGGTGTCTTTTTCGTAGTGCCCATCCTGTATGCAGCGAATGCTTTTGCCTATCGACAGGTATTCCCGCTCATCCATCAACAATTTAGTATGACGCCACCGCCGCCCACCGCATACGGAGGGGGCTACGGCCAGCAGCAATAGTTTTGAAAGGGGGAATGATGAAGATGGTTATCAAGCGGTATAGCGTTCAAATGACGCTTCGTCGCGACATTTTTCTCGGGATACTGTTTGCCGCATTTGCTGCAGTTACGTTTGCCCAACCGCGCGGTGCCGGTGCGATCATTGCGATCGATGAAGCCGCCGGCGGCGGTGGCGTTGTAAAAGGCGCCCAGGGTGGAACGGGCGGTGGCGTCAAAACCTCGAAATCAGGCGGTGCCCAAACGTCGACGTCCCATAACAAAACCTCGCCGACGACACGTCCACCAGTTGTTTCGCAAAAAAATTATAACGGTCCGATCGTGGGCGACAAATATTCGTTTCTAAATTTTGAGGTCGCTGAACCGGTACAGCCTGTTCACACAAACGCGGCGAAAGCCGCCGGTGCGAGCGGTCTGGTCCAGGTCGGCCGGTCTGCAAGAGCGATCGGATTTCTCGTCTACCGTTTTGGAAAAAGCGATGATGACGACGACAATTGAGCGATCTGATCAAAACCAGTGATCGCAATTAGGCTTGTCCCGTCGAGCAGGGTCAGGTGTGTTATTGAAACGGATCGTGAGACGATCCGAATGATCAGGAAGGACGCGGAGCGCGCCGTATCTTTTCGTATTACCGGCCGATAATTTCACAAAACGGGCCCGAAATCTGACAAAGTGGGCCCATAATCTCGCAACTTGGGCCCATAATCTCGCAACCTGGGCCCATAATCTCGCAACTTGGGCCCATAATCTCGCAACTTGGGCCCATAATCTCGCAACTTGGGCCCATAATCTCATAAAATGGGACCATTCTGTCATAATATCAGCCGATATTCGGCAGTGGGGCATATGCTCGTAACCACGAAAGTACGCCAACCACACGAGAATTCCCATTAATGCAACAGGGCTTTGCGGCCCCCGGCACTCAAAGAACAAGCTCCATGAACAGAACGCCGTCGTATGGGTTCGCATAGTACGGCGGTATTTCGCGAAAGCCGTGCGATCGATACAATTCAACCGCTTTTCCCATTCTGACAGGGTATGTATCGAGCAGCATTCGTTGGTATCCGGCAGCTCGGGCAACGTCGATCAGCCGCTCGATAAGCTGCAAGCCGATCTTCTGACCGCGACAACCGTCGCGGACAAAAAGGCGTTTCATCTCACAGGTCGTCTCGTCGAGGCCGCGCATTGCGATACATCCGGCCAGGTTTTCATCCGAATATGCCAGCAACCTTCCCATTAGCAATGCGTACTTTCCGGGCAGGGCGGACAACTCTGCCTCAAAACCCTTGGAAACAGAGATCGAGCCCAAGCCAGGCTTCATATTCACGAAAGAGCATACGCGCCTCGGCGATCTGTTCATCGGATAGTGCCTGGATGATAGTTAACATAGGTCTCAATATCATATCCACTGCGGGCGGAACCAGGAGTGTGAACGAGGGTGCCTTTCCTAGAGTGCACCTTCGGGCAGAAATTTGGGGTGTAAACGAGCGTGCCGCTAATTCACCACGACGTAGAGGGGTCCCTGACCGCCGAGGTTTCCGCCCGGTAATTGCCCGTCTCAAATATGCTCGCTCACAGCCTTTTGATATAACATTAGTAACAAATGGAAACCGCCGTTGAAAAATACAGGGTATCGAATGAGCCATTCTACCTGCCGATAAGGAACGAGGTCGAGCTTTTTGAGGCCGCCTACGCGGCAAAGCTCCCTGCCATGCTCAAGGGGCCAACCGGTTGCGGCAAGACGCGTTTTGTCGAGTACATGGCGTACCGTCTCAACCGGCCCCTGATCACCGTTGCTTGCCACGAGGACCTTTCCTCGACCGATCTGGTAGGCCGCTTCCTGCTCGAAGGCGAGGAAACCGTCTGGCACGACGGCCCGCTGACGGCTGCGGTTCGGGCCGGTGCGATCTGTTATCTCGACGAGGTTGTCGAAGCACGAAAGGACACGGTCGTCATCATCCATCCGCTGACTGATGACCGCCGCCGTCTGCCGATCGAGAAACGTGGTACCGTGATTGACGCACCGCCCGAATTCATGCTCGTCGTCTCTTACAATCCCGGCTATCAATCGATCCTCAAGGACCTCAAGCAATCGACCCGCCAACGGTTTGTCGCAATGGAATTTGATTATCCGGATGCCGAGGCCGAAACCGAGATCGTCTCCCGCGAAGGCGGCATCGACGCGGATATGGCCGCCGATCTTGTGAAGATCGGTCAAAAGGTCCGAAACCTGCGCGGCCATGGGCTGGAGGAAGGTGTTTCCACCCGCCTTCTGATCTACGCCGCCCAGATGATCGCCAAGGGCATTTCGCCCATCGCCGCGGCCGACGTTGCCATCTGCTCGCCAATAACCGATGACCGTGAGCTGCAGCGAAGTATCCGCGAGATCGTCACGACGATCATTTGAGCTTTGGTCAACCCGTTTATGCCGATCATCACGGCGAGCCCGACCCGCGGCTCGAGTGGAAGTATTACGAGATATTGATGCAGATCCGGTCGGACCTTCAGACAAAACCGGCCGGAGACGAAAGTGTGAACTAATGCAGATTTCTCCCTGAAGGGGAGACAGCCAATAGAGTCGGGTAAAACCCGACGTTAAGAGCTAAGATCAATCTTCACATCCCTGTAAGGGACGAACAAAGGTGTGTCCCTTACAGCGACAGGGATCAATTGTCGTCCTGCGACCGTCGGGATTCTCCAGACGCTACTTAATGTGTCCCCTTCAGGGACAGACTGTGGCAAGCCGAAATAAAAAAAGAGGCCGGTTAAGGCCTTCTTTCCTTTCACCAAAACCAACGCCGCCTACTGCAACACCGCCGTTGTTTGTTTTTCCTTCGGATCGAAGGGGTTTGCAAGATATCGTTTGACCGCATCCTGAGCATTATCGTAATTGTCACCCAGCGCCTCCGCCCGTTTGTAGGCCGCAACCGCTCGGGTACGATCCCCCTTGGCATCATAGGCGTTACCCATCTTGATATTTGACCAAACGGTCAGCCACTGCGGGCTTATGTTTCCACTCAGAGCGGCCTTGAAGTTGTCTATCGCAAGGTCGTAATTACGCTGTTCGAGAAATAAGAGCCCGAGGTGATAATAGATCCACGAATTCGAGCGGTCGAGCTTCAGAGCGGCTTCGAATTGCTGCTGAGCATCCGCATAACTGCCTTCTTTCATCTGTTCGATGCCGCGCCGGGCGATCGACGAAACGCGGAGCTCGGGTGAGATCCTTAGCAGTTTGTAGCTCGGGTCGACAACAACCGCGATCGGCTTTCCGGTCGATTCGATGTTAAAGTCGGCACTCGACTCCTGCATATCCAGTTTTACGGTCGTCAGTCCCTGATCGCCTTCGGACCGAAGCTGGATCTCGACCGGCAATTTTAGATTATCGTAGTTCTGCTTGACGGTCCCGCGGGTGACAAACTTGCCGCCGCGTGTGCGCAGGATGAGATAATCGGTCGTAAATTCAGGAACACCCGTGCTCTCGACCCAGCGAGCAAAGAAATACCTCAAATTCTCACCGGCGATGCTCGAGCTGAGCTTTTCAAAATCGTCGATCGATGCGCTCTTTCCGCGATATTGCTGAAGAAAAGTGCGAAGCAGCTGGTCAAACTTTTGCACACCCAGGGTGTCGCGGAGCAGTTTATAGACGAAAGCGCCCTTGGCGTACATGATGTACTGGTACGCAGAGCTTTGGTCGTCAAGATTTGCCGGTGCCCGCAAAAGAGAAGCTGTCTGCTCGAAGGTTAATGACTTTTCAAGCAATTCGCGACGGAGGGTATCGAGTTTTGCGCCGTCCGCCTGGCTTTCGCGAAGCGTAAAGGCACTGTATTCGGCCAAACCCTGGGATAACCAGGCATCGTCGAACGATTTAAGTCCAACCGTTAATCCCCACCATTGCAGTGCGGCTTCACGCTGCAACCGCTCGATCGTTGCGTCGCGGGCTTCCTCAAACTGGCGGTTGGCAATAAAGAGCATCCCCACTGACGAGTAAAAGTCGATGCTTTCGTCGTCGATCTGAACGATAGACAGACGCTTGCCCGCAGCCGGGGTGCCAAAACTCTTTTCATAAAAATCGAGTGCTTTGCCGAGAGTTTCGCCATACGTCGCGACATTTGCATCGTTGCCGGGCTTTGTATAGAACTGCAGATCGAAATCGCCGAAATGCAGGTTCTTCGTTGTGTACTTGCCGTATGCGAAGTTGCCGATGAGCGCCGGTGTCGCCTGTACGAAATGATACTTGCCGCCGGCGTTTGTGACGGGCGTATCGCTAAAGCCAACAAGCCGCAAACCGGCAGGGAGCGAGACGGTTATGTCCGACGTAGCCGTATCGGCCGCATAGTCGTGAAACGGAAACCAGCGAGCTGCATACATCAGATAGCCCTGGCTATCACCGACATAGGCCAGACGTTTATTAAGAAGCGGGCCGCCCGCCGGTAACTCAAGAACACCGCTGTATTTGAAGCGAAGTGTAACAGGGGTTCCCTTGGTTACGGTTTCGCCCAGGTCTATCCGCACATGAGGGCCCAGGTCGCTGCTGTTTGTCTGGTCCTGGACGAATGTTACCTGGACTTGTTGCGTCGTTGCCGTTGCGGTCTTCGGCGAAGGGATTGCCGAAACCGCGCTCGGCCGGCCATCGCGAGTAATTGTGTCTATCTTGAGCGACCCGTTCAGCTCAAACGCGACCGATCTGGTATCTTCGAGTGGTTTGAAAGTAACGTCTACGTTCGCGTTCAGTTTGTGCTCGGACGGCGACAAAACGACATCCATCACATAGTTGGTTACGTCAAACTGTGCTCTCTTAACCTGTTGGGCTATCAACGGAAGAGTCAATAAAGAACCTAGCAGAGCTATATTAAAGGCTGATCTAATAAACTTTTTCATTCTCGTAGCGGAAAATCTATCTTTTCCTAATAAATGTGCTCTCGTTTGATGTTTACCTTACGGGAATCGTTTGCTTTCACGCTGTCCATGGCTGAAGCAAAGCACATCACTTCTTTGCCGCGAGTTTGAGTTTGTCGCGGGAAAACATCGCATCGTCGATATTTGCCGGAAATTCCTGGGCGAGGATCTCTATCGTTACGTGGCTTTTGTAGATCGGGTTTTCCACTTCCATCCTTACCGCGTATGGATGAGCGGGATCTTCCTTAAACTCCGCCACCTTATAGGTGCGGATCTCGCGGTCCTGATTATCGAAAAGATGGAGTTCCGCCGGAAGGGTTGCAACAGTCGGAGCGATCATGATCGGCCTTGCCTTCACATTCTCGAGCGCCAGCTTTGTTGCAAGCCAAAAGGCCGCCCTCAACCGATCGGTCGACAAGGCACTCGCGGCCGACATGCTCATTACATCGTCCGAACTACTGCATTCGCGGTCGTTTCATTTTTCGGAGAATACAGCGATGAAGGTCGGTTCCTTGCCCGAGGCGGCACGCGCTGATCTGGCTCGCGTCACAGCGACCGAAATTGACGGTCTCGAGGTAACACTGCTTGCACATGATATGGCGGCATATTTTGATGTCTCACCCGATCTTCTGGATTCGGGAAACCCCGGACGAGCAAAACAACTGACAGCTCGCGGCGAGGGTGTTCTCATTTCCAACAATCTCGGGTTACGCTGGCATTTGGGTCTCGGCGACATCCTAACGATACATTCGCCGAAGGGCGACCTGAGGCTGCCGATCGTCGGGATGCTCGACTATTATCGCTCTGAAAACGGAACCATTTGGATCGAGCGCGAGCTGTATAAAAAGTATTGGGACGATACTGATGTCGATTACATTATTCTCGACCTCAAGCCGGGGGTTGATCGGGAATCTTTCAAACAAAAGATCCAAGCGGTGATCGCTGGGTCACAAAGGGCGTTCATTTACACGCACGAAGAATACAAGGCGTGGGTCGATAAGCTGATCGACCAGTTCTTTACGACCATGTATGTTCAGATGGTGATCGCCATCATAGTGGCGGCGATCGGGCTGATCAACACTATCCTCATATCGGTTGCCGAACGGCGGCGCGAGCTGGGAACCTTCCGCGCCGTTGGTGGCCTGCGAAAACAGGTCGTCAAGATGGTCATTCTCGAATCCGCCGCAATATCACTTATTGGATTTGTTACCGGTGTCCTGGCCGGCATGATGAATGCATATTTCCTGATCAACACGGCAGCAAAGATAGTTGCCGAATTCGATCTTCCATTCCGTTTTCCCTACGCCGTGATCGGTTTCGCGATACCGATGGTCATCGCAACGGCGATAGTCGCCGCCTGGCTGCCCGCCAGGCATGCCGCGCGGATGCAGATCGCCGAGTCTATCGGTTACGAATAGACACTCAATGTGTTGTTGATCAGGATCTATGCACGATACGTTGCTAAAACCCCGTGAATCGATCGCGTCAGATCTATTTGAAACGGCTGCCGATCTGATAGGTGAGAAAGGACGGCTCGACGAAGCTAATTCCGGGGCGTGCCTGCCCCGCGACTTGTATGCTCACACGGATGTGCAGACTGAGTGGTGGTACTACACCGGGCATTGTCATACCGCCGGTGGTCGTCAATTCGGATTTGAACTCGTATTTTTTAAGCGTCGAACCGATCGTGACCAAGTCGGGCCGATACCCTTAAGAATGATCGCCAACCCGATGTACGCGGCCCACTTTGCCATCTCGGATATCGATACCGGGCAGTTTCGTTACGAACACAAGCGAAGTTTTGGTAAGCCGTTCGACGCGAATGTCGAGATGCACGAAGACCAATATATGCTGCGGTTCGGGGACTGGTCTGCCTACGAGGAAAGCGGCGTTCATATACTGCGGGCGACGATCCCCCGGCACACGATATTTGATGCGGCACTTTATTCGACAAAACCGCCTATCCTGAATGGGAAACACGGCGCCGGGCTAACCCAAAAAGGGAATGGATCCAAGTCAAATCATTTTTCGCTAACGCGGATGGCAATCGCCGGAAAGATCGGGCCCGAGGGCCAAAGTGAAAGGTTCGTCGGCAGCGCGTGGATGGATCGAGAGTACGGAACATGGGGACCAGAAGAACTGGGATTGGTTCAGCGTTCAACTCGACGATGGCAATGAATTAATGATCTATCATTTTCGCGCCGACGATGGCACGACCGAGAGCCATTCGCATGTCGAATTTGTCGATGTCGACGGAAACACCAGGCATCTTTCAAACGACGAGTTTGTCCTTTCCCCGACCGGCGAGTGGAAGAGTCCCAGAACCGGGGCCGTAAATCCCAGCGGGTGGATGCTCGAAGTGACTCGGCTCGAGATGAAGCTCAAGATTGCACCATTTATGCACGACCAGGAACTCGATACTCGCGGAACGACCATGGTCGTCTATTGGGAAGGCTGCTGCAGCATTACCGGCACCAAAGCCGGACGCGATATTACCGGAAACGCCTATGCCGAACTCGTCGGATATGACCGGTCTCATGAACGAATGAATATTGGTACGTTCCTTTTCGGCGATCGGTTTGACTGGTTCACGAGACGCTCATGATGCAATACCTTTTACGCATGTATCCAACCTATCGTTTAGCAAACCCCAGACCTTTTCCAAATGCCGCTGCTCGACACGGATACTGCCGACCGAAAGCCGCAGCGTGAATTTCCCATTTAGCTTGGTATGTGAAAGGTAGGCTTCGCCCGAAGCATTGATCTCATTCATTATCCGTTCATTGAGCGCATCGGGGTCGTCGACGGCGGCGGGGCACGCACGAAAACAGACAAGTGCGAACGGCACGGGGGCGAGCATTTCCCAATCGCTGCTTTCCTCAACCCAAGATGCAAAAAGTCTTGCCAGGCGGCAATGCTCGCGGAGTCGTGCGATCAAGCCTTCGCGGCCAAAGTAGCGGATGACGAACCAAAGCTTTAACGCCCGAAACCGGCGGCCAAGCTGGATGCCATAGTCCATGCCATTCTTGACCGAATCTTGTTCGGCGGTCTTTAGGTATTCGGCTATCAAAGAGAAGGCTTGTTTTAGCTGGCTCAGGTCTTTGCAGTAAAGAACCGAAAGATCAAATGGGGTGAAGAGCCATTTGTGCGGATTGACGACGATCGAATCCGCCCGTTCCCACCCGGTGAAATATTTACGAAACTCGGGCACGATGGCCGTTGAACCTGCATACGCGCTATCTACATGGAGCCAGAGCCCATATTTTTCACAAATGTCCGCAATTGCATCAACCGGGTCAACGCTCGAGCTCGACGTCGTACCTATGGTCGGGATGACGCAGATGGGTAGATAGCCGGCCTCGAGGTCTTCGTCGATCGCATCCGCTAATTTGTCGGCCATCATCTCGAACCGTTCGTTGCACTCGATCTTTCGCAAGCTCCGCAGGCCCAGGCCTAAGGTGATGGCGCTTTTGTCGATGGACGAGTGAACGTGCTCGCTAGCATAAACACGCATCAGCGGCAGATCGACGCGACCGCTCATTCCCTCATCGCGGACCCGCATATTCGCCCGTTCGCGCGCAGCCGCTATCGCGTGCATTGTTGAAACCGAAGCTGTGTCGTAAATGATCCCCTCGAAATGTGAGGGAAGATCCATCATCTGACGCAGCCAATCGAGAACGACGTCCTCGAGCTCGGTTGAGGCCGGCGATGTGCGCCAGAGCATCGCCTTCATATCAAAAGCCGCCGCCAGCATTTCACCAAAAACGCCGACGCTGCTCGTCGATGTCGAGAAAAGACCGTGAAAGTTTGGATGGTTCCAATGTGTGACCGCCGGTAGAATGAGTTTATCGACGTCGGCCATTATCCGTCCAAAGTCTTCGCCCGTCTCGGGCGCAGAGGTAGGCAGATTGTCCTTTAGCCAATCGGGGTGGATCTGCGACAACACTGGGAACTCTTCGATATGCTCGAAATAGTCGGCGATCCAGTCGACGACCTTATAACCCTGGCGTCTAAACTCATCGATTGGCATGTCGCCCAAGTTTTTAACTGCTTCAGTCATAAATCACGGGAAAATGGCTCCGGTGGCCTTGAAAAGGTGAAATGAACTCGACAGATTTCGGAATAAAAGTATAATAGCACCTACGAATATCTCGCCAACGTCTTAGAAACGAAGATTTACACGGGTCGCACAGTATCTTCTCGCTTTGCAGCGCAGCGACATTTCTTTTTCTCGCTAGGTAGGTATGGCAACCGAAGCAGCGGATATCGAACAAACTACAAAGGAAGGCTTCGTTCGCGGGCTCGGCCTTCTCGATTCGACAATGATCGTCGCCGGGGCCATGATCGGCTCGGGCATTTTCATCGTATCAGCGGATATCGCCAGACAGGTCGGTTCACCCGGATGGCTTCTCGTTGTTTGGGTTATAACCGGTCTCCTGACGGTAACCGCTGCGCTTTCCTATGGAGAGCTCGCCGCGATGATGCCCAAGGCGGGCGGGCAATACGTTTACCTGCGAGAAGCGTATTCGCCGCTATGGGGTTTTCTTTATGGCTGGACACTGTTTTTAGTGATCCAAACCGCTACCATCGCCGCGGTGGCTGTCGGGTTCGGAAGATATCTCGGCATTCTGATCCCGAGCATCTCGGAAACCAATTACCTGATCGAGCCCATCCGTGTTGGTTCCTCGAGCTACGCATTCTCATTATCTACAGCGCAGTTGGTCGGGATCTTGATGATCTCCTTTCTCACCTGGCTCAACACTCGCGGCCTAAAGATCGGCAAACTTGTTCAAAATACATTCACATTTGCAAAAACCGGTTCACTCATCGCCTTGATCGTGCTGGGAGTTATTGTCGGATTGGTCTGGCACCCGGATATCGCCGCGGCTAACTTTGGCAACCTTTGGACCGTTCGGGGAAATCTTCAGGACGTCGGCGGTGGATTGACCGCGGCGGTCGCCTTTGGGCTTTTCGTCGGCATCTGCGTCGCGCAGACCAACTCTCTTTTTTCGGCCGATTCATGGAATAACATTACATTCACGGCGGGTGAGGTTAAGGACCCGAAGCGGAACATTCCGTTATCGCTCGCCCTTGGCACGGGCGGTGTCATCACCCTTTACCTGTTGGCCAATGTCGCTTATCTTTTGACCCTTCGATTCGAGGATATTCAGAGGGTGCCGAGCGATCGGGTCGGCTCCGCGACCGCCGAGGTGATCTTTCCCGGGGCCGGTGCCGTTATTATGGCTGTCGCGTTTATAATCTCGACATTCGGATGCAATAACGGGCTCATTCTTGCCGGGGCCCGGGCATACTACGCCATGGCAAAAGACGGTTTGTTCTTTAGATCGTCAGGCGAGCTTAACAAATTTCACGTGCCCGCGTGGGGTCTCGTCATTCAGGGCATCTGGTCCGCCTTTTACGTTTTGCCCCGAACCGTTAAGACCGGTGCCGATGGAACGATCGCTTACGGCAATCTCTATGGCGATCTTCTGACCTATGTCATCTCGGCCGCGTTGATCTTTTACATCTTGACGATAATCGGGATCTTTGTCCTCCGTGCGAAACAACCCGATGCCGAGCGCCCGTATAAAGCTTTTGGCTACCCGGTGATCCCGGCGCTTTATGTCATAGTTGCATCGGTCATTCTCGTTGTCTTGTTCATTTATCAGACGACAGCGACATGGCCCGGATTGCTTATCGTGCTTACCGGCGTTCCGGTATATTTTATTTGGAGAGCCATGGCCGCTAAAGCGGGCTTGGGAACGAGCAATAATAGCTAAACAAAACTCAGGAGGTTTTCATGTCACTTTTTGCGACGAAACCAATTTCAAAGATCATCGCCGAGGCTGAAGAGACCGGCACACATACACTCAAGAAAACGCTGACTGCGTTAGATCTTACGATGCTTGGCGTAGGGGCGATCATCGGTACCGGAATATTTGTTCTGACGGGTCAGGCCGCCGGTAAACATGCGGGCCCCGCCGTCATTATCTCGATGATCATTGCGGGCATCGTGAGTGCGTTTGCTGCCCTCTGTTATTCGGAATTCGCAGCTAGCGTTCCGATCTCGGGTTCGGCATATGCATACGGCTACGGAACGCTCGGCGAATTCGTCGCATGGATCATCGGCTGGGACCTTATCCTCGAATACGCCTTCGGCGCCGCAACAGTGGCCGTCGGTTGGTCTGGTTATGTCGTCAGCCTGTTTAGAGAAACCCTCGGTATAAATTTTCCATTGGCGCTGAGTGCACCTCCCGGACTGGAACTTAAGTCGGCAGAGGGGGTAGTGATAGGACACGGAGTGTTCAACCTACCGGCTACCCTGATCGCAATCGCAGTGACGCTGTTGCTTATTCGTGGCATCAAGGAATCGGCAAGTTTCAATTCGATAATCGTCATGGTGAAGGTACTTGTCGTTGTGCTTTTCATTATTGCTGGAATCGGCTACGTCAATCCAAACAACATCGGTGTCGGTTGTGCGGCTGGCAGTCCTTGTGCTCAATTCATGCCGTTCGGGTTTACCGGCGTCGTAACCGGAGCAGCGGTCATCTTCTTTGCCTATATTGGTTTTGACGCGGTATCGACCGCGGCACAGGAAGCAAAGAATCCGAGACGCGATATGCCTATCGGTATACTCGGGTCCCTGGCAATATGTACGGTGCTCTATATCCTCGTCGCCGGCATCATGGTTGGCCTCGTAGATTACAAGCTGCTGACCAATGCCGCGGCGCCTATCGCAGTCGCCATTGACGCAGCATTAAAACAGGCTAAGGGAACCTCAATGGGAACGATCCTCGCGGTTTTCCCGACGATCATCAAGGTTGGTGCCGTTCTCGGGCTTAGCTCGACGATGGTTGTTATGACCATGGGCCAACCGCGTATCTTTTATTCCATGTCGAAGGACGGCTTACTTCCGGCGTGGGCGGCAAAGATCCATCCGAGATTCCAAACGCCGCATATAACGACGGCGATCACCGGCGTCATTGTCGCACTTCTGGCCGGCTTTGCTCCGATCAGTTTGCTGGGTGAACTGGTCAGTATCGGAACGCTTTTTGCGTTTGTGATAGTCGGCACCGGCATTATTATTTTGAGATCTTCGAATCCGGCCCTGGACCGTCCGTTCAGAGTTCCGTTCTCACCAATAATTCCAATTTTTACCGTTTGGTCGGCAGCATATTTGATGAACAACTTGCCGCTGGATACTTGGATCCGGCTTGTTGATTGGATGGCTATCGGCCTGGTTGTTTATTTTGCATATAGCTATACGCACAGCAAACTCACGGACAAATCCGGCGATGTACCCGATCAGACCGTCGCCGAAGGCTATGTACCCCCATTTTCGGCCTTGATCGGCATCGCCGGAGCGATTTTACTTACCATCTGGCAGGTATTGTATTTTCTTCCGAACACAAATTGGATCGACCTTGCGGTCCGCTTGTTTGCGTGGACAGTCACTGGCGTAATGATCACAACCTTGATGTATGGTAAAGGCGACCGCAGCGGCGAGCGTAGCTCGTCGGTTAGAAATTACGGGTTGATTGCTTCACTGATCAACCTTGTGATTTGGACCGCAATCACAATTTGGTACTTCATGTACGTTTATGGCACGTCGGTAGCCATGGGCTGATTGCTGGAATAACGCCGGGGCCGATATACTTCGGCATCGGCTTTGTAAAGCTAAAGACGTGGCGGACGGTCGGTCTCTTCGCTTCGGTGTTCAACATTCTGATCTGGTCAATGGCAGGCCTCGCCTGGTGGAAGGTCCTGGGCTGGTGGTAGAAAGTAAAAAGTCCATCGTGCTTACCCGTCGCAGGTAAGCACGATGGACTTTTTACTTTTGCCTTTTAATCTTCTCCGCCCGGCGCTCCCGGCAACGGCTCGTCTACCTTGGAAAGCACGTCCTTGTAGATCTTGATCGAACCGCTTGCTTCCATCTTTTGACGTACGGCGGCAAGATAATCCGAAAAGACTTCGCCCCGCTTTTTCGAGAGCATCTGATCCATCAGAGAGCTGCGCTGTTTGGCGTAATCCGCCATTTTTGCATCTTCGCGTTTCGTCACACCGACCACATACCAATTGTCACCAACCTTAAGTGGGTTCTTCGTCACATCCCCCGCTTTTAACGCAAAGATCGCGTCCTCGAGTTCCTGGTTGGTTGAGGCCGTGGCACCTTCGCCCAACGGCGAACCGAGAACGAAGCTCTTTTGGTCCTTCGCAGTCAAGCCTTTGGCTTTAGCCGCCGCGTCCAAGAGATCGGAAGAGCGTCGTGTAGGGAAAGAGTGTAGATCTCGGTGGT
>OCZT010001480.1_pt1 | contig 24297 bp, 25 predicted proteins | sample 1539031 | NCBI WGS metagenome assembly OCZT01 (sample SAMEA3539308, study PRJEB22396) | soil metagenome | biome: tundra; feature: field; material: soil | place: USA | collected 2010-05 | depth 0.15 m | reverse complement strand
GGCATACGAGATATTGGCGTGACTGGAGTTCAGACGTGTGCTCTTCCGATCTGGTCGAGCAGAACGGGCAGCGGCTGCGCGTGATGAAAGGCGCGGTGCGCACCATCGCCGAGGCGTGCGGGCTTCAGCCTCCGGCCATCGCAGCGTTGGAGGCGCGCACCAGCGAATCAGCCGCGAAGGGCTACCGGATGCTGGCGGTGGCCCGCGGCCCGGAGACGGGTGCCCCGGTCCTGGTTGGATTGGTGTCGTTGTATGATCCGCCGCGACCGGACGCCAAACAGCTCATCGCCGCACTGCAGGACCACGGTGTGGCCGTGAAGATGCTCACGGGCGACGCGCTGCCTGTCGCGAGCGAAATCGCGCGCGGCGTGGGACTGCCCAACATCCGGCGCATGGCCGACCTGAAGGCCGCGATCGCGCGGGCCGGCAACCCGACGGCGGATCTTTTTGCGGGTGCCGATGGCTTCGCGGAGGTTTTTCCGGAGGATAAATATATTGTGGTGCAGCATCTCCAGGCCGCGGGGCATGTGACCGGGATGACGGGTGATGGCGTCAACGACGCACCCGCGCTGCGCCAGGCCGAGGTCGGCATCGCCGTCAGCACCGCGACCGACGTGGCGAAAGGAGCGGCGAGCGTCATCCTGACCGAACCGGGCCTGACGAACATCGTGGCGCTGGTCGAGCAGGGCCGGACGATCTACCAGCGCATCCTGACGTGGATCATCAACAAGATCAGCCGGACGATCCTGAAGGCGGCCTTTGTCGCCATCGCCTTTGTGGTCACCGGCAAATTTGTCGTCTCCGCCTTTGCGATGCTGCTGCTGGTCTTCATGACGGACTTCGCCAAGATCGCGCTGGCCAACGACCACGTGCGCCCATCCAAAAAACCGGAGACATGGAACATCGGGGGTTTCATGACGGTGGCCGTGGTGCTGGGCGTCGCGATGCTCGCGGAGACGCTTTTGCTGCTCTGGGTCGGCTGGTCGCGCTTCGATTTGGCGGCCAACAACAGTGCCCGCTACACCTTCAGCTTCCTGTTGCTGCTCTACTTTGCCGTATTCTCGGTCGTGTCCGCGCGGGAGCGGCGCTGGTTCTGGTCAACGCTGCCCGGCAAAGCCCTCATGATTTCCCTCACGGCGGAGACGCTGGTGGGCACCCTCCTGACGCGCGTGGGTCTGCCGGGACTCAGGCCGCTGCCCTGGTCGCAGACGCTCGCGATTTTCGCCTATGCCTTGGTTGCATGCCTGGTCGTGAACGACACGTTGAAGGTCGCGCTGATCAAATGGCGCGTGCCCGCCGCCGCCGCCTAGCGTGCGCTCCGGGGTAGGGCAGGGTCTTCGACCTGCCACTGGATCCACGGTCAGAAGGCGACAGAAGGCGGGTCAGAGACCCGCCCTACTTCGACTCAGGCGGTCGCGTTTTCCGCGCCCGCCGAATATTTCCCCAGCACCGCGAGGCTGTTGCAGCGGGCACGATGGTGCAGCGCCGCCTGGGCGGCCGTGACATTCGCGGCAGAACATTTCCAGGTTTTTAGCGCCGCGTCCTGCAGCGCGCGCCCGAAGGAAAAACTCAATTTCCACGGAGCATCGCCCGCCCGGCAGATGGCGTTCAATCGCTCCGTCGCGGCCACGTCGCTTTGCCCGCCCGAGAGAAACACGATCCCGGGCAGCGCCGGCGGAACGACCTGGCGAAAGCAGCGGAGCGTGGCCTCGGCCACCTCCCTGGCACCGGCCAGTTGCGGGCACTCCTTGCCGGGCAACACCATGCCCGTCTTGAGCAACATCGCCTCCAGCGCGACGCGATGATCGGAGAGCACGCCGAACACGCATTCGAGTGTCTCGTGAGTGACCGCCTCGCACCGCGCGAGGGTATGGTTGCCGTCCATCAGGACTTCCGGCTCCACAATCGGCACCAGTCCGGCCTCCTGGCTCAGCGCGGCAAACAGCGCGAGGGCATGGGCGTTCGCCTCGAGGCACGGGCGGGTGGGGAGGAGCGCCCCGATCGAGATCACTGCGCGCCACTTGGTGAAGCGCGCCCCGAGTTCCCGATACCTGGCGAGCCGCTCGCGCAGCCCGTCCAGCCCCTGCGTGATTTTTTCCCCGGCAAAACCCGGCAGGTCGATCGTGCCCAGATCCACCTTGATGCCGGGAATGATGCCTTGCCGGGGGAGTGCTTCCGGAACCGGGGTGCCGCCCATCTTTTGGCGGATCGTTTCATCGAACAGGATCACCCCGCTGATGAATTCGTTCAGGCGGGGAGTCGTGAACAACATCTCGCGATAGGCCCGGCGGTTTTCCTCGGTGCAGGGAATATCGAGCGACTTGAAACGCTTCCCAATGGTCGGGAAACTCTCGTCCGCGGCCAGCAGGCCCTTGCCCGGGGCCAACAGCGCCGCGACGGTTGATTCCATTTCGGACGTATATTTCACGATGCAAGCCGAGGATACAATCGGGCGCCGATAAAGACCAGAATGGCCGTGGCCAGAAGGATGACAGCGTAGTCGTGACCCAGACCGAAGGTGCTGGTGCTGCCGGCCAGCATGAAAGTGCGCAGGGCATCGACGACATAGGTCAACGGATTGAGATGAGAAATGGCCTGCAGCCAGCCGGGCATGATGGCGGTGGGGTAAATCGCGTTGCTCGCAAAGAACAGCGGCATGGTGAGCACCTGGCCGACGCCCATGAAACGTTCGCGCGTTTTCACAATGCACGCGATGACCAACGAAAACGTCGAGAACAGCGTCGCGGCCAGGACCACGATGACCAGCACGTTGAGGAGTGCGAGCGGGCTCCAATTCAGTTTCACCCCGAGCAGCAGCGAGAGACCGTAAACGATCACCGTCTGCGAGAGGGAGCGGATACCGGCGGAGAAGCCCTTGCCGAGCACCAGGGCGGCGCGCGGCGTCGGGCTGGCGAGGAATTTCTGCACGATGCCGAGGTCGCGCTCCCAGATGACGTTGATGCCATAAAAAATGGCCACGAAGAGAACGCTTTGCGCCAGGATGCCGGGAGCGATGAAATCCAGATAGGGAATGTTGCCCGTGTGCATGGCGCCGCTGCGCGCGAACACTTGCCCGAAGATGAGCAGCCAAAGCGCGGGCTGGAGGGCGCGAGTGATGAGTTCCGTGAAATCGTGGCGCAGCTTGCGCAACTCAAACTCGGTGATGACGAACGTCTTCTCGATGAAGCCGGCTAAAGGGTGGATGAAAGCGGCGGTCATAGGGGTGGGGCTAGCCAAGGCGCTGGGCCGTGGCGCGTTCGGCGGATGCGTCGCGGAAGGTGCCACCGGAATCAAGGGCGCTGCCGGCATAGTGGACGAAGACGTCATTCAGCGTGTGGCCGGCGCCAAGCGAGGCCTCGAGCTCTTTGCAGGTGCCCAGCGCAGCCACCTTGCCCAGGTGCATGATCGCGATGCGATCACAATGGCTCTCCGCTTCCTCCAGGTAATGGGTGGTGAAGAACAGGGTCGTGCCGTAGTTGGCCCGCAGATCAACGAGATGTTTCCAAACCGCGTCGCGCGCAATCGGGTCCAGCCCAACGGTCGGCTCATCGAGGAAGAGCACCCGCGGTCGATGCAGCGTGGACTGGGCGATTTCCAGGCGGCGGACCATGCCGCCGGAGTATTCGCCCACCAGGCGGCCGCCGTCGGCGGTCAGGCCCATGAACTCCAATGCCTCCCGGATGCGCGCCTGCTGTTCGCGGTGTGGCAGGTCGTAGAGTTTGGCGAAGATGAGCAGGTTCTCGTAACCGGTGAGCGAACCATCGACGGAGACCGCCTGCGGCACATAACCGATGGCACGGCGAACGCCGACCGCCTGGGTGGTGATGGAGAAACCGGCCACGCGCGCCTCGCCCGAGGAAGGCGGCAACAGCGTGGTGAGCATCTTGATCGTGGTCGTCTTGCCCGCCCCGTTGGAACCGAGCAAGCCGAAGACCTCGCCGGCGCTGACCGAAAGGCTCAGCGCCTCGACCGCCGTAAAGGCGCCGAAGCGGCGCGTAAGGTTTTTAATGTCCAGAACGAGGTCGCTCATGGCATAAGGGATTACGCAAGAGTGGCGAGAGCCCCTTTGCTAAAACCGATCAGTTCGGAGGAACGCCCTTCGTGGATTTTCCGGGCCCATTCCGCGTCGGCGAGCAGGGCACGGCCTGCTGCCACCAAGTCAAAATCCCCCCGGTCGAAACGCCGGAGGAGTTCATCCAAAGGGCCGGGGGTCGAGATTTCTCCCTGGAAGGCGGCCAGAAAATCCCCCGAAAGCCCGATTGAGCCCACCGTGATGGTCGGTTGGCCCGTCAGTTTTTTGGCCCAGCCAGCAAAGTTCAAATCAGAGCCGGCGAACTCGGGCTCCCAGAACCGGCGTTGCGAACAATGGAAGATGTCAACCCCTGCTTCCGCCAGCGGAACCAGCCAAGTCTCCATCTCTTGGGCCGTAGTCGCGAGCTTCGCAGCATAATCCTGAAGTTTCCATTGCGAGATACGAAGACAGATCGGAAAGTCCGGGCCGACGGCCTGGCGAACGGCGCGAATTAGTTCCGCCGCGAAGCGGGTGCGTTCCGCCAAAGTTTGGCCCCCGTAACCATCGGTGCGTTGATTAGTGGGGTGCCAAAAGAACTGGTCGATCAAATAGCCATGTGCTCCGTGAATCTCGACCGCGTCAAATCCCAGCGCTTTGGCTTCTGCGGCCGCTTGTGCGAATGCCCGGATCGTTTCGGCGATATCGTGCGCGGTCATCGCGGCGCCGCCAATTTTCCCGGGTGCGGCGTAACCTGAGGGGCCCTCAAACGGAGCCGGCGGCAGCCAACCGGAGTCCCGGGGAGCCACCACGCCCATATGCCAGAGTTGCGGGGCCATGACGCCACCCCTTGAATGAACTTGGTCAATCACGGCCTTCCATCCCCGGAGGGGCTTCCCGCCATAAAAATGGGGAATGTTCGGATCATTGGAGGCCGCCGGGCGATTTATCACGGTGCCCTCCGATATGATCAGGCCAACTTCCCCTTCAGCGCGGCGCGAATAATAGTCCGCCACATTCGCCGCTGGCACCCCCCCGGGAGAAAACGAGCGCGTCATCGGAGCCATGACAATCCGGTTCTTGAGTTCAAGGGACTTCAACTGGAATGGCCGGAAGAGTTGATGGGTAGTCATAATTTATCTTGCGCGAAAATTTACGACCAGCGCCTGAGCCAGACGCCGTTTTGGTTTGATGAATTCTAGATGCATCGCCCCTTACGTCAACTTCACCACCATCTTGCCCACGTTCTGCCCTTGGAAAAGACCGAGAAACGCCCCCACCGTCTGCTCAATGCCCTCGACCACCGTTTCCTTGTTTTTCAGTTTGCCGGCGCGAAAGTAGCCGCCCGCTTCCTTTGCAAATTCATCCTGACGATCAAGCGAATCGCGAACGATCAGTCCTTTCATGGTCAGCCGTTGGGTGATGATCCGGTGCAGATTCGAAGGGCCGGGAGCCGGCTGCTCATCATTGTAGCCGGAAATGCCGCCGCAGGCGATGATCCGGCCATGCCGCCGCAAAGTGGCGAGCGCCGCCTCAAGCATTTCGCCGCCCACATTGTCGAAATAGACATCGATGCCGTCCGGCGCCACCCGGTTCAGCTGGGCGAGGATCGGGCCGGCCTTGTAATCGAACGCGGCATCAAACCCGCATTCTTCGAGCAGAAACCGGACCTTCGCCAAGGAGCCCGCTGACCCAAGGACCCGGCACCCGCGCAATTTTGCCAGTTGTCCGGCCACATTCCCGACCGCCCCGGCGGCGCCGGAAATAAAAACAACGTCGCCGGCTTTCACCCCGACCAGATTCAACCCGGCCCACGCAGTCAGGCCCGTCATCCCGAGGGCGCCCAGGTAAACCGAGAGCGGCTGTACCTCGCGGCTGACCGGGTGCAATTCCTTTGGCGCAGCCATGAAGTATTCCCGCCAGCCAAAATTGGAAGTGACGGCATCGCCCGGCTTGAACTCCCTGGCGCGCGACGCGACGACCTCGCCGACGGCGCCGCCGTCGAGTGGCCGGCCCAGTTCGAACGGTGGAACATACGATTTCCCCTCGTTCATGCGGCCGCGCATGTAGGGATCCACCGACATGAATAGGTTACGCACGAGCACCTGCTGGTCTGGCAGCGGCACCAGCTCGGTCCGCGCCAGGTGAAAGTTAGCAGCGGTGGGAAGCCCCTTGGGACGGGAGGCCAGCCGGACCTCGCGGCTCGAAATAATTGCCATAAGAAAACCAGCCCGGCCGCTCAAGGGCGGACACCAGCCACCGGGGACGGCTGTCCCCATGAACCGGTGAAAACGAACTGGCTGATTGGCTTGCGCTGACGCGGCGCCAGGTCGCGCTCCCGCAAGGCATCCGGCAATTCGTCGGCATTTGCCTTGTAGCCGATGGCCATCGCCGTCCACGCCTCGGAGTGCTCCGGAATCTGGTAAAGTTCCCGCGCCCGGTCCGGCAGGATGCCAATCATCTGGTGGACCGAGAGGCCGCGCGCCGTCGCCTCCATCACCAGATTGGCGGAGGCCAGCCCAAGGTCATGCACGGCGGCCCGGTTGTTCTTGTGGTTCTGCGCGAACTTCAGACTGACGATGCCCAGGACGAGCACCGGCGCGGCCTTGGCCCAGGTTTGATTCATGGGCACCAGTCAGGACAGCAGCCGCACAAATTCCCCGGGATTCTTGCGGGTCGCCACGAAATAGGTCCAGGGCTGCTCGTGATATGAGGAGGCGGCCCAGCGCGCCGCTTCAAACAACGAGCTGAGGTCGGCGTCCGGGACCGGCTGGTCGGCGAAGCCGTAGGGGCTCCACCGTTCGGCGAGAAGCTTCTGGATCGGATAGTCCGGCGATGCCTGCCTGGCGGCCGGGGAGGCGATGGCGGTAGTGGTCATAGGGAAGTGCAATTCTGCAGGCTGGGTTAGTTTTGTTTTTCCGCCACGCGGGCGCGTGGTGGCCGGTAGTTTTGGTTCTGGCCGGTGCCAGGGGAGGTTAGGTCGGAAAAACTCACGGTTCGCGCCGGTCCTTTTTCTCCGCTTCCCGGGCGGCCTGGAGCATTTGGTCATGCTCCGCCTCCTCGACGCCCTTGTCGACGAGCTGCTCGGTTTCGCTCCGCCCCTCGTCATCCTCGTCCTCGTTGGGGGACTCCGGCGCCTGATGCCCGGCCGAGCCCGGCACGGGATTCCAACGCAGGGATTCGGGCGCGGATTCCAGGATGGCCTCCTTCGGGTCCGCGTCCGGTTCACCCGCCAATTCGCGTTTGGCCTGCTCCCAATCGGACTTCGATACCTCCGGGGCGGAACGGCCGTTGATGGCGGCGAGTTCCACCGCGCGCTCCCGCACCATCGCACGGGTCACGGCGCCGATGCCGGTGAAGTTTTCAGTTATGACACCTTTGCTGAGAGGATTTTTTTCCATAAGGCCATGATTGTACCCTCAAAGACCGCCCGGACGATGGAGTGTTACCCGCGGCATGAAATATATTGCCGCTGCCGCGGAGATGGTCCCCCCGGCTTACATTTCCGAACGGAACAGCCCGCAGAAGTGATCGGCGAGATTCTGCCACGCGGGACGGGCATTAAATTCCTCGAGCGTGACCTGCCGGGACTGCTTGAGGTCCTGGTCGAACAGCTGCAAGGCCTGCCGGGCGACACCGCGGTCCAGCACGCTGACATTGGCCTCGTCGTTGATGCCAAAGGAACGGCTGTCGAAGTTGACCGATCCGAGGGTCACAAAGCCGTCGTCCACGATCATCATCTTGGCGTGATACATCGCTGGCAGGAAGCGGTGGAATTTCACGCCGGCGGCGAGGAGCGGCGCCCAGCGGGAACGGGAAGTGGCGCGGCCGAAGCTCGAGTCGTTGAGTGCGGGCACGATCACATCGATGGCCACGCCGCGGGCGCGGGCGGCGACCAGCATCGCGACCGCGAGATCGTCGGGCATGAAGTAGGCATGCGCGATCTGGATGGACTGGCGGGCCGACGCGATGGCGAGCAGGTAGGAAATGCGCGCATTCTGGGTCCCCTCCTGGGGCCCGCTTTTATAGCATTGGGCGGTCACGCCGCCGGCCTTGCTCGCGGGCAGAAAATAGGCGGGCCCCACGAGCAGGTGGCCGGTGGTTTGCAGCCAATTGGTCGCGAAGACCGCCTGCATCTGCGGCACGACCGGTCCCTCGGCGCGAAGCTGGAGCTCACGCCATCGATCGAGCCGTTCGGCATGGCCCATCCACGCATCGTCCACGCACACGCCGCCCGTGTAGCCGATGCGGCCGTCGATGATGAGCAGTTTCCGATGCGTCCGGTGGTTGAGATCCGCCTTGAACTGCCACCAGTGCTCATGTTCATACGTCACGAACTCGATACCGGCATCAAGCATCCGCTGTTGGTCCGCCAGCGTAAGCTGACGCATGCCGAGGCCGTCCACGAGGACATGCACCTTCACGCCGGCGCGCGCGCGTTCGCTGAGCGCGGCAATGAACTGGTTGCTAATGACGCCAGAGGACCAGATGTAGGCCTCCAACGTCACCGTCTTTTTAGCGCCGCGGATATCCTCCAGCATGGCGGGGAAAAACTCGTCGCCATTCGAATAGAGCGAGATCCGGTTGCCCGGGAGGAACTCCGCGGAGAGCAACGGACCGGACGACTCGGCAAACGCCGGCGTCAGCGGGCCGAAGTCGAGCACGACCGGATGGCTGAGGGTGCGGGCGGAGGTGATCCAGAAATATCCGGCGACCAAGGCGATCAGCGCGATGAGGATCAGGACCCAATGGTGCCGGCGTTTCGGGGGGCGGGCCGAACCGCGAGCGGGGGACTTCCGCCTCGTAAACCTTTTCAGCAGGTTCATGGTGGTCTCGTGGACGGCGGAGTGAGCCATGAAGAGGGGGACGGTGGGATGAGGTTGAAATCCTTGGGCAGCCGCAGAGTACGGTGCCCGTTCGCCGTCATACGGCCGCGCCGGTGCAGGATGCGCTCAAAGCGCTGCGCGGCCTATGGGGTTTAACCCGCGGTCAACCCTCAGGCAGATCCCGGCAAGCCGTTTTTCCTGGCTTCTTGCGGCGATTACCCAGTGACCTCGCATCACTATTGCCTCCAGTCGGGGAAGATCGCATGCCTCGGCGCGTGCCCCTCCATCCCCGCCTTTCGTTCCAAGGACGCTTTGGGCGAAAGCTTTTTTGGCAGAATTGGCTGGGGGCCATCTTCTTGCTGGGGCTGTCAGTTGCCTTGGGCATGGTGCTGGGCCGGGCGGGGACAGCCGGCGAGATTCTGGGCACGATCATTTCCGTCGCCGGTGTGATTGCGGCTGCCTGGATCTCCCTCGCCACCCAGGTCAAGCGCTGGCACGACCTCGACCGCTCGGGTTGGATGGTGCTGCTGAATTTCATTCCCGCGCTGGGTTTCTTCATTTGCGTGACCTGCCTCGGATTTCTGAAGGGCAAACCCGGCCCGAATCGTTTCGACGTGAAAGGCGTCACGGTGGCGCCAGTGGACGCGCCGGCTGCCGTCCCGGCGCCGGCCGACGGCGAACCACCCAAGCTGGCAACATCGGCGCCGGGGCGCTCCAAATGGCCAAAGCGAATCTTCGCTTCCATGCTGGGCCTCCTCGCGCTGGTCATGCTGGGCGGGGCCGGCTTTTTTCTCGTTTCGCCACGGGCCGATTGGGAGACGCGCCGTTCCTGGCTGCGGGCCACCATGGGTTCGCCGACGGAATGTCAGGCGATGGCCTGGCGCTATCGCGCCGGGCGCGGCCTCCCGCAGGATTTTTCCAAGGCGGCGTTTTGGTTTCAGCGGGCGGCGGACAAGGGGATCGCGTCGGCGCAGTATGACCTTGGTGTCCTCTATTTCTACGGACTCGGCGTGACGGCCGATCCCGTGAAGGCCCGGCCGCTGCTGGAGGCTGCAGCCCGGCAGGACTACGTTCCGGCCATGACTCTGCTGGGGTTGTGTCACGAAGCCGAGGAACCGGGGAGCGCCACGGCTCTCACGCTTTGGGAACAGGCGGCTGACGCTGGAGACCCATGGGCCGAGTCTCTGCTCGGCTCCGCGTGCCTGGCGAAACGGGCCGAGGGGGATGGAAAGGAAAATTTGATCCGAGGATTGTATTGGCTCGAAACCGCCCGGCGCCATGGCGTCGAGACGGTCGGGGGACTGCTGCAGCATGTCTGGGCGACGGTACCCGCTGAGGAACTCGAGGCGGTAACGGAAGAGGTTTTTGGCCGCCTGGATAACGGCAAGCCGGATCCCTTGCCCCATGAAGTCGCGGCGCCCGCACCCGAGACGGCCCCGCCGGGAGACCGCCCGCCGCCGAATGAACCCGCGGAAACGGCACCGGGCGACGTCCAGCTCGGCGGCGAGGTTCTGGCCAAGGTCCGGTCGCTGCCCGAATACGTCACGGTCAGCACCCTGTATGCCGAGAAGAGCCAGACCGATCCGAACTGGCCGGCGTCAGACGAGGGCCAGGCAGTGGGCCAGTATCTGCAGACGATGCGCACCGATGCCCAGTCGGCCGTCTTCAAAAAGGGCGGCGATGGAAAGGTGGTCCTGGAGTATTCGGTCGGCGGCAACACGGTGAGCGACGAAGGCGTGCGGGCCGAGGACATCGAGAACAACCCGGAGCAACGGGAGTCCATTGTCACGGCGTTGGCCCAAAACATCGTCGGGGCCCCCCGGCCGATGAAGGTCGCGGAATTTCTCAAGCAGGCGGGCAAGACGGGAGGAGAGGGAAAATGAAAACCTCGATCCAATTGCCTCCGGGCCGCGCCGGCCTGCGCCGGACCGCCGCGGTGCTGGCGCTGCTCGTTTTCGCGGCCGCCGCGCGCTGTGACCCTCCCCCGGTTGAGCCCTACGAAAAGGACGTGAACTTTCTTGCGAGCAAGGTCGCCCAATACCGGTACCGGTTGAAATCCACGCCGGAGGGCGCCCAGCGACTCTCGGCGATGGAGACGGGCGTCGCGGAATTGAAGTCAGCGGTCTCTGAGCTCAAGGAGCAGTCTGGGGAAATTGAATCCAAGGACGGCCACCTGAAATACCTCAAGGACATGGAACTGGGCCCGAAGGAGCGGGCGGTCGAACAGGTGCGGCGTTCCTATAAGGCCTTCGTGGATGACTCCAACCGGGACTTCGACGCCTTGCGGCAGGCCATATCCGTCCACAACAGCGCGAATAAAATTTACCAGCTGCCGGATGAGCAGGGGGCGCTGGATGCGTACAACGCCGAAAAAGCGGCGCTGGATAGTCGCACCGAGGCGCTCAAGGCGCGGTACGAGGAGAAGAATGGCGAACTACGCGCGCTGCTCGACGCGGCAATCCAGCTTTACACGAAGGCGCAGGAGGAATTCAGCGAGACCGCGACCAAACGGGAGCAGGCAGCCCAGCGCTTCCAAACCCAGGCCGACCAATACGCGAGTTCGCGGGGTGCCGTGGTCACCGAGCTGGAGGCTCTGGACAACGAGCCAGCCCCGGCGGTCATCGTGCCCCTGACGCCTTTTTCCAATGGTGTGCCGATTGGCGAGGCCGGAACGGTTGCGATCACCAAGGCGCCGATCGGTCCCGGCAACAACACCCACGCCCTCGACCAGTTGCGCGTGGTGACGGCTTCGTCGCGCGATGCGGCGCCGGTGGATGAGAAAGGCCGGCCCGTGGCCGGGCCCGCCGAACCGGTGGCCAAGCAAGAGAGCGGCTATGTTTTTGATAATGGGGTGGGGACGGGCATGGCGGCGCTGCCCGAGGTGGGCACCCCGGCCAGCAAGCCGGCGGAGGCGGTTCCCCTGGTGGTGCCGGCCGCGCCGGAGAATGCTCCGCCGGCGATCAAGAACAGCCCGACGCTGCAAAAATTCGCGCAAGCGCAGACGGATGGTTTCTCCAAACTCGACCAGCTCTACCAGCAGCGCCGTGAGCTCATGCAGCTGGGAGCCAAGGCGACCCCCGAGGCGTGGACGCAGGTGGTGAAGGAAATCTCCCAGACCCAGGCGGCGGTAAACATGGCGGGGGTCGGCCTGAAGTTGACGGAAGGCTCCCAACTCATCGACCTGACGATCGTGCCCAAGTCGCAGCACAAGGTCTCCGACCTGACACTTCCACCTTCGCCATCGCCTGAAACCAAGCAACCATGATCCATCGTACCGCGGTCGCCGCGCTTCTTGTGCTGGGAATGGGCCTCTTTTCGCCGGCGCTCAGGGCACAGGCCCTCGAGCTGGCGGCGGTGCCCGCGGACTGGCCGGCGGACTTGCAGGCTGAATTGAAGACCCAGCGGGACCAGATCCAGGCCCGCTGGGATAGGTTTCTCGCCGATCAGGCGGCGTTTGTGAGTGCTTTTGCCGGCACACTCGCGGGCACCCCGCAGGCCGCGGCCGCGGCCGCGCGCAAGGCGGAACTCAAGCACAAGGCGGATGACATCGTGGACGACGCGGACCGCTTCAACGAGCGGGTGGCCCAGATCGCGAAGCAGCGGGCGGCCGTTTCCCCGCCGAAGGAACTGGATCCGGACAGCCGGCGCGTCATCGAAGGGATGCTGGCGCTGGCCCAGCAGCTGGACTGGAGCGCCGAAAAGCAGGCGCGGCTGAAAACGGCCTTGTACGAACTCGGCGGTGACGGGGTGGACACGAAGGCTGGCGAGATCCAGCAGGCCTGGGTGGATATTCTGGCGCGCCGGCAGGATCCTGCACTGGCGGCAGCCGCCTCCGGGGGCGAGGGGCCGGGGTGGGCCAGTGCCGGCGTGCAAACCAACTCCAGCGACTGCGCGATCTTCGCCTTGGCCAACGCAACCGGCCGGCCCTACGGCTATGTGGCGGCGGCGGCGACCAAGCTGCTGGCCGAAGGGAGTTGGCGGCGGGACGCTGACCGCGCGGATCCCCAGCAGGCCATCGAGCGGGCCGGCCTCAATGGCGGGGAGGTCATCATGTTGGCGGAAAGCTTCGGACAGGCCGAGGTGGTGCGGAGCGGGGCCTTTGCCGAGACGCTGCGCGCGGGCCGCCCGATCATGATCAACGTGATTCCCTCCGCGGGCGAGGGCGCGCACGAGGTGGTGCTCACCAAAACATTTTCTCACGGAGGCGAGACTTGGTTCGAGATGACAGAGTCGTACCAGAAACCGACCGTACGCCTGTACCTGCGGGAGCGGGAACTCGGCCTCATCCTGCAAGAGCGGGGAGTCGCCTATCGCCCGGAGCCCGGGACCACCACGCGACTGCTCCGCTAGGGCCGCGAGCCGGGCAAACGCCTGGCTCGCCCAACTCATGCAACAAAAACGCCTCCCGATGTTCGGGAGGCGTTTAAAATTGGGTGCAGGGGCTGGATTTGAACCAGCGATTTTACAAGGGAGCGAAGTTCCAAAAGCACAATGGGACGCACAAAAAGTCGCTCAACTGCTCCGAGTCGTCGAAGCGTGGCCGAAAATTCGGCGCGAGCTAAGGGTCGCGATCAACGCCATAGTTGACGCTGCGAAAGGAGAACCGACGCCGTGAGCGCGGCTTGGGATGATATTTTGCTCGGTGAGCGGCCAGCATCGGAAGCCGATGCGAAGAAAGGGCGCGAATCCGGCTCAGGATGCGAGCTTACGCCGGACAGTCCCATTCAAAGCGGATCGGGGGAGGGCGAGCAGGCCGGAGCCGCGCGGAGCGCGGCCCGGCCTGCCGCCCTTCCTTGTCTAAATAGTAACAATTACCCGAAGTGTCCTTACTCCCTGCGTAAATCCGTTGTCACTTATCAGGGCAAACCGGGAAGTGCTACCCAGGTCACGAGCACAGTCCTGTCGAGTGGAGGAAATGGGATGGACCGGGAAGGGCGCGATTGGTTGGTGGAGAAGGATGGCGTCACGTGGTCCAATTGGGGTGCAAGGGAAACGCCTTCCGAGGCAAAACGGGCGTTTGCGCTTCGCAACAATCTCAAGTCGTTCTTCGATCACTATGGCCGGGAACATTGCGCTTTTTTCACACTGTCCCCGCTGCCCGGCACAGAGCCGAAGGAACTTGCCGCTAAGTTTAACGATGCGCGAAAACGGGAATTCGGCTGGATGCTAAGTTATGTCCGTGTCCTTGAGCCTCGGCGCGATGGCACGGCGCACCATCATTACGCGGTCGCCACAAAATTCGACATGCGACCGGATGCATTCGACTGGGCTGCATTCAAGGTGTGCCAGGAGCAGGCCCCGCGCCGTGGAAGTCCTCCCGGTCCACTCTTCGCAGAGATGCGGCGGCGCTATTCGTCGAATGCAACACCCGAGCTTCGGGACTGCTGGAAAGAGAATAAGGCGGTAAGCAAAGCCTACGGGCTAGGCCGGGCGGAAATGCTCCCAATTCGCACGTGTGCCGAGGCGATGGGGCACTACGTCGGGAAATACTTGGCGAGCGGGACACACTACCGGAATGCCAAGTGGAAGGGAGCGCGGCGGGTTGAATATGACCGCAAAGAAAGCCTGCTATGGAAATCCTGTGGCTCCGCCTTTGGATTCGTGTCCGAGGGCTCACGCGAATGGAGAAACCGAGTCGATGAAATGGCGATGGCGTCGTGTGTCGAACGGGATGACATCGTGGGCTTTCGGCGCACGTTTGGGCGCACGTGGGCATACGACATGCGCGCCTCGATCATGGTCACACCTCCGGAGGCGTGGCGGGAGTATTTGTCCTACCTCGTTGACGTATACGATGGAACGATGCCGCCAGAGCGTTGATATGAACTCCACCCTCTCAACGGGATCTCTTCTCTTCCGCTACCAGCCATCGTCTCAGACGGGCAAAAACATACGAAAGGTTCGCGGGCTTAGTCTTCACCGCCCTTTTCCCGTTTTGCCGTATGTCGTGCCGACCTGGCTGACCGCTATGCGACAGTTCCACCTTGAGTGCTCGTGCGGTGCGGTTATCCTTCAGGGAAATCCGGAATCGAGCGATTCTACGTGCCATATTGGCGCCACAATAATTTACCCCTCGGTTCTTACAATGCCCTATCCAAAGCATCTTTGCAGGATTGAAGCGTGTAAGCACCGCGGTTGATTCAACGTTCTGCTGGATCGAGACTCAAAGCGTGAATGAAATTCCACAGTTGATGTGCGGGGCATTGGCGATCTGCTACACGCGAATTGACGAGCGGCACCGACCAACGCAAAAGACGCGCCACACGGTCAACGGCCGCCCTCAAGGGGCAATGGCGGGCCTCGCGATTTGTCAGTATCCGGGCGATCCGGGCTTCTACCTTTTCTATTGTGACGCCGACTGGAAGGTGCTCACCGACACGTTGCATGATAGCTTGGCGCGTGCTCAGGCCCAAGCCGAGTTCGAGTACCAGGGTTCGTCGTTAACGTGGGTTGAGATGCCCGCCGTCAACAAATGAGTCACCAGCAGAACCAATCCCTGCATCCAACGTGGGCCTTCGGCTTTCGTGGATGACATCAACGTTAGCCATGAGAACGCTTTCCCTCGCGGCATTGGCGATTGCTCTCGCCGGATGCGCGTCTCCTCCCGAGCTAGTGCATGCCGGCGAAAAGTTTACCGCCGAACAAGTCTATGCCCGCCGGCTCGAGTTTTCTAAGAAGATCGTCCGCGCGGAATTCGTGTGGAACTACGGTTTTGAGAAGTGCACGGCCTATGTCCCTGCAGAAGGTGGCGGACTTCACTTTCTTCGCATTGATTTCGACGAGAAGGCGGTTCGCGCAGCCAGCCCCAAAGAGTGGGAAGTTGTGCAGCGCATGAAGCGTGAGCTCAGCAAGAGTATGTTGGACGCGTTGAAGAACCGACCGAAAGAAAGCAGACTGGCCGAGTTCGCGATGCGAGTAGATGCCAGTGTCGAGGTGATCCTGTCTGCTTATGAATTCAGAAAGGATGTCATTGTTATAGGAAATGATCTGACCCTAAAGGTTGTTGCTATTCACTCAATCCATGAAGAAGAAGGCTAACCAGATCATCACAGACAACTCCGGGGCTTCGCCCCTCCGTGTCTGACTGATGACGTCAGCCTAAGAAGGTTTCGCCTCGCTGATAGTGGTTGACAGGATGCAAACGGATGCCATGAGAGCAGTCATGGCTGATTCCTTTCCATTCATCAAAGTTGATCCCGCAGACTACAAAATTCTAGGAAAGCCGGACCCCGAGACGCGCATCTATCGGCGTGAAGGTTCGCCCGACCAAATTGAGGAATGGGCGGACAAAGTATTTAAGGTGGCAGGAGACTGCGTTTCGCCTGGCGGCGGCATCTGGTATGCGGATGTTTCCCGAGCCGGAATTTATAAGGCAATCAACGAAGGGCGGCTGACGGCGTTCGGATTCCACATCACCACTATCTCCCGGAGCGTTTTCGGTTTCAAAAGAAAGATGCGAGATACTCCCGCAATCCTTATCCCGGTCAGCGAGTGCAAAGCTTGGGGCAAGATCATAGCGGAAAAGGTGAGGGCCAAAACTCTCACGTCAGAAGACAACCCCGGATGGGTGGATGAGCGGACATACCGGAAACTCGAGGCGGGGCCATTGCTGGGCAAGTACCCAAAGAGGAAAACCAAGAAATGAACGTTGCTGGCACAACTGATTCGCTTTTGGCGTACCGGGATGCGGCGAAATATGTCGCCCTGTCACTGCGGCAATTTCGTCGGGTGTTCATCGACACCGGCAGTCTGCCGATTGTTTGGGTGAGCGTGAGGCGTCCCCGGATTCGTCTCAGCGATCTTAACACCTGCCTGAAATCAAAGACAGTGGACTTCGGACATCAGCAAACATCATGAACAAAGTGTTTCACACACGGGTTTACCCGATTTGCGAGATGGTCGGTGGGAAAAAAGTCGTCGTGAATTACCGGGGCTATTTCACGTTGGAAGAAAACGGACCCCGGAAATGGAAATCTCTGGGCACTCCGAGCCGGGAGATCGCGCATAAGAGAATTTTGGAGAAGGCACTCCAGGCGCAGCGAGTGCAAGAGGGGATGTCGCCGCCCGATGCGCAGCGTGAGACGGCGGCAAAGACTGCGGTCCAGCTGGTGAACGATTACGAAAAGTATCTTTTGGGCCAAGGTCGGGCGAAGAAGCATGTCCATGATACCACGACGCGCTTGCGGCTGATGACGCGCGAAATTGGCTGGCGTGGAGTCAACGACATGCGCCCCGACAACTTTCAAAGCTGGCAGACCAAGTTGTCATGCTCCCAAAAGACCAAGAAAGAGTATCAGGTCTCGGCGTGCGCCTTTCTGAACTGGTTGGTGGGGACTGAACGCCTCGCCAGCAACCCACTCGCAAAACTCGACATGCCAAAGGTGCTGGGGAAACAGGTTCGGGAATCTCGGGCCTACACGCAGAAGGAATTTGCCCTGCTGCTGGGAGTGGCCGGGAAATACGGGCTCGGATACCAGTTCTTGCTCTACACCGCCTGCCGATGGTCTGAGGCGCATGCCGTTGTGTGGGACGATCTCCACCTGGACGGGGCTTCTCCTTATGTGCTGTTGCGAGAGGGCACAACCAAGAGCGATAAGCGGCGTCGGGTGGATCTGAAAGCGGAGCTTGTGGAACTGTTGCGAGCGTCCCGCGATCCCAATGCGTCACCAACCGCGAGAGCGTTGGAAGGTCGCCTTGCCTGTTACGACCTATTCCGGAAGCACCTCAAACGGGCGGGCATCGAGCATAAGAACGGGCTGGGGCAGGTGGTTCATCTTCATGCGCTGCGTAAGACTTGGCAGACCTGGGGCGCGGACCATGGCGTCAATCAACGGGCTGCACAGGACGTTCTAGGGCACTCTGACGCCAATCTAACGGCCAAGGTGTACACGGACCGGGCCGGTCTCGGGATGCGCGCAGAAATGGCCAAGCTGCCGTGGGTTCTTCCTGCGGATGCCAATGCACAGCCGGACGCACAAAAAAGCGGTTTCCCGAGTCCTGCGGTGTCACTTGGTGACATTATCGGCCAACTGGTCACGGTACTAAAAGCTGCGGGCAGCGAGCAACTTGAGACCCTCAAGGCCCTCCGTGACACTTCAGGTCACGAAGGGAAATTGGGTGCAGGGGCTGGATTTGAACCAGCGACCTTCAGGTTATGAGCCTGACGAGCTAATCACTCTAAGTCCTTCATCACAAATGGCAGGCAGGGTATTTAGCCCTTTCGGATAAGGAGATTTTGGTGATTGTTTGGTGATTGGCGAGAATTGGCGACGCTTGGCGAGACCGATCATCAAGCGGCGCGAGGGCACTTTAAGGGCCGCGCTCGACTGGCTCAATCAATAGGCGATGGACGACCAGGACGATGTCCCGACGCGCCCCCAGCTGTGAAATAGTTGACCACGGATAAACCGCCGGCGCTCCGATGTGCTTTTCCGGGCGGAGCATTTCCATCCCCAGTCGCTGGGTCACGCGGTGACGAGTATCCGGAGGCGAAGAGGAGGCAGCCCCAAAAAGAGACGCCTATCTCTTGCTACTTCCAAATGATTGAAACGACACAAAATACCACCTCGCCAGCAAGGCCGCGTGGAGTCGCCGCTGCGAGACAGCACGATGGTTTCGCAGTTCTTGACAACTCCGTGGTTCTTTCTCGCCAGCAGCGCGAGGCGCTCGATCTGTGCGTGGAATCGGGGGAGTTATTTTTTGCTCAATGCGGCCAGTGCCCTGGGCCAATCCGCCCGCGCCTGTTCCAACTTCTGTGCGCACCCACGGGATCGGGAAAATCCATGCTGATAGAGCGAGCGGCGGAACTGTTGGGAGCTTATTACCGACGGATGCAGCGCGGTGATTTGGCACCGCAGGGCGCTTCGCGGATGCGGGCGTCGATGTTCCAAATACTGGATCTTTTGGTGCTCCATGAGCGGGTGCTTATTCACATAGACGAGCTGGATAAGTTTGGCGCTGAGGGAAGCGGCGCGACGCCTGGCAATGATTGGGGGGCCTCGATTTTCTCGGATCTATGGAGCGCGCTCGACGGGGTGTTCCCCATCGATTCCTACTTGGCACTGGAAGATCGTCCTCGCGCGAAGGACCCGACAGTGAACCTGCAATACCTCGAGAAGCGGGTGCGCAATTGTCTCTACATCGTCGGCTCCGGCACTTGGCAGGACATTTTCGCGCGGGCTGCCAAACCAAGCGTTGGTTTCGCGACCGGCCTCGATGAAACCCCCCAGGCGGTGACCGCGGCGGACGTGAGGAAGTCACGGCTGATCAGCCCGGAGCTCCTCGCGAGATTTAACGCCAACCTTCTTGTTCTCGGCTATCCTGATCGGGATGAAGTCGTAAATCTTGTCAGGGCATCAGGGATCGCGAAGTTGGCCAAGGAGGTGGGCTACGACATTCTCCCCGATGACCTCGATTTTCGGAAGGGTGGCTATCGAGTCCTCGAAACCCTGCTCAGCCGGTTGCTGTTGCTCCAGCACCGGCGTTACCGGAAAGCCAATTTGGCGAAGCCACGAGCGGATATCTCTTGTGGCACAAAGATTGGAAACTAACCCGCCAATGCCAAACGTAACCTTACAAATTCTCGACCAGCGCGGGTCGCCGATCCGTCTGGGGCCGTTGGTAGCCGCGGGGGCAGAAGGGAGCGTCTACGTGTCAGGCGTCAATCCGGAGACGTTGATCAAGGTTTATCATCCGGCCTCACCGGAAGAGAACCAGGCGCGTGACCGTAAGGTCCGTGCCATGCTGGCGGCGGACAACGAACTGAAAACCCACCGGCGCCTGGCGTGGCCGCAGGCGCCGGCGCTGAACACCAATGGCGTCGTCGTTGGCTATATCATGCACCGGATTAAAGGCATCACCCTGGTGCCGTTGAGCGCACCGGTAATGATGGCGCGCGACCTACCTCATTGGACTCAGCGCCACGTGTGCCGGGTCGTTCACGATCTGGCATCGGTTTGCCACTTGCTCGAATCGCGGGAGGTTTGCATCGGGGATTTCAACCTCAATAATTTCCTCACCCGTCGGGAGGACGCGGAAACCTCCTGCATCGACTGCGACTCGTTCCAGTTGCGCGCCCACGGTGAACTCTTCCCCTCCCGCGTCTACACCCCGGAGTTTTCGTCTCCCGAAGTGCTGGCGCAACCCGAGCGCCAACGTTGTCTTGGCGCTGCCCAGTTCCGTTTCTCGGGCGCTTTGTTTTTCTTCACCCTTCTCTGTCGCGGTGCCCACGCCTACCAAGTGAAGGGAGGTGGCTCGCCCGAGGACAATATACTAAAAGGCCGCTTTTTCGTCGGTCCCAGGGGCGTGGCCACCGCCGGCACGAGCGACGCCATCTACGCACGCTACCGTGCGCTGTCTCCGCGGATTGCCGGCCTCATCAAGCGGACGGTCATCCAGGGCCACAGTTCGGACCTCAACGCGCGACCCTCCTTCAGCGAGTGGGTGTCTGCCCTGCGCGAGTATTACCAGACTCTTCCCAGAAACTAAACCAACCAAAAATCCTATGAACCAACCCCCAAAAATCCTGATTGATGATGGCATCGAACTGTTTGCCGGCAACCCCCAGGCACGCTGTCCCGTTTCCCTCGTGCTGGACACGAGCGGCAGCATGCAAGGGGCTCCGATCGCCGAATTGCAGCAGGCGGTCCGCATGTTCTATCAGGAAATCGCCCGCGACCCTCTTGCTTCGTTGCGCGTCAGCCCGTCTGTGGTCGCGTTCGGCGGCAAGGTGACGCAGATCGTGCCGTTTTCTCAAAATATGGTCGCTGGGGCGGATGCGCCCGAGCAACTGGTGGCGGAGGGCAACACCCCGCTTGGCGCCGCGATCTGTGCCGCTGTCCAAACGATCAAGGAGCAGATCCAGCTCTACCGGCAGCACGCGATCCCTAGCTACCGGCCGTGGGTGATCCTCATGTCGGACGGGCATCCCACCGACGAGTGGCGGCAGGCTGCTTCCGAGTTAAAGGAGCTCTCGAGCAAGGGCTGGACCGTGTTGTGCATTGCGATTGGCTCGCATGCCGATCTCACGGCCCTGGCTGAGTGCAGCACTATCGAGCCGCGGCGTATTGGGACATTGGAGTTCGCCCCGTTTTTCCGCTGGCTTTCAACCAGCCTGAAAGCGGAGAGCCGCAGCGCTCCTTCCAATCGGCAACCGATCGGTCTGCCGGCGACGCTTGGGTCCACCGTGGTCAACTGATCTGTCCTCCCATGACCACAATCGCAAGAAGCCGATTTATCGGACAACGGTGGACCTGTGGATCGGTTACGAAAACCGGTCTGCGGCATCTGGCACAAGGCCATGCCGGGCAAGATGCCGCCTATGCCTGTCGTAAGGCTCGACCTATCGTGCTCGTGGCCGACGGCCGCGGAAGTTCAGACCATAGCGAGATCGGCGCGGCTGCGGTTCCGGACTGCTTTGCCAGCACCGTGAATCTGAACGAGTCACTTGTGGCGCAATGCCTAGATATGGCCGGACTTGATCCCGCCCTGCGGGAAGAGCGCTGGGCTCAGTTCGCGCAAATCCTACACCGGGCTCTTGTGGCGCGGCAGGAAGAACTGGCACGAGCGCACTCCTTGGAACCAGTCGAGCTGGAGTTTACGCTGGCGGCTGCGGTTGTCGGGACTGAATACGTCGGGATTCTCCAGCGGGGGGACAGCAGCGTGGCCATCGAGCGCCGGCTGGGGATGGAATTGGCTTTGCCCCCCGACCGGGGGGAATTCGCAAGCGAAACCAGTTTCATCAGCCCAGATGAGGGCACATCCACCCCGCTCGGTTCGCGGATTCTTCCGATGGGCGACGTAACCGGGTTGGTGGCATTCACCGACGGGCTCTCCCAACTTTGGATTGATGCTCGAACCCTGGCGGTGGCGCCGGGGGTTGGACGCATCTTGAGAAATCTCGGCGACCGGACGTGGGACCAGCAGCGCTTGGACGCATTTTTGGACCGGCCCATCTGGCAGCAGTGTGACGATGACGACAAAGGCGTTGCCTACTTGGCCATGAGGACATCCCGGCGGCCTCGTTCGCGACATTAGTAGAAACGGCCGCGAAGGTCGATCGCGCGAGGCCCATTCCATCCGGGCATTTGAAACAGGCCGGACGAATGGACGGAGGCGCCCCGGTTCTCAAATTCTATCTTTTGTCATGTCCGCAAGCATTGAAGCGATGCCTCCACAACATGTCGTTCGGGGTATTACGGTGGTCTACGCGATTGAACACCTGAATCTGCTCTTCCCTCGCGGTTGGACCAGATTGCCTCCCGGGGTTTATCAAGCGGCGACGGCTTCCTGGCTTCGGGAAAATGAGGCGCATTACTATTCTTGGATCGCTGTGATATTCAGCGCCACTTCAAGGAGGGCACCGCGGTTGATCAGGCCAAAGCGGAAGGCAAAACGATCGTGCTGATCGATCCACTTTATCAGGAAACCCGCGGCGTATGAAATCGAACCCGGGAGGCAGGGCGCACGATCCGGTGTCCCAGACACTATCTTTTCATTGAGGATGAACAGATATTTTCGCTCCCCCTTTTTCACGGCAATAGTCCGTATCGCTCTCGGTTACCTGCTGGGACGAGTCCTCTATGTGATCGGGCGTATGTTGCTTCGGGGAATAGGCATTTTGTTTTTCCTCTGGATCCTAGGCTGCATCGGCCGGTGACGTTGGGTCGCAAGCGGGGAGCGCAGCGTCCTTCCAAGACCGAAAACTAACATAACGAAACCCCATCACGGCACCCATGCGCATTCTACACTGTTCTGACCTCCACGCCTCTGCGTCAGCTTATCAGTGGGTCATCAAGCAGAGCCCGAATTACGACCTGGTTTGCCTGACCGGCGATTTGCTCAACCTGAATCCCTACCGACTTCCCGCGGGCCAGATCGAAAGGGTGATCGCCGACCTCAGCCAAATCAAGACGCCGCTGGCGATCTGCTCCGGCAACCATGACAATTTTGCCGCTTACGACAGTCGCTTGACCGATGCGAGATGGCTGCAGGAATTGCGGCGGGCCGGGGTTTGGATGGATGGGGACAGATTTGAAATCGAAAGCCATCGGTTCCGCATCTTTCCCTGGATGGGTATAGTGCCGGTGATAGCTGCTTCGGAAGAAATTTGGCTGATGCACGCGCCGCCCGATCTCTCGCCCACCAGCATTGTGCGGGGTGGGGTTGATTTCGGGGATTTCTCACTAGGCGAGCTGTGTCGCAGCGGCGGCGGCCCACACCTGGTCCTGTCGGGACACGTTCATGATCGCGTCGCATGGAGTGCAAAGATTGGGCGGACTTGGTCTCTCAACCCAGGTTGCGACTTGGACGCCACGATCCCCAACCATATCGTGATCGACCTGTCGCGGGGCCATGCGGCCTTCCATGGCTCAGCCGAATCCCTCGGTTCTGCCAGGACCGTCGTGCCTCTTACCTAGTCCGTCGGGTATATCACCTGCTTCGCTCTTGAGCCTGTGTTCGCAGCCCAGTGCCAGTGCGGATCAGTGGTTTGATGGCGGCGGAGTGGAAAAGCGTTTTTACCACGATCTCCTGGGCTCCTGGTTAGGCCCGAGCTTGGCCACTCACGTCATTCCCCAGTTCCATCTCAGCACATTCATTGGCGCCGACGCCAATGGTCAACGGGGAGATTTTCTTGTCAATCTGCCGGGCCAATGGCTCGTCATCGAACTGGACGACCCAACACACGAATCACACCTGCAACGGGATGACGTGCGTGACGCAGCGCTTCAGAAACAGGGGGTCAAGGTGCTGCGCATTCCGTATTCCGAGCTGCAGAGTCAGCGCGGCCTGGGGTTCGACGAAGCTGTCTCAATTTTCGCAACCGCGCGCAGGAACGGGACACTTGTCGGCCCGCTGGACCCACAGGTGGCCCTGACGCGTGCGGCTCATCAGTTCCAAGTAGCCGTATTGCTGGCCATCAGTCGCGGTTACCTCATGCCGGGCCTGCGGCCGGTCGTGAACGTCATTCATACTGGGGCCACTTGCCATCCTAGACCCGGCCATCACAACTGTCCTGCGAGCAAGTGCGCGTGACCTCTCTCTACAACACGAGCCGGCCGCACAGCTCGATCAAGTATCGCACGCCGGCGGATTTTCGCGCCGAACTTTTGCACCAAGCCCCTGACCGGAGTCGGGAGCTTGCCATTGTTCCCAACCCCAGCCTCTCTCTCAGGAGTAAGCAACAACCCGCTCATCCTCTCATCGTAGGTGGTCCAAGAGTGTGAACCCGGTCAGATTCGCAGTAAGGTGAGGATGAAACTAAAACGGCCAGATATTTTGATCATGGGATTCGCCGTGGCGCTGGCGCTGCTCGGCGGCGTGGCGTGGTCCGACTGGCGACACACTGCCCGCACGCAGGAGACGGCGGAGTTGGTGGCCCGCACCCACGAAGTGCAGGCTAATTCGAGCCGGCTGCTGTCGCTGATCCAGGACATCGAGACCGGCGAGCGCGGCTTCGTGGTG
>OCZT010001479.1_pt1 | contig 24309 bp, 19 predicted proteins | sample 1539031 | NCBI WGS metagenome assembly OCZT01 (sample SAMEA3539308, study PRJEB22396) | soil metagenome | biome: tundra; feature: field; material: soil | place: USA | collected 2010-05 | depth 0.15 m | reverse complement strand
GGAACCAAGTGGGATTCAAGGATCGACGCAACACCGTAACCTGTCTCGTTGGTGGCGTGCCGGTCGGGTCGGGTCATCCGATTGTGGTGCAGTCGATGACCAACACGGACACCGCGGACGCCGGATCGACCGCAACGCAGGTCGTGGCGCTGGCCCGCGCCGGATCGGCACTCGTCCGCGTGACCGTCAACAACGATGCGGCTGCCGCGGCGGTGCCGGAGCTCATCCGGCGCATCGCCGATCTTGGCGTGTCCGTTCCGGTCATCGGCGATTTCCATTATAACGGCCACCTCCTCCTCACGAGGTATCCCGCGTGCGCCTCCGCGCTCGCGAAGTTCCGGATCAATCCCGGAAACGTCGGCAGCCGGCACCACGACGAGAACTTCCGGACCATCGTGCAGGTGGCCATCGATCATGGCAAGCCGGTGCGAATCGGCGTGAATTGGGGCTCGCTCGACCAGGATCTCCTGACGTCCGTGATGGACGCGAATGCGAAGAGCGCGAGTCCACGCGACGCGAAGGACGTCTATATGGAGGCGATGATAGAGAGCGCCCTACGGTCCGCCGAGCTCGCCGAAGAAACGGGGCTCGGCCACGATCGCATCATCCTCTCGGCGAAAATCTCGCAAGTGCAGGATCTGTTCGACTGTTATCGCCGGCTCGCGGCGCGCTGTGACTACCCGCTGCACCTCGGCCTTACCGAAGCAGGGCTCGGCATGAAGGGAATCGTCGCGACGGCGGCAGCGCTGTCGCTCGTGCTCGAGGAGGGAATCGGCGATACGATTCGCGCCTCGCTCACGCCGAGCCCGGGCGGTGATCGTACGGAAGAAGTTTTCGTGGCGCAGCAGGTGCTGCAGTCGCTGGGCCTGCGGAGCTTCACGCCGCAGGTCACTGCTTGTCCCGGCTGTGGCCGCACGACCAGCACCTTCTTCCAGAAGATGGCGGAAGACATCCAGGGCTACCTTCGGGAACAGATGCCGACCTGGCGCGATCGTCATCCCGGAGTGGAGGAACTCAAGGTCGCGGTGATGGGATGCGTGGTGAACGGACCCGGAGAATCGAAGCACGCGAACATCGGTATCTCGCTTCCGGGCACGGCGGAAGATCCGAGAGCGCCTGTCTACGTGGACGGCGCGCTGAGGGTCACGCTCAAGGGCGAGGACATCGTGCCGGAATTCCTCGGCATCCTGAACGAGTACGTCGAGAAGCGGTACCCGGCGAAGGGATAGCCGCGCGTCACGCGGATGCCCGGCGAAATCGCCGGTTGCGGTGCTATTTACCCTCCGTCGCCGCATCCCGTCACAGCGCCCGCGCGAGGCACCGTTATCGTAGACGTCAGTGGCGTGACAAGGAATTTGTCGTTCCTTGACGAATCCGTGACCGTTGACAAGATTGGCATTTGTGCGAGTTGTGTGTCGGTGCTGTGCACCGCCACCGCGCCTCTCGGCACAGCGTCTTGGCCGACGATGGCCAACGGGCGAAACGCCCGTTCTTGATTCCGGCACGTGGATCCGAGTCTCTGATTCCACGACGGCCTGCCGCGCATTCGAGCAGCCCCACAATCCTTGAGCAGTTCTACCCCCCCCCCAAGCTGGAGGCGAGCGTGGGAATCAAGCGTTTGCTGGTGTTCGCGGGATTGGCAATGCTCTGCGCCGCGCCGAGCGCACAGGCGCAGCGGAGAATCACCGGGCACGTCGTAGCCGCGACGGGAGAACCGGTGAACCTGGCCCGCATTCAGGTGCAGGGAACGACGTTCACCGCCGTTTCGGGTGAGGATGGATCGTTCACGCTGCGTGCGCCGGATGGTTCGCAGATCCTGCAGGTACGGCGGATCGGCTTCAAGCGCACCGATTTTGCGTTGAGCTCGACCGCCACGGATGTGAAGATCGAGTTGACGAAGGACGTGCTCCAACTCGAGCAGATGGTGATTACCGGCACCACGACGAGCATCTCCAGCATCAACTCGGCCAACGCCATAACCACGGTGGCTAGCGCACAAGTCAACGAGGTGCCCGCACCTACCATCGAGAACGCGATGCAGGGACTCATCGCGGGCGCCGTGATTTCAACGAACTCGGGCGCCCCTGGCGGCGGAGCGCAGATCCAGCTTCGCGGCACGACGTCCATCAACGGGTCGTCGACCCCGCTGTACGTGGTGGACGGCGTCCTCATCAGCAACGCGTCGATCGCCACGGGCCTGAACTCGATCACCAATGCCGGTGGCGGCATCAACTCGAGCCAGGACCAGATGGCGAACCGCATCGCCGACCTCGCCCCGGAAGACATCGAGACGATCGAGGTGCTGAAGGGCGCGTCGGCCGGCGCGATCTACGGGTCGGTGGCCTCCAACGGCGTCATCGTCATCACGACAAAGCGCGGCAGCAGCGGCAAACCCAAAATTTCGATGACGGCGTCGTACGGCGAGTTCTCTATCTCACACGAGCTCGGACTGCGTTGCTTCAAGTCGGCGACGGAAGCGCTCGGATGGTGGCAGAACGTCATGGGCGGCTCCGGAGCCCCGCCGTACGCATGGAACCCGACCTGCAACAACTTCGAGACGCAGATGTACAGTGGCAACGGCCCGTCGTATCAAACCGACCTCAACATCACGGGCGGGTCGCCGCAGACTTCCTACTTCCTGGGTGGCAGCTTCAAGCGTGACGCTGGAATCCAGTTGGGCACGTATTTCCAGCGGCAGTCGATTACGGCCAACATCAACCAGGTCATCGGTGATCGTCTCACCGTTCGCTTCAACAACAACTTCATCCATTCGCTGAACGACCGCGGAATATCGGGCAACGACAACAGTCCTGTCGTCTCTCCCGGAGACATCTTCTCCACGACGCCCACCTGGATCCCGCTCGCGGCGCAGCCCTGGATAGCGAATCCGTTCGTTTCGGACAACGCAAACCCGTGGCAGAACGCGTCGCAGATCACCAACCCCGAAGAAGTCTTCCGCTACATCGGCAGCATCAACGCCACGCTTTCGGCGTACGCTTCGCAGCGGCAGACGCTCGACTTCACGTTCATCGGCGGCGTCGATTCCTATGCGGACAACTCCCGCCTGTACGCGCCGCCAGGCAACTACGTGGAACTGGCGAGCGGCCAGCCAGGCCTGGTCGTCGTCAACAAGACGGCGGTGGCGAACGCGAACCTCAACCTGTCGGGGCAGCACAAGTACATCACCAAGCTGTTCACGGCCTCGACGTCCTTCGGCTTGCGCCAGCAGTCGCGCGGCTTCGACCAGATCCTGAACCAGGGCAAGCTGTTCCCGCCCGGCATCACCGACGTGAACTACGGTGTCAACCAGTCGCTCTCCGAATCGCAGTCGCTCATTCACGATTTCGGGTACTATCTGCAGGAAGAGGTCCTGCTCAAGGACCGCCTTCTGCTCACCGGCGCCATCAACGAGGAGCGCTCGAGCGTCAACGGCAATAGCACCAAGTTCTTCGCATATCCGAAGTTCTCCGCGTCCTACCGTCTGCCCGTGCTGCCGTCATGGGTCAACGAATTCAAGCTGCGCGCAGCCTGGGGTGAGGCCGGCAACCAGCCGCCGTACGGCTACAAGTACACGTCGCTCCCGATCGGGGCGTACTCCGGTCAGCTCGGTGCCGTGCCGTCGACGATCGCGGGCAACCCCAACATCACGCCGGAGACCTCGACCGAGACGGAAGGTGGATTCGACGTCCAGCTGTTCCACAGCCGGGCCGCGTTCAGCTTCACGGTCTTCCGCAAGAACATCACGAACCTCGTCCTCGCGGCGGCGCTCGCGCCGAGCACTGGATTCACGACGGAGTACGTGAACGGCGGCAGCATGCAGAACACCGGCGTCGAGTACTCGCTCGATGTCACGCCGTTCGAAAGAGGGAGCAGCAGCTGGGTCATGCACACCACGTTCTCCAACGTCGCGAGTCAGGTCACGGCCCTGAGCGTCCCCTGCTTCAACGCCGGCGCCTACTTCTCCGTTTCGTTCGGCGCTGCGTACATCTGCAAGGGGTACTCCGCGACGACGGTGGAGGCGTACAACGGCCGGACGTCGACTGGAGCGCGCATCGCGCAGTTCTGGGACTCGGCGCCCAAGTACACGGTGGGCTGGTCGAACGAGTTCAAGTCCGGGCCCTTCCGCGTCTTCGCACTGGTCGACTGGCGACAGGGTGGATACGCGGTGAACCTGACGGGACTCTATTTCGACCCAACCGAACTGCTGGCGGACACGCTGGGTTCGATCAAACGGCTGACGGCGTTCGGGAACGGATACGCGGCATACCTACAGCCCGCGGGTTTCGTGAAGTTCCGCGAGTTGACGATCTCCTATGCGCTGCCGCGGTCACTCACGCAGGGCTGGGGTGCCTCGGCCAACAACGTCCGGCTTTCCGTCAGCGGCCGCAACCTATGGACCTGGAGCAAGTACGGCGGCTACGACCCCGAAGTCTCCAACTTCAGCAACCAGAACGTCGGTCGCTTCCAGGACGTGACGCCCTATCCGCCGTCTCGCAGCATTTTCTTCTCCATTCTCGCCAACTTCTGATCAGCCATGATCAATCCAACCAAGCAGAGGAAGATCATGTCCAAGCGCACACTGGCGCTCATCGCGGGTCTGGCGCTGACGACGGCATGCAAGGACGCCACGTCGATCGCGGACCTGAACAACGTTTCTTCGTCGCTGCTCGCAGCCGGGTTGAACCGCGCGTCGGTCAACCTCCTCGTGACCGGTCTCCTGAACCAGGACCGGGGCAGCTGGAGCGAGGGCTACATCGTCTTCACCGAGACGATGGCGCGCGACCTCTATCGAATCGACCCCGCGGAAAATCGCTGGGTCACGGAGATGATCGGCGGCCCCGCCGATCCAAGTGCTTTTACCGGCGGCGGGCTGTGGACGGGGTACTATACCGGCATCAAGGCCGCGAACAACCTGATCGACAATATCGCATCCGCCACCGACCTTTCGGCCACGGAGCAGAGTGCGACCCTCGGCCTGGCGCGCACGTTCAAGGCATTGAATTACTGGCACATTCTCGAAGTGCGCGACTCGATCGGCCTTCCGATCGCGGTCGACAATCCAATCACTGCGCCACCAGCGCCGTTCGTGTGCAAGACGGACGGGCTCGCGTACGTCTCCTCGTTGCTGGACAGCGCCTACGCCAATCTGCAGGCGGCGGGAGCAACGCCATTCCCCTTCGCGCTCCCCTCGGGGTTCACTCAGGCGGGAGACTACAGCACGCCGGCTGCATTTGCGCTCTGGAATCGCGGGTGGAAGGGGAAGATTGAGTACTATCGCGGCATGGACCACAGCAAGCCCAACGCCGGGAGTTTCGCCACCGCGATCGCGGCCCTCACGCAGTCGCTGGGCGCATTGAGCGCCTCTACGCTCGAGAACTCGCCGTACTACAACTACAGCACGGCGCCCGGCGAGCGTGAGAATCCATTCGCGGGAGACGCCGCCGTGCACCTGAATCCCTCGGCTGGGAACGGCATTCAGGCCGGGGACCTCAGGGCGGCAAAGATCATCGCCGGGGCCGGTCCGTACGCCGGATTCGGCGTGACGAGCTCCTTCGACATGGCCTATGCCGTGCCGTCGGACCCGGTGAACCTCACGCGTCCGATGCCCATCCTCAAGAACGCGGAGTTGATCCTCCTCCGCGCGCAGGCAGAGATCGAGTCGGGACAGATGGCGGCGGCTACGGCCGACGTGAACTTCGTCCGCACGCATGAGGGCGGGCTGCCGGCCCTGCCGACCTTTGCGTCGGTGGCGGTGGGACGCGCTGCCGTGCTGTACGAGAAGCGCTACACGATGCTCTTCGAGAGCGCGCAGCGGCTCGACGACCTCCGGGCGTATGGAGAGATGAACAGCACGTTCCTCACCAAGGAGCTGTCGACCGACATCTTCCAGTCGGCACTGCCGATCCCGCAGACCGAGATCAACGGCCGCGGTGGCATTCAGCCGACGGTGACCTGTCCGTAGGCATCAGCTCACAAATGGGAGAAAACGCCCCGGCTGGTGCCGGGGCGTTTTCTTTTTCGTGGGCTGCCTTGAGGGCCGGGTTCAGGCCGAGTAGTGCTCCAGCGCCTCCGCCACGTCACGCAGCTCATCGAGTATCGGCGCATCGAAGCCAACCTCCCTCAAGCGTTCGTACACCGCGCGATACCAGCGAATCGTTCCTTCGCGTCCCACTGAGAAGCGGCTCCAGACGGTATCGGGATCCAGCGTGCGGCGGAGGTCGGCGAGAACCGAACTGCCGTTGTGCACCTTGTCGGCCGCGCACACCCAGCGCGCACACTCGTTCGCGTTCTCCAGGCGGCGCAGGTAGTCGGCCTTCCGCTCGTCCCTGTCGAGTTCGTTGTCGTTCTCGTCCACGCGACGATGTGTGACCGCGAGCACGGCCTCGAGCACGCCCGCGCCGAATTTCTCTCCGATTCGTTCCTCGAGCATTTCCTGCGTCCACCCCCCGCGTACGCAATCCTCGATGACATCGTGAAGTATCCCCGCGATCACCGTGTCATCGTCGCGGCCGTAACGCGCCAGGATGACGGCGACGTTCGCGGGGTGCGTGAGGTAGGGCAGGGCGGTGCCCTTCCGCACCTGGCGGTCGTGGTGCTTCGCTGCGAATGCGAACGCATGATTCACGCGGTCGGAATATCCCGTCACTGCCCCTCCGAATTCGGGCGACGCCCGAGTGTTGCCGTGGCCGTGGCCATAAGCTCGCCTCGCGACGACAGGTGTGGCAACTCCGCGTCCCAGACGACAAGCCCGTGCAAGGCGGCGGCCGAGTCACGAATGCGCGCGGCATGGGCCTGCAGCCGCGGGAGTCCGGTGCCGCCCAGCTGGACGCACAGCAGCGTCACCGGCTTCTCGACAAGCGAGCAGGCCAGCGTCAGCGACGACTCCGACGGCGCGACGATGACACAGAAGTCGAACGCCGACCGGAATCGCACGAAGTCCGCGTGCGCCGATTCCCGGGCTGCGAGATCAGGCTCCGCCGCCCTGATCGCCCCGCCAGGAATGACGCTGATCGACAGTCCGTCGCCGGCCCCGATTCGCCGCGTGACTTCACGCAAGCGTCGTGTGCCGGCGAGGGCGTCGGAGAGCCCGGGCTCGGGACGCTGGCCATAATAGGCTGCGACGGAACTTCCTTCGGCGTCGGCGTCCATCACCAGCGTCGCACGTTCATCCGCCACTGCCGCGAGCGCGAGCCGCCCGGCGATTGTGGCGACGACCGCGCGATCGTCGCCGGTCACGACCGCCGTACGGGCGCGGGTTCCCGTTGCCGTCAGGCCCAGATACAGCATGCGGAATGGATCGATGCCGCCGATGCGCGGCTCGCGGTCGGCCTCGCGCACGACGGCGCGAACCGGCGCGCCTGCGACACGCTCGGCTTCTCGCGGCGTCGCAAGCGTGGGGCGGCTGACCTCAGCGAAGAGTTTGTACGAGAATCCAGCGACGACCACGATCACCATCGCAGCGAGGAGCAGCGCGTTGATCGGCACGCGCCGGTTCTCCCGTTCGCTCGCGCTGCGGGCGCTTCGAACCGCTGTTTCGTTCCGCCCGCGGGCCGCGAACAGCAGAGAATCGCCGGCGATCGCCGCGGCGCGGGTACGGTTGCGCGCCGCGTGCGTCATGGCGGTGTCCGTCGGCGCCGTGCTCCGTCCGGAAGACGTGTTGAACTCCGCCAATACACGCGCGAGCGATTCACGACGGTGCACCGCGGCGGCGTGTATCGCCATACCGACGTCGTTCATGCGCGCACCGAGGGCTGCGTACACCGGATCGGCTGCGTTCTTCGGTATGAGAGCGAGGCGCTTCTCGAGCGCGTCGAGTGAGTCCATGAGCCTTGGCGTACGTGTGTCGCCGTGCAGGGCAACCGCCGCGACGAGCGCGCGGTACGATGCGGAGACCGGTGCGCTTTCCGCGCGTGCAATCAGGCCGTCGAGTTCCGTCGCGAGGAATAGGAGCGAGTCGCGCTTCGCGCGCTGCGATGGTGTGAGACCAGCCGTCCCGCCGGCCGGATCTTGCGAGCCTCGTACGGCCGCCGCGTGCTGAGAGTCCGCCCGTAAGGCCGCGCGGTGGAGGCTGTCGGCGTGCAACAGAAGCGACACCGTGTCTTCCTGGACTGCGGATGCCACCCAGTTGCGCGAGCCGCGGCTCTTCGGCACGAAGAGGAGCACTACCATCACCACGCCGAACATCGCGACGGTACCGAGGGCGAATCGCGCACTCCGGCGCACCGCGAGCGTAGCGCGCGCGCCGAGCCAGCCAGGGCGCTCGGTGACTGGAGGTGCTGGCGAATCGGGCATGGAGATGACGAAGGTAACGCGCTCGTCCCGACAGTGCCGGATACGCAGGCGGGCGCCCGGTTCGCCGGGCGCCCGCCAGATCGAATAGTTGCCGTCGCTTACTGTACCGTGACCGTCCCCTTCATGTTCATCGCGAGGTGCGGCGTGCAGTTGAACACGTACTTGCCGGGCTTGATGCCGGCGAACGATATCGTCACGGCGTCGCCGACGTTGAGCAGCAGCTGGGACGAGAGCTCGCCGATCTTGCCCGGGCCCATGTTCGCGTCGAGCTGCGCCTTGACCGCGGCATCCTGGAGAGCCGGCTGTGCGGCGTCGAAAGCCACGTTGTGGGGCGGGGTCGAGACAACGGTGAACTTGATTCCGTCGCCGGCTTTGATCGTGAGGTCGGCTGGCACGAACTTGTAGCTGGTTCCGTCGCCGATCATCTTCACTTCCCACGTCTTCCCAGTGATCGGGAGCGCCGTGCCTGCGGCGGCCGGAGCCGCAGAGGCCGCTGCCGGGGCTGCCGCTGCTGGCGTCGTCGCTGCGCCAGGGGCCGCATCCTGCTTCGCACCACCACCGCACGCTCCGAGAACGACGACACTTGATACCAGCACTACACCGAGGAACCGCATCACGAGAGGCCTCCTGAACCGAACGCAATGAATGGATGAACTGCCGATCGTAGAATGAGATCGCAGTATGTGAAATTATTCACAACCACACGAAAGCGCAATCTTTGTTGGCGCCCCGAGCCCCGATTCCAGCCGTCGGACCCCCGGTTTGTTGACGGCGGATCCGCGACCGGCTAGCATTCCTCTCATCATGTGCGCCACGATCCTTCATCATGTGCAGCTCCACCACGGCCCCACGGGCCGCGGCGAGGTCGCATGTGTCCGGATGACTGCCTAACGGCGCGTTCCGTACCCCTGCTCCGAGCGCGGCCCGTCCCTGCGGACGGGCCTTTTTTATGCCCGCCGCCAACCTCTCCGCCCTTTCGCTTCCGAACTTCATGCTCCGTATCGCACTTCCCAACAAAGGCAGGCTCAACCAGGATTGCCGTGACCTGCTCAACGACGCTGGCCTGGAGGTCCGGGCCAGCAGCGAGCGTGCTCTCACGGCATCGCTCGGCGGGGAATTCGAAGCCATCTTCGTGCGGGCACAGGACATACCCGAATTCGTCGCAGACGGCGCGGCGGATGCCGGAATCACCGGGTGGGATCTCGTGGCCGAGTCCGAGCGGGCGCTCGAATCGCGCCTCGACCTCGAATTCGGACGCTGCCGGCTGGTCGTCGCTTCGCGTGAAGAAGGGGGAATCCGTTCGCTGGCCGACATGCAGGGATCGCCACGAGTCGCGACGGTATTCCCGAACATGACGAAGCGCTTCTTTGCCACGGCCGGCAAGACCGTGCAGGTCGTACCCGTTTCCGGTGCCGTCGAGGTTGCGCCGCACCTCGGAATTGCGGACCTGATCGTCGATCTCACGTCCACCGGCTCGACGCTCAAGGTGAATGGGCTTCGTGAAGTTGCGACCGTCCTGCAGTCGAGCGCCCGCCTGATCACCGCGGCGGCGCCCGTGGACGACGAACCGCGCCGACGATTCCTCGACGAACTCGTGCGGGCGCTGGAATCAGTGATCGCCGCGCGCGGCAAGCGCTATGTAATGGCGAACGTGCCGCGCAACCGGCTGGACGAGGTGAAGAAGCTGCTTCCCGGTATTTCCGGCCCCACCATCATCGACCTCATGAACGGTGGGACGATGGTCGCGGTGCATGCGGTCGCGCCGTCAGCCACCATCTACAAGACACTGATCGCGCTCAAGCAACTCGGCGGCGAGGGAATCCTCGTCACCCGTATCGAGAGACTCATGGCATGAACACGCTGACGCTCGCCGCGCGCGGCCGTGTGCCCGCACGCGGTACCGCTGAATGGAACGCGCTTTTCGATCGCTCGACGGGCGCCGATGACGCAATCCGGGAACGCACCGCGGCCATCCTCGCGCGCGTGCGGCGCGAAGGTGACGATGCACTTCGCGCGATGGCGCTCGAATTCGACGGCGCGACGCTCGAATCACTCGAGGTGCCCCGCCGGCGCTGGAGCCGGGCGCTCGTCACCCTGGACCCGGCGCTCCGCCGGGCGCTGGAGCGTGCCGCCGAAAACATCCGCGCCACGCATAAGGCGTTTCGCCCCGTGTCGCAGTCGTTCACGACGGCAGACGGAGTCGTGATCACGCGACGACCCGACCCGCTCGATCGCGTCGGCGTCTACGCGCCCGGCGGACGCGCGACCTATCCGAGCAGTCTCCTGATGGGTGTCGTGCCCGCGAAGGTTGCCGGCGTTCGCGAGGTGATCGTGTGCTCGCCGCCGGCCGGCGACGGCCGGCCAGCCTCCGTGCTCCTCGCCGCCGCGGCGATTGCCGGCGCGGATCGCGTGTTCGCGGTCGGCGGGGCGGGTGCCGTGGCGGCAATGGCCTGGGGCACCGAGAGCATCGCCCGCGTGGACCGCATCGTCGGGCCCGGGAACGCGTACGTGGCTGAGGCGAAGCTGCAGGCCGCCGGCATGGTCGCCATCGACGCGCCCGCGGGACCCAGCGAGCTGCTCGTGATCGCCGACGAGGCCGCGGAGCCGGCCATCATCGCGCGCGAGATCATCGCGCAGGCCGAGCACGATCCGCGCGCCGCCGCGGTGCTGGTCTCAACCTCGCCGGCGCTCTCGCGCGCCGTCGAGCGAGCGATCGGGCAGATCTTGCCGTCCCAGCCGCGTGCCACGATCATCACCGAGGCGCTTGCCGCGCGCGGCGGAATTCTCACCGTCGCTTCGATCGACCACGCGATCGCGTTCGCCGAGCGCTACGCCGCGGAACACGTGCTCGTGTGCTGTCGCGCCGCCGGCGCCGTGGCATCACGCATGCGCAACGCCGGAACCATCTTCATCGGAGCGGTGAGCAGTGTGGCGTTCGGCGACTACATGACCGGCGCGAACCACGTGCTCCCGACCGGTGGCCTTGCGCGCGGATATTCCGGATTGTCGACCGAGGACTTTTATCGCTGGACCACGACACAACGGGTTTCGCTCGCGGCCGCGCGCTCGCTCGCCCGGGACGTCGGGACGTTCGCCGACGCCGAGGGGCTGCCGGGACACGCTGCCGCCGCGAGGCAATGGAGCCAACCATGACGGATTCCAACCGCATAGCGCCGGACCAGCTGCCACGGCCCGGCTTCGCATCGATCCCGCGCTACTCCGGGGGAGTCCCCGCCGAAGTGGAGCTGAGCGACAACACGAACCAGTGGGGGACGCCGCCCGCCGCGACGGCGGTACTGCGCGCAGGGTTCGATGTGTCGCGCTACCCCGACATGTATGGCGACTCGCTGAAGCGCACGATCGCGAAGATGGCGGGATTCAGCCCCGAGTGCGTGGTCACCGGCAACGGATCGGACGACGTGCTCGATTGCGTGATTCGCGCGTTCGCGTCGCCGGGAGACACGATCGCACATCCCGACCCGACGTTCGTGATGCTCCCGGTATTCTCGCGAATCAACGGCATCACTCCGGTCCCGGTTCCGCTCGCCGCCGATTTCTCGATGGATGCCGACGCACTCCTCGCCACGAATGCGCGCATCATCTATCTCTGCTCGCCCAACAATCCGACCGGCACGCCGACCAGCGCCGACACGATCCGGCGGATCATCGCCAACGCGCGGGGTCTCGTGCTGCTCGACGAGGCGTACGCGGAGTTCACCGGTCTGCCCGGCTTTCTCGCCGAAGCGCCGGCGCTCGAGCGCGTGGTCGTCTGCCGCACGCTCTCAAAGGCGTACGGTCTCGCGGGGCTGCGAGTGGGATATGCCGCCGCCTCCGCGAAGATCGTCGAGATCATCGAGAAATCGCGGGGACCGTTCAAGCTGAACTCGATGGCCGAGCGCGCGGCGGTCGAGGCGCTCACGACCGACGCGGATTGGGTCGCCGCGCATGTGCGCGAGGCCATCGCGAGCCGCGACCGCCTGGCCGGCGCGCTGCGCGCGATGGGACTCGCCCCGCTTCCGTCGGTCGCGAACTTCCTGCTGGTGCCCACACCAAGGGCGTTTGCGATCGCGAAGTCGCTGCGCACCCGGGGAATCTCGATCCGCCCGTTCCGGGCCCTGCCGGGCATCGGAGATGCACTCCGGATCACCGCCGCGCCATGGCCGGTCATGGAGCGGGCACTCGCGGCGCTGCGCGACGCATCCTGATGCGCATCACCTTGTTCGACTATGGCGCGGGGAACCTCCATTCGCTCGCGAAGGCACTGCGCGGCGAGGGGCGCGACGTGCGGTTCGAGACCGACGTGCGAGCGGCGCTGCAGACCGATCTGCTCGTCCTCCCGGGCGTCGGCGCGTTCGGGCCGGCGGCGCGCGCGCTCGAAGCCAGCCGTGATGCCATGCGCGACGCCATAATAGCGGGGCTTCCCTGCCTTGGAATCTGCCTCGGCATGCAACTCCTGTTCGACGCCAGCGACGAGGGCGGCGGGGCTGGACTCGGTGTGTTCGCGGGGCGGGTGACCAAGCTCCGGACCGCGCGAGCACCGCAGATCGGCTGGAACAGCATCGAGGACGTCACGGATCCGCTGTTTGGCGCCGCGCGGCTCGAGACCGTCTATTACGCCAATGGATTCGTCTGCCGTCCGCTCGATCCGTCCGTCGTGGCCGCCTGGTCCACGCACGATGGAGACCGTTTTCCGGCCGCCGTGCGAACGAACAACGTGCTCGGCGTGCAGTTCCATCCGGAGAAGAGCTCCGTGCCGGGTCTGGCGTTCATCCGCGAATACCTGAATCTCGTCTCCAATCCGTAAGACATGCTTGCCATCCCGGCCATTGACCTCCGCGAGGGTTCCGTCGTGCAACTCGTCGGCGGCGACTTCGACAAGGAGAAGGTTCGCCTTGGCGACCCCCGTGATGTCGCGCGCCGCTGGGCCGGATACGGCTTCAGGCGGCTGCACCTCGTGGATCTCGATGCGGCCGCCGGCCGCGGAGACAATCGCGCGACCGTACGCGACCTGCTCGCCGATGCCTCGACGCCATTCCAGGTCGGCGGCGGGATTCGCACGACCGAGGAAGTCGAGAGTCTCTTGTCCGACGGCGCCGAGCGCGTCGTCGTTGGCACGCGGGCGATCGACGAGCCCGAGTGGCTCCGGTCGATCGCGGGCGCGAATCCCGGGGCGATCGTTCTCGCCGCGGATGTGCGCGAGCGCCGTATCGTCACACACGCCTGGACGCGCGTGCATCCGCGCAACATCCTCGACCTCATCGACGAACTCAGCGGTGTGCCGCTCGGCGGCCTGCTCGTGACGGCCGTGCACCGCGAGGGCCAGCTGGCCGGCACCGACCTTCCGCTGATGGAGGACGTCGCCGAAGCCAGCGAATGGCCGGTGCTCGCGTCGGGAGGAATCTCGTCGCTCAACGACCTTCGTGCGCTCGAGGCACGAGGGCTCGCGGGCGCCGTCGTCGGCATGGCACTCTATACCGGCCTCCTCGACCCGCGAGTTCTCGCGGAGGAGTTCTCCACGTGAGTACCAGGAAGATCGTCGAACGAAAGACGAAGGAGACCACAATTCGCGTCGAGGCCTCGATCGGAACCGGCGTCTCCCGCATCGACACCACGGTCCCCTTCCTCGATCACATGATGACGGCGCTCGCGAGGTACGGCGGGCTCGACCTGACGATCCGGGCGCGCGGCGACCTCCGGCACCACATCGTGGAGGACGTCGCGCTGACCGTCGGGCAGGCCGTGGCCGCACTCGTGCCGACGGGCGCCGCGAGATATGGCGAGCGCACGGTCCCGATGGACGATGCGCTAGTGCAGTCCGTCATCGACGTTGGGGGAAGGCCGTTCTACCGGGGGCCGATCCCGAGCACGTTCTTCGAGCACTGGATGCGCTCGTTCTGCGACGCCGGAAAGTTCACGCTGCACATTCGTGTGCTGCGCGGTGAGGATCGCCACCACGTCGTGGAAGCGGCGTTCAAGGCGCTGGGTTTTTCACTGGCGCAGGCGCTTGCCGACACCGGCGACCTGCTCAGCACCAAGGGGAGCGTCGCGTTGCGCACCGGCGCGGGCCGGGGGCGGCGCCGGTGACCCTCACGCGCCGTGTGATCGTCTGCCTCGATGTCGCGGGAGGGCGGGTCGTGAAGGGCGTGCAATTCGATGGGTTGCGCGACGTCGGCGATCCCGTCGAGCTCGCCGAGCGTTACGAGCGCGAGGGGGCCGACGAGATCGTCTTTCTCGACATCGGCGCGACGCACGAAGCGCGCGGGACGATCCTCGATCTCGCGCGCCGCACGGCGGAGCGGCTCTTCATTCCGCTCACCATCGGTGGCGGCATCCGCACGGTCGGCGACATGGCGGGCGCCCTGCGCGCCGGCGCGGACAAGGTGGGCGTCAACTCCGCGGCCGTGCGTCGCCCGGCGATCCTGACCGAGGGCGCGCGGCGCTTCGGCGCGCAATGCATCGTCGCGAGCATCGATGCCAGGCGCGATGAAGATTCCTGGCGTGTGTACACATCCGGCGCTCGTGTGCGCACCGAACTCGACGCGGTGGAGTGGGCGCGCGAGTGCGTCTCGAGAGGCGCCGGTGAGATCCTCCTCACGAGCATCGACCGCGATGGCGCCCGCACCGGCTACGACCTGGAGCTGACGCAGGCCGTGTCGCAGGCGGTGACCGTGCCGGTCATCGCGAGCGGAGGGGCGGGAAGCGCGGAGCACCTCTGCGACGTGATCGCCGCCGGGGCCGATGCGGCGCTCGTCGCCGGCATCCTGCACGACGGCGTGGCGACCGTGGCCGGGCTCAAACGCGCGATGCGCGATGCGCACATTTCCGTAAGGATGGTCGCATGAAGAACGTCGCGTCACAGGAATCGCTGTTGCAGGCCGTGCGGGAGTGCGCGGAGCTTTCGGGGTCCGTCGCGTTTTCGCACTACCGGAAGGGCGTCGCGGTGGAACTCAAGGACGATGGCTCACCCGTGACCATTGCCGATCGCAGCGCGGAGGAGGCTGTTCGCGAATGGATCCGTTCGCGCTTCCCGGCCGACGGCATTCTCGGCGAGGAGTTCGGTGAGCAGGCAGGAACGAGCGGCCGGCGTTGGGTGATCGATCCCATCGATGGCACGAAGTCGTTCGTGCGCGGTGTGCCGTTCTGGGGATCGCTCGTTGCGGTGGTGGAAGGCGACCGTGTGCTGGCCGGCGCGGCGAGCTTCCCCGCGACCGGCGAGATCATCGCAGCAGCTGCGGGATGCGGAAGCTGGCACAACGAATCGCGTGCGGCAGTCAGCGTGGTTGCCGACCTGAGCGCGGCCACCGTTCTGATCACGGACGATCGCGCCTTCGCGTCACCTTCGAGACGCGAGGCATGGAAGCGGATTTGGGATGTTGCTGCGGTGAGCCGCACTTGGGGCGACGCCTTCGGCTATCTGATGGTTGCGACCGGTCGCGCGGAGGTCATGGTCGACCCCGTCGTCAACGCATGGGACATCGCGTGCTTCCTGCCGATCATCGAGGAAGCGGGCGGGGTCTTCACCGATCTCCATGGTACGGTGACTGCCTTCGGCGGACACTCCATCGCCACCAATGCCGCGCTCGCGGCCGAATCACGTGAGATCCTATGCTCGACCTGAATGCACTCGACTTCGAGAAGGGCGGCGGGCTCGTGACCGTCGTCGCGCAGGACGCATCGTCCGGACAGGTACTCATGGTGGCGCACGCGTCACGCGAATCGCTCGAGCGCACACTGGCGTCCGGCGAGATGCACTATCAGTCGCGGTCGCGGGGGCCCTGGCACAAGGGCGCGACCAGCGGCAATACCCAGCGCGTCGTGAGCCTCAGCGCCGATTGCGACGGCGATGCTGTCCTCGCGCGCGTGATTCCCGCGGGTCCCGCCTGCCACACCGGTGCGGTCACGTGCTTCGGCGACATCGCCGCCGACACCATCACCGAACTCGATGCCACGATCGACGCGCGCGCCGCCAGTGAGGCGGAAGGCAGCTATACCGCGAGGCTTCTTGCCGATCGCAACCTGCGGTTGAAGAAGATCGGCGAGGAAGCGAGCGAATTCGTCACGGCGTGCGCCGACGGCGACGCCCCGCACGCCAACGAGGAAGCCGCCGATCTCTTTTATCACGTGCTCGTCGCGCTCCACGCCGCCGGAGGGTCGCTCGCCGCCGTGCGCGACGCGTTGCGCGCGCGACGCTAGTTAGAAGAGCAGCAACCGGTCGAGCTTGATGCGCGAGGGATCCCCCACGTACGCCCAGCGGACGTTCTTGAAATAGGCGCGCGCCACCCGGCGGACGTCGGCCCCCGTCACCGCCTTGAGGTCGGCCACGAATCGCGCGCCTGCATGGAAGTCACCGCGATAGAGCTGGTTTCGCGCAAGGAAATCCGCCTGCGCCGTGATCGTCTCATTGTCGAGGAAATACTCCGTGATGAATTGCTGCACGAGCGGCCGCAGCCGCGTGGTCTCGATCTCGCTCTCCTGCAGTTCGTGGACCTGTTCCGACATCAGCGCCACGGTGGTATCCGGAGATGTGGTCGTGACGTACAGCTCCATCGAGGTGAGCCCGCGATCGCGGAAGCTCGCACTCACGGCGTAGGTGAGGTTCCGCCGCGAACGGATCTCCGCGAACATGCGGCCTGACAGCACGGCCGCCGCCACGCGCAAGGCCGGGGCATCCGGGCTGTCTGCCGGGGGGCCGTTGATGAACCCCTGGATGTAGTTCGTGGGCAGCGGGCGCTGGTCGAAGATCACGTCCGCCGGCCGTGTGGGCAGCGTATCGGGCATCGTCCATGCGTACTTGCCGGCCGGAAGCCTGCCGATCGTCGAGCCGACGAGCGCCTCGACTTTCGCGCGCGACACGTTTCCGACGATCACCAGCAGCATTCGCGACGTCACCATCTGGTCCCGCTCGTACGCCCGAAGTTCGCCACGCGTGATTCGCGACAGCGAGGTCTCCGTGCCGAACGGCGAGAGCGCGTACGGATTTCCCGCGTACGCGATGCTGTCGGAGAGATAATCCAGCGTCGCGTCCGGGTTGTCGGCCCGCTGGCGGATGGCGCTCACCATCTGCTCGCGAACGAACTCCACGTCGCCCGAATCGAGCGTCGGGTGCATGATCCGCTCGGCGAAGATCGACCAAGTCGAGTCGAGCTCGCTCGTCGTGGTGTGAATGCTGACGAGCGTCCAGTCCTCGTTCGGCGCGACCGGAATCTCGCTTCCCGTCCGCGCGAGCGCGCGGCGCAGGACGTCCTTGGGATACCGTTGCGTGCCGCGGTCGCTGACGGCAAGGAGGAAACTCTCGATCCCTGCCGTGCGCGGCGAGGCCTGCCGAACCCCGCCCAGGAGATAAAGGTTCGCGACGACGATCGACGCGGTCGTCCGCCGGTGGATCACGCGCACGCCGTTCACGACGTAGCTCATCGTCGTGGTGTCGCTCTCGGCGTGCGCGGCGCCGGCCGCGAGCGCGAGAATCAGCAGGGCCCGCCTCACGGCGCACCTCCGATCTTCGCAAGCTCATCCTCGGTCAACTTGATGCGCACGCGATCCTCGTGCGTCATCAGGACTCCCACGACGTGCGGCTTGCCGATGATGTACTTGCCGGCGTAGTCGCGCAGGTCCTGCGGCGTTCGCTTCGCCATCTCGTCGACGTACTTCATGTAGTACTCCAGCCCTGACACGGCCCACCAGAATCCGATCGTGTGCGAGAATTCCGAGCTCTTCTCGGTGCCGAACGCGGTCGTCACCGCGCGGTTTGCCTTGGTTGCATCGAGCTCATCCTGCGAGAAGTACCCGGGCTTCACGGACTCGTCGAGCTCGAGCAACATCGCCGCCAGCCCCCGCCGCAGCTTGTCCGGCGTGGTCTGTCCGCTCACGGTGATCGGGCCGACATTGTTGAGCGTGTAATAGTTCACGATCACACCCTGCCAGAGGCCACTGTCGACGAGCTTTCGCTGAAAGCGGGACTGCGCGTTGTTGAGCACGTCCGAATAGACGTCGGCCGCGAACGTCGCGTTCTCGTCCTTTCGCACGCTTGGCCCGTGCCATTGGATGAGCACCGTGACCGCGTTCACCGGCTCTTCGTCGATCACGCCGACACTCTTCGTGAGCGGCGGCATCGGTGGCACCCGCGCCTTCACGAACGGATCGTCGCCTCGATTCCAAGGGGCAAATATCCGTTCTGCCGAAGCGAACGCCGCCGCGGGGTTTACGTCACCGGAAATGATGAGCACCGAGTTGTTCGGCACGTAGTACAGATTCTTGATCGTGCGCATCTTGTCCGGCGTCACGGTCTGCAGCACCTGGCGGTCGCCGATGACGTTCTTCCGGCTCCACTCACCGTCCCAGAGCTTCTTCCCCATCTCCTGCTCGAGCTTGAAACCGAGTCCCGACTCGTTGCGGTCGTATTCGCCGAGCACCACCTGCCGCTCCCTCTCCAGTTCATCCTGTCGGAACTTCGGGGCGATCAAGGCCGACACGAGGAACTTGAGGCCCGGTTCCAGCGAATCCGCCGAGAGCGTCAGGTAGTAGTTCACCTGCTCTTCCTTCGTCGAGGCGTTGAACACCGCGCCCATTTCCGAGCCGCGGTCCATGAACTGATCGGGGTTCGGGTACGCGTCGTTCGCCTTGAAGAACATGTGCTCGAACATGTGCGCCAGGCCGGCGTACTCCGGCGTTTGCGTGAACGATCCGTTGCGTACCGTGATCTCGACGGTCACGAGCGGAACACCGTGATTCTCGACGACGATCACCTCGAGACCGTTCGGCATGACGCGGCGCTGGATCGTCTTCTCCAGTTCGGCGCGTTGCGCGTGCGCCGGCCGTGCCGCGACGAATCCGAGGAACGTCAGGAATGCAACGCTGGCGGCCATCGGCGCCCGCCCTTTGATTAACCGCATCATGTCCAATGCCGTATCCATCCTTCTTGGGAAGAATTCATTGGTCGCGGAGCGCCTGCGGACCAACGTTCCGCTGGCGCCATTCACGACATTCAAGATCGGCGGCCCTGCCGACGTGCTGTACGATGCCACGACGGCAGACGACATCGCAAACGCCGTTGATGCGGCGCGTTCCGCGGGGATATCCTTTTTCGTGCTCGGGCTCGGCGCCAACATCCTCATCGGCGACCGTGGCGTCAGGGGTCTGGTGATTCGAAACACCGCGGACCACCTGCAGTTCCCCACCCCGCAGACCATTCGCGCCGAAAGCGGGGCGGTGATGGCCGACGTCATCCGCTCGGCGGTGAACCGCGGTCTGACGGGCCTCGAGCACTACGTCGGCATCCCGAGCACCGTCGGTGGCGCCATCTGGCAGAACCTGCATTTTCTCGCGCCCGCGCCGGCGCGCGACCGCACCTTGTTCATTGAAGATGTCATTGAGAGCGTCGAGTTGCTGACTCCATCCGGAGCCCGGCGCACCGTTCCCGGCCCGGAAATGCAGTTCGGGTACGATACGAGCCGCCTGCACCACTCGGGCGAGGTCGCACTGGCGGTGACCTTCGCTCTCACGGCTGGCGACCGCATCGCCATGCATCGCGTGATGCAGGAGAACCTCAGCTGGCGGGGATCGCGGCATCCGTGGCTCGAGCATCACCCGAGCGCCGGGTCGATCTTCCAGAAGATCGAAGGCGTCGGCGCAGGGCGCCTCATCGACCAGTGCGGTCTCAAGGGCCATGCGATCGGCGGCGCGCAGATCTCGCACATGCACGCGAACATCATCGTCAACCTCGGTTGGGCGACCGCTTCGGACGTGCGTGCGTTGATCGCGGTCGCCCAACAGGCGGTGTTCGAGAAGTTCGGACAGAGGCTGGAGCCCGAAATCGGATTTATCGGCGAGTTCTGACCAGCCGTTCGTTCACTAGAAGAGCTGCCCGATTTCGAGCTGTGCCCGCCAGCGGTCCGCCCGGTCCACCGCCCGCGCCATTGAAAGGCCGAGCGCACCGCCGAACAGCCTTACGCCTCCGGCGATCGTCGCGCGTGCCCCGCCGGTGACTGTCGAGAATGGCTGCTGTGTGGTGCCCCCGAGTCGCAGGATAGCAGCCCTCGCGGTGGTGTCCGACGCGCCGGTCCAGCCGGCCTGCGCCGTCACGGCGAGTGCCGGCGCGATCGCGGGAAGCCAGTAAAACCGCGTGAGCCGAATCGGCGCCGTCAGGGTGTTGAGCCTGTACATCGCGAGCGTTCGAAACACGACGGCCTGATCGCCCGCAAACTGCTTGTAGTCGTATCCAGGCAGCCCCTCCGTGTTCCCCAGCTCGAAGAGTTGCTGTGGCGGCGGAGAACCCAGCACCACGCCGGCGTCGAGCCGCGAAGCGAGGGTCCATCGCCCTGCGTTCTGGCGAGTGCTCAATCGCAGGTCGACGCGCTGGAAGTTGAGCTGGCCATCCCCGCGCAAGTAACCCAGCATCGCCCCGAATCCCGGCCGCAGGTACTCTGCATTGGCGTCCGAATGCCACGCCAGGGTGAACGCCGAGCGAAGGTAACTCCCGGCGTCGACGCCGCGATTCTGGAGGTACGCGCCATGAAACGGATTCTGCGCGAGCGTGCTCGCGACCGGTCGATCGTCGGCCCATCCGGCCTCGAGCCGCGCCTGGAGGCCGTACTTCGCGAACGTCCGAGTGGCTGACGTGCCCGCGCTGTACCGGTCGACATAGTCGTAGGCATCGGGGCCGAACAAGGCGCCGAGTGTCGAACCCGAGTCGAGCGGATTGCGAAAGTCGTTCGTGATGTCGAGCGAACGCCCCGCACGTAGCGCGTACGTCCATGCGCCACGATCGAGCACCGCGCTGGAGTGCGCGCGTGCGGTGCGCTCGTTCCACGCGAATCCTCCGTCGGCGCGCAACGTGAGTCCCGGCGCGGCGTCTCGCATGTGCGCGACGACCCCCAGTCCGGTGAACAATCCTTCGATGCGATTGAACCGCAGCAAGTCGCTGAGCCGCTCGGCCTGCAGCGCAAATTGTGGGGAGCCCTGCTTCCGCCAACCTGCGGGCGCGACATCCATGAAGTCCTCCGCGCTCGTCGATCCGGTCGCCGCGCCGATTTCGTCGCGCCAACCTCGAAACGCGGCGAGCGAATCGCGTGTGGCCATGGAGAGCACGTGCGGACGCGGGCGGAGCGTATCGAGAGGCGCTCCTGCGGCGGTTGCGGCGCTGTCCGGCGGCGTGATCTCGTAATCCGTGAACCGCGAGACGATGCGGAACACGGCCTTTGCGTCGCCCATCACCGGGAATGTCGCCTGTGCCTCAAACCGTTGATACGACGGAAGCCAGAACTGCTGGTCCACCTCGCTGTTCACCAGTTCGACGAATGCGATTCCCGTTGGTCGCATGCTGCCGAGGAAGTTGTTCAGGGCGCCCGCTGGTCTGTCCGCCGTCGACGCGAACGAGCCTCGCATGCGAACCACATGCTTGCGATCCACGTCGAGGTCCATCTCTCCGCTGAAGACCACCGTGCGAAACGGCAGTTTCACCTTTGGCTCGACGAGGACGCGGACGATCCGAATGTCGCGGTCCGCAACCTTCAGATGCTCGATTGTGTCGCCACCGCTGAAACGGTAGATGCTCTCCCGGTCGACAGAGAGTGGATGGATGGCGACGAGCGTCGTGCGCGGATTCGGCGCAGTGCCCGGTCCCGACGGCTTCGACTCGTTCAGGCCTCCCCGGCGTCGCGTGGTGTCCATGCCAAAGAGGAGCGAGAGACGATTCCCGTACAGGGACGGGACGACCCATGCGTTGCGAAAGAAACCGATGGTGGCGAACTGAAGGCCAAGGGACTGCGAGCGATAGCCGGTGACGTGCTGCTCGAAGTCGCCGGTGCGGCTCCAGTGCAGTTCGCTGGCAACCTGCTCGAGCGATTCCTCGGTCTCATGGCCGGCGCCGTCGCGCTTGCCGATTGAAATCTCGCTCTCAAGCGTGGCCCGGTAGCGTCCGAGTGAGGCGGGGACACGATTGTTCACGATGACCGCCTCGCTGATCAGCGCGCGCAACGCGGCGGACGAGTACGTCGCTGTGTCGGGCCCAGCCGCTACGGCGAGTTGGGCGGCAAGGAAGAGCGTCAGCATGCCATTCGGCGAATCCGCTCCCGTACCCGCGTTCCGAGCGCAGGCAAGTTCACGGAATCCGGGAGGGCACGTTGTATCAGGATCTCCAGCGTGTCGTCGCCCGACAGGCGCGCAAGCGACGACACGATGATCGAGCGCAGTTCGGGCGGAGCGACGGCGCATTCCCGTTCGATCTCCTTCCTGCCGGCCACCAGCAACACCACGCGTTCGAGTTCCTCGCTTTCGATGGTGCGAACCTGTTTTCGCCTGAAGGACGCCAATTCGAGCGCGAGCATGGCGGGCGCACCAGCGATTCTGACGACGAGCTGCCGGCCGACCGTGATCGGCAGGGTCAGAAGTGTCGCGTACTCGAGCCACAGCTGCTCGGGGTCGCCGTCATCGGTGCGCACCTGGATGAGGTCGATGGCGACATCATCCGAAACACGCCAGCGATCCGCACCGCCCGCTCGCCAGACCGGGGAGAGCCCACGCTTCTGAAGCTCGACGCCGAGCCTGTCGATCATCGAGGTTGACAGCAGTTGGAGGGTCGAGTCAGCGGCAAATGTCACGTCGGGAGTGTGAAGTGTCGAATCGTTCATGAGCAGCGTCACTACCGGTGGCCCGACGAGGACGACCCGGTTCAGAATGGGCTCGATCGCACGAGCCGCGATGGTCAGGCGCTCGTGCTCCGGCAGGATCGACCTGACGGGCGTATCCATCACACCCCAGCCCGAGACAAGCGTTCAGCCAAGAGGTCCGCCGCGACATTTCTGACTCGTGTCGTGCCAACACGCAGGGCGTCGACGATGGTCAGCAGATCGTAAAGCGGTTGGTTTGTTGTCGAAAGCGTGGGCGCGCCGGGAAACAGGGGAATCAGGGACTGACCCCGTGCCTCGCCTTGGGCATGAGGCCACACGATTCCATCGGCTGTGCCGACCAGCGCGCGAAAGGCAGGGGACGACTGGGCCGTTGAGACTCCAATAGTCTGGACGCCAAGTACCGGCGGGAAAGCGAACGGTGCGCCTTGGACAAGAAAATTGTGGAGAACTTCATTCGACGGTCGCCGTTCGTCGGCCAAGAGGAGATGTGAATACCGCAGTCTCCGGACGGCATTGTGGCACTCTCCGGCGCTAAGGCCGGTCGATTCTGCTAGATTGATAAAATGCGCTGATGGCGTCGTCGCAAGTTGGCACGCAACAACGATATCGCTTGGTCTGAGTGTCGGCTGCTTGCTCATTAAATATACGATTTATGAATCATGAATATATCATGTATCTCTTGCAAAATCAATACATTATGATCAATTCCACTTCAAGCCACGCAACTGGTCCAAATTCACGTTTCCACCGCTCACAACGCTCACAACTTTCGAGCCGGCAGGTGCCTTGATGAGACCTTTCAACAGGGCCCCAATCGGCGCCGCCGCTGCCCCCTCGACCACCAGCTTGCTGTAATGCATCACCCACAACATGGCATCGAAAATCTCGGCGTCCGGCAAGGTCACGATCTCGTCCACCGCCTCCTTCACGATTTCCAGATTGTGCTCGCCGACCCGCTTCACGCGAAGTCCATCGATCACGCAATCCACCCGGTCAAGCGTCACCACATGGCCCGCCTCGACGCTTCTCTGCATACCAGGGGCTCCCGACGACTCGACACCGACGATCCGCACACCCGGGTTGAGGCTCTTGATCGCCAACGAGATTCCCGAGATCAGCCCTCCGCCGCCGATCGGGACCACGACCACGTCCACCTCCGGCCAGTCCTCAATGATCTCGAGGCCAACCGTGCCCTGGCCGGCGATCAACTGCAGGTCGTCGAATGGGTGGATATACGTGAGCCCGCGCTCCTCGACGAGCTGTTTCGCCTTCTCGTTCGCTTCATCCCAGATCGACCCGTGCAACACGACCTCGGCGCCATAGGCCCGCGTCGCTTCTACCTTCGACGGGGTGGCATTCGCCGCCATCACCACGACGGCCTTGAGACCGTGGA
>OCZT010001477.1_pt1 | contig 24334 bp, 18 predicted proteins | sample 1539031 | NCBI WGS metagenome assembly OCZT01 (sample SAMEA3539308, study PRJEB22396) | soil metagenome | biome: tundra; feature: field; material: soil | place: USA | collected 2010-05 | depth 0.15 m | reverse complement strand
ATGAAGCAATAAAGCACCTTCGCGAAGCCATTAACTATCTTTGTGAATACAATATTGCCCAGGGTAATGGTTATAAGATCGCCATGGAGGCCAAGCCGAATGAGCCTCGGGCCGATATCTATCTGCCCACTACGGGCGCTTTCCTTGCGTTCATCGAAACGCTCGACCACAAGGAAATGGTGGGGGTAAATCCCGAGGTCGCCCATGAACAAATGTCCGGGCTAAATATGACCCATTCCGTAGCCCAAGCCTGGGAGGCGGGAAAGCTGTTTCACATCGATCTCAACGATCAGGTTCCGGGTCGCTATGATCAGGATCTGAGGTTCGGTTCCGCATCCCCCAAAGCTGCGTTCTGGCTTGTGAAGTTTCTCGAAGACGTTGGTTACCCCGGCTCGAGGCATTTCGATGCTCACGCGTACCGAACCGAGGATTACGACGGCGTTAAAGATTTTGCGGCCGGCTGTATACGGACCTATCTGATCCTTAAGGAAAAGGCAATACAGTGGAACGATCACGCAGGAATCCAGGAGATCCTTGCAAATATTGAGGCGACAAACGCCAACAGCGGTGTCGGCAATTTCGAGACGCTGCTGGCACGAGACTTCGACCGAAAAGCGATGTCCGCGGCCGGATTACAATACGAACGACTTGACCAGCTTACGATGGACATCTTGTTTGGTGTTGCTTAGATCTTAGTTCGGAATCTCCGTTCGGAGTCCCGGCTTAGCCGGCTTTTACGTTCGCATTCGTGTCCGATGGAAGGCTCCACTCCGAACTTTAGGAGCAAATTAATCTGAGTAAGCGAATCCTACTTCTTAGTTCTTGGAAACGTCTCATCATCGGGACCCATTTCAAGATGGGTCGTAGTATGTTCGGTAATGCTAGGCGGCCGTACCAGATCGTCCGTTTCATAGATCGATCGTGAAGGTTTGATATAGTCAGTCTGACCCGATGTGAGGGCAGCAGGATCGTTTTTCTGCATGAGAGTCTTGATGCCTCGAGCGTGAATGAGGCGTGATATGCCGGTTCCAAGGCCATAGAAAGCAAACGCCAGGAAAAACAGGTACATGACCGCCAAACGCTCTGAAATAGCAAATGCCGCTCCTGATGCGATCAAAAACCCAATGCCGATCACCAGGGCTCTGATACCGCCGCTAAATAGATCGATATGTTTTTCCGCCAGCGACGTCTCGGTCCGCAGCTTTCCCTCGACTACCGCAAGCGCATTTCTCAGATCCGCCCCGCAGCTGCGACAAAACTTCGTACCGTCGGCATTTTGTAAACCGCATTTTGGACAAAACATGGCAATTGGATCCTCAAACCTCTTACGTTTGCATCGGAGTTAAGGTTCCAGTTTGCATGTATCCGGTCGTTCATCGCGTAGCGATCCCATGAATTTAGCCGTGGGTTTCAACCCACGGATAGGATGGCATCGGGGTTCCGTCGCGGCAGCGACGATTGCACCATCCGGCGTCAATTCATTTGCCGCTAACGCGGCAAGACCGATCTCTAACGAATTCCGTGGGTTAAAACCCACGGCTAAAGTCATTGCGGCCGCTATCGCGGCCGAAGCCGAAAATGCGCCTTTCCTCGAAAAGATCGCCTTGGTTCATTTCCTCCTCACAACGGTTATCGTGACTTCCGCCGGGTACTGCTTTGAATGATGAACCGCATTATGGGCGACTATGCCCTTGGTTTCATCATAATTGTTCCCGCCGGTGTTCATGTTCCGGTCGAAGCGCGGGAAGTTGCTGCTCGAGATCTCGATCCGGACACGGTGGCCGGCGGCGAAGTAGTTACTGGTGTTCATCGGTTGGAAGCTCACCTTGTAAACTTTGCCCGATTCCATCCACGCCAACGGTTCGTCATAGCCGTTGCGATAGCGCATTCGCTGGATCGTCTCATCGAGGTTCCAGGCCTTGCCCTGGTCGTCGACGTCGATCAGCTTGACCGTAAAATCGGTATCCTTTGCATCCGAAGAAACGTAGAGACTGACGTCGATCGGACCGCTGAGTTCGATGCCTTCCTTGAGCGGTTCCGAACTGTAGACGAGGATGTCGGGTCTCTCTTCCATCTTGCTCTGGTCCCATGCCCCACCCGTGACGGCGTTTCCGGTACAGCAGACGTTTCCGCCGAACGAGGGGACGGGGTCCATCGGATCGTATTGGAAGCTGTCGGGCATATCCGTCGCAGGCGGTGCCACGGCAAGCGCTCCGTCACCTTTTAAGGTGTTCGCCTTTCCATTGCTCGAAAGGCAAAACTTCATCGGCTCGGCGCCCGCGGGCGGCCACGTCTCCGACGTTTGCCACTTGTTAAGGCCCATTGTGTAGTACTGAACCTTCGGCCTCTTGAGGACGTCGTTGTTCTCGCCTTTCAGGAAATGATCGAACCAGTCGTACGTCATCTTGTTGTAATCGAGCCGCGCGTCACCCATGTGCCGTTCGCCGACAACAGTATCTTCGGTTGCCCTTGTATAGCTGCAATGAAGCGTCGGAGCGATAACGGCATATTGCTTGTCAGCAACATCAGGACTGGCGGTCCGGCGGACATAGTTGTATGCCGCCAGGTTTGGACCGATCGAAACGTCGTACCACGACATAAACCAAAATCCGGGAATGTTGATCTTCATGCCGTCATTAAAAAGACCGCCCTTGTACCATGCCGGATCGTTCGGCGCCCTCTTTATCATCGCCCCGCCGGTGTCAACCGGCATGGGGTCGGCGAAGATTCCATTGGGACCGCCCACCGCCTTGATAATGTCCATTTCCGGCAGGTGGCGAAGTGCCTTTGACCAGTCAACCGGCGGTGCCTGTTCGGCGAGATCGAAGGATCTGGAGACACGTATCAGATCTTCCTGCGTAGCGTTCGGCGGAAACAGCGGCCGGACCTGGTTCTGTTCACCAGAGAGCCAGGCAATGAAAAGCATCTGGACGGCCCCGCCGCGATACCAGTTGCCCTGTTCGTAATAGGGTCCGACACGACCGACGCCGGCCCCGAAACCTTGAGGGATCATTGTCGTGAACGCCGGATTTCCTTGTGCGGCGACACCCAATTGCCATTCAGCGGTCGATGAACAGCCGATCGTGCCGACCTTCTTGTTCGACCATGTCTGTGAAGACATCCACGATATGGCATCGACACCGTCGGTCAGCGGCGGCCCGAGAATGTCGTAGTTGCCCTCAGAAAAGAAATGACCGCGTTCATTCATCACGACGTAAGCGTAACCGCGTTTGACCGCTTCGAGAATGGTCGTCATATCGCGTGGAGCACCAAGCCGGACATCCCAGAAATTAAAGTTGTATGGCGTTCGCGAAAAGATGATCGGGTATGTCTTTGAAGCGTCTTTCGGACGGTAAACGTCCGCCGCCATTCGCTTGCCGTCGCGCATCGGTACCATTACCTTTCGGTCTACGACGGCGATCGATTCAAGCTCGTTCTCGATCGCGTTCCGACGCGCGATCGTCTCGGCGTCCGGTGCCTGGCGCGGCTGAGAAAAAGCGACAACCGGGATCAAGACGCTACAGATCGCAGCGGACAAAACAACATTTAGAAAAGTATTCTTTCTCAACATGGCAGGTTGCTCCTTTTAGGATGGGACTATGGGCGTTTCTGCCCGTAAGTGCCGGCTCTCGTTTCGAATCTACCAGAAATCATAGTTTCATACCTTCTTGCACAACATTTTGTTTGACAAACCTAACCCGATTCCTCTAACATTTGGAATGTAGACATTTTTGTAAGGATTTGAAGAGCCTGATGTTTCAAACGGAAATTAAATGCTGCTGTTGCTGTTGTCACTGCCTCTTCGCGAAGCGACCGCTGGCATTTGGAACAGGAACATAAAGGTCCAAAACCAAATCTAAAACACAGTCGTCGGTCGTGAAAATAGAAAGGTTTCACGGCCGACTTTGATTTTGAATTTTGTCAATATATGGCACTCGCGTTTGCAGAAACGGTAATTACAGAGAAGGTCCGAGTCGGCTCGGCTTCGTTTCTTGAAGCCGCCATCGGCGACACTCCTCTTATAAAGCTAAGGTCGGTCACAAGCCATCTGCCGGCGGGCATTGAAGTATATGCGAAAGCAGAATTTCTAAACCCCGGCGGATCGGTAAAAGACCGAGCGGCGCTGGCGATGATAATTGCGGCCGAGAGATCCGGAGAACTGACAAAGGGTAAAACCCTTCTCGACGCGACAAGCGGGAACACCGGTATCGCCTACGCAATGCTTGGTGCCGCTCGCGGTTATCGAGTGACGCTTACACTTCCGGCAAATGCTAGTAACGCCCGCAAACGTATCCTCAGGCTTTATGGTGCCGAGATCATCGAGACCGATCCATTGAACGGGACCGATGGTGCCCAGATCGAAGCCAAACGACTGGCAACCGAGGATCCGGAGAAGTACTTTTACGCGGACCAATACAATAACCCGGCAAACTGGCAGGCCCATTATGAGACGACCGCCCCCGAGATTTGGGAGCAAACGAATGGCCGCGTGACCCATTTTGTCGCCGGTCTCGGGACCTGCGGAACGTTTGTCGGAACAACCCGAAGGTTAAAGGAATTAAATCCCGAACTGACCGCGATCTCTGTCCAACCCTCGACACCGATCCACGGTCTCGAAGGTCTGAAACATCTCGACAGCGTAATCGTTCCCGGGATCTACGATCCGCAGCTTGCCGATGCGAATCTTGAGGTCGAAACGGAAGAGGCGCAGGAAATGACTCGCCGGCTTGCCCACGAGGAAGGTCTGTTTGTCGGTGTTAGTTCAGGAGCAAATGTGGATGCGGCGATTCGGACAGCCGAACGCGTCAATGGCGATGCTCTGATAGTGACTATACTTTGCGACGGCGGCGGCAAGTACCTTGATGATCGGTTCTGGGACGAAACGGCATGATGAAAATAAGCGCGCGCGTCAGTCAAAAGATCAAAGATCATGCGGAGCGTGATTATCCGCACGAGTGCGGCGGGATGCTGATCGGGCGATTTTTGAGCGAAGGGGTGAAGGAGACGGTCGAGATCTTTCCGCTCGTCAATGCTCGCGAAGATTCGCGGCATAACCGCGTGCTTTTGTTGCCGAAGGACGTTCTTCGCGCCGAAAAGCACGCTCGCGAGCGCGGCCTCGATGTGGTTGGATATTATCATTCGCATCCAAACGCACCGGCCGTCCCATCGCAATACGATCTCGACCACGCGTTACCGGTTTGGTCCTATACAATCGTTTCGGTGATGGATGGCAAACCGGTCGCTATCCGCTCATGGGAAATGGAAGAAGACAGATCAAAATTTAACGAAGAGGAAATAAGTGCATTTGAGGAACGATTTGTATGGCAATCACAATAATCATCCCCACACCGCTCAGGCAGTTCGCGGCAGGCAATGCCGAGATCGAGGTTAGCGGTGCCGTCACCGCCAAAGAAGCGTTGGGGCAACTGACAACCGAATACCCCGCTCTTCGCAAGCATCTGTATGACGACCAGGATGTATTGCGAAACTTCATCAACGTCTATGTCGGCGACGAAGACATTCGTCACCTCGATGGGCCGGATACACCGGTAAAGGATGGCGAAACGATCATGATCGTACCCTCGATCGCCGGCGGAAGCGGCAACGCCGAAGCAAGGGCCGCGGAAACTTTACCGTCGCTGACGAATGAGGAATATGCCCGGTATTCTCGACACCTGATCCTCCCCGAGGTCGGACTCGAAGGCCAACGCAAACTAAAAGCGGCACGCGTTCTGATGATCGGGACCGGTGGCTTAGGTTCGCCGCTAGGTTTATACCTTGCCGCCGCCGGGGTCGGAACGCTCGGTCTTGTCGATTTCGACGTGGTCGATGAATCAAACCTTCAGCGACAGATCATTCATGGTACAAAAGATATCGGCCGGTCCAAGATCGCGTCGGCGACCGACCGGCTTTTGGACATCAACCCAAATACAAAGATCGAATCTTTTGAAACTCGTCTGACGAGCGAAAACGCACTCGAGCTTTTTCGCGACTTCGATGTGATAGTCGACGGGACCGACAACTTCCCAACACGTTATCTCGTCAACGACGCCTCGGTTTTGACCGGAAAGCCAAACGTCTATGGCTCGATCTTTCGCTTCGAGGGACAAGCAAGTGTGTTCTGGGCCGAAAAGGGTGCTTGCTACCGGTGTCTTTATCCCGAACCGCCGCCGCCCGGTCTTGTTCCGTCTTGTGCCGAGGGTGGTGTTCTCGGTGTTCTTCCCGGCATCGTCGGCACGATCCAGGCCAACGAGGCGATCAAGGTCATACTCGGTGCCGAAGGTATCTTGCTCAACCGTCTACTGCTGTTTGACGCCTGGAAGATGACGTTCCGCCAACTAAAGCTCCGCAAAGATCCCGCGTGCCCGATCTGCGGCGATAACCCGACGATCAAAGAGCTTATCGATTACGAGGAGTTTTGCGGTCTGCGTACCCCTGCTGTCGATGAAAAGCCGCAGCTCGAAGAAATAACGGCCACGGAACTCCGAAACCTGTTGGACGCGGATTCAAACCTACAACTGATCGATGTCCGCGAACCGTTCGAATATGAGATCGCCCGGATCCCGGGCGGCAAACTCATCCCGCTCGGCGAAGTTGAAGCACGCTCTAATGAGATCGATCGCGACAAAACGACCGTCGTCCATTGCAAAGGCGGTGTCCGAAGCGCCAAGGCAATAGAAAGCCTGAAAGCCGCCGGATTCTTGGGGCGTCTGATCAATCTAAAGGGCGGGATCAAAGCATGGTCCGATGATGTTGATCCAACAGTGCCGAAGTATTAACCGAAAACAAGATCGCAGGGTGTGAAAGACATTTGGACGTAGACGGTCCTTCATCGCGCAGCAATGACGTGGAATAACTTCGTCCGAGCTCCGTTAGGAGCGACCTGTTTGTAGAAACACCATTATCAATATTTGCCGAAGCTCCGTCGGAGCGTCCTCTTTCTGCGATTGACAGGCCGCCCCAACGGGGCTTTGATCGTGGAAAATGCGATCAGGCTATAAATAGGCCGTTCCTACGGAACTAAATCATCTACGCCTCAACTAACGACGCCGAAGACCAAATAGAACGGTGGCATAGCCGCTGAGATCAGCGGGTTGGCGTTTGGAGAAGCACAGCTTCTCCGCACATAGAGCGGCAAAGCCGATTGACCCGATGCACATTCGCACGACGGCACATGTCGTATAATCGGCTTGTACATGAAAAGTATTTTGGTTTTCGCCGTCTTTTGTTTTGGACTCGTGTCGCTTGTCGGTTCGTGTAGTTCGGCCCGCAACCTGTCGTCTGTCAATTCAGTTTCTTCCCAGCAGCAGGCAACGTTAGTAGCATTTTGTGATATACCGGAACGAGCCGAGAAACTAAACGGGCAACGTATAATTACGGCTGCCATATTGATCGCGGGTCAGGAATATGCATATCTATATGATCCGACTTGCTCGGACGAGAAACATTTTGTGTATTACCGATTCATAAGTGATGCGGTAGGGGATAAATTTAACGACTTTTTTCAAGCGGACAATAATCCTGAATACAAAACTGTTGGTGTGATGCGCGTGAAAGCTCTATTTCACGGAATTCTCGAGACTGGTGCCGGCAAAGGCTTAGGCCCGGATGGTTTCGCAAAGTACAACCTAACAATCGAAGATGCGGAAGACATTCAATCCGCCCCGAGGGATGCACCATATCCTTGGTAAAAACGTCTTGTTACATCGCGTAGCGATGGACCCACCATAGAAGTGTCTTGTCCATGCGAATTACAGGCCGCCCCTACGGGGCTTTGGTCGTGGAACAGCAGATCGTGCTACAAACAGGCCGTTCCTACGGAACTAAATCATCTTCGCGAACAATTCACGACACCGAAGATCGGGTCGAGCGGCGGCGTAGCGGGTGAGTTCAGCGGGTTGGCGTGTAGAGAAGCACAGCTATTACGCACATAGAGCGGCGAAGCCGTCTATTGGTTGAATTAGAAAGGGGGGCAAACGTTTGCTCCGCAGCCGACAACGAACTTCGCCAAAGACACAGCCGCCTAAGTCGGTACTCCGAACGAAACCCTCGCCGATCTGCTCAAAAGAGCCTCAAAGACACGTGTTTTAGCGGCGGAAACACGAAAAGAACCTTCAGAAATACGTGTTTCAGCCGGAGAAATACGTAACGAGGTCATAGATTCACGTGTTCTAGCTAGTGAAATACGTGAAAAAAACACAAAAACACGTGTTTTGGCTACTGAAACACGTAAAAGAGTTCGATGAACACGTATTTTCGGCACGGAAATAAGTAAAAAAATCAAAAAAATATGCGGATTTGTGACGTAGGTACCTGAAAGAAGTTTCAAATAGCGCAATTGTGGGACAAGGGAAACACGTGTAAACGGAAAAACTACGTGTTTTCGTTTCAAAGCCGCGCCTCTTATTCCCGTTTCTGAAGATACAGCGAGCTTGGGACCACGGAGAAAACATGAAAACAATTATTGAACCTTTCAGGATAAAGGTCGTCGAGCCGATGAAGCTGACGACTCGCGAGCAACGCCGACAATTTATTCTCGATGCCGACTTAAACCCGTTTCGTCTCAAAGCCGACTCGGTGCTGATCGATCTTTTGACCGATTCGGGAACGTCGGCAATGAGCATTTACCAGTGGGCGGGTATTATGCGTGGCGATGAAAGCTACGCCGGGGGCAGAAGTTTTGATCGCTTTGAGGCATCTGTCCGCAACATCTTTGGCCACGAATTTGTTATTCCGACCCACCAGGGACGTGCGGCCGAACGTCTGCTTTGTGATGCCGCGGTGACGAGCGAAAGCGTCGTGCCGGGAAATACGCACTTCGATACTACGCGTGCGAACATCGAAAACTCGGGAGCGGAGGCGGTCGATATTCCGATCGCGGAGGCAAAAGATCCATCCAACCTCCATCCGTTCAAAGGCAATATCGATCTGGAGCTGCTTGAAGCATGCCTGACCCGGAACGTCGGACGAGTTCCTTTTGTCCTGATCACCATCACCAACAATTCAGCCGGTGGCCAGCCGGTCAGCTTGGCAAACATCAAAGCGGCCCGAGCCATCTGCGATCAACATTTGGTCCCGCTGTTTTTGGACGCCGCACGGTTTGCCGAGAATGCCTGGTTTATCAAGATGCGTGAAGAAGGCCAGCGACACCGCTCCGCTACCGATATCGCCCGCGAGGTTTTCTCATATTCCGACGGCGCCCTGATGAGCATGAAAAAAGATGCTTTTGGGAACATCGGCGGAGTGCTTTCTTTGAATTCGAAAGATTGGGCCTCAAAGATCCGGACCAACCTGATCCTGACCGAAGGTTTCCCGACATACGGCGGCCTGGCCGGCCGCGACCTCGAAGCCCTTGCCATCGGGCTCGAAGAAGTGCTCGAGGAAGATTACCTGGAATACCGGATCAGATCGACCGCCTATGTCGGTGAGCACCTTGCCAAGGCGGGCGTTCCCCTGGTGCAGCCTTTTGGCGGCCACGCCATCTATCTCGACGGACGGAGGTTCTGCGATCACCTGACAAACGAGATGTTCCCGGGTTGGGCATTGTCCGTCGCTTTATATGAGGAACTGGGAGTGCGCGCCTGCGAGATCGGGAATGTCATGTTCGGTCACGACGACCCCAAAACCGGCGAGTGGTGTTGGCCCGATCTCGATCTGGTCCGGCTTGCCATCCCGCGTCGCGTCTATACCCAAAGCCACATGGATTACGTCATCGAAGGGATCACCGAGCTTTATGAAAAGCGGCATTTGATCCGCGGTCTGCGTGTTACGGATATGCCCGAAGTGCTGCCGCACTTTTCCGCCCGCTTCGCTTTTTTAGAGGGGGACTCTAAAGCTCATCGGATGGCGTGAAGAGGCGTGAAGAAAGGGAAAGAGTGAAAAAGTGAAAAAGGAAAGAGACTATCCCGAAGGCAGCGTCCTCCGGATGGCGACCCGGTTTTTAATTTAAACGCGCGAAACAACCCTCTCGTCGAGTTTCTTTAAGAGCCCGTAATTATAGTTGTAATTTAAAAACCATTGTGTTAAGAATAGAACGAACGCTCGTTCGGTTTTTGCACGAACGTTCTAACCCTTCAGGATAATTGAAATGCAATCAATAAAAGCATACGGACAATATTTTGTTGCTAGCGGCCAACCGCTCGAAAGTCGTGAATTTACTATTGATGCGGTCGCCGCGGACGAGGCCGTTATTCGTGTTGCCGGGTGCGGTTTTTGCCATACTGATCTCGGTTTCATCACGGGAGCGGTAAAAACAAAGCATGAGCTGCCGCTGATACTTGGCCACGAGATCAGTGGAACGGTTATTGCTGCCCAGGACCCGTATGATTCGCTCATCGGAAAAAGCGTGGTTGTTCCGGCAGTTTTACCTTGTGGCGAATGTGAGCTTTGCAAAGCCGGTCGCGACAATATCTGCCAGCGCCAGCTTATGCCGGGCAACGATTTTGATGGAGGATTTGCGAGTCACGTGATAGTTCCCGCGAAATATCTCGCGCCGCTTCCGGAAGAACTGGGTGATTTTGATGTGGCCCAGCTGTCAGTCATTGCCGATGCGATCACGACACCGTACCAATCACTAATCCGCAGCGGCTTAAAGAAAGGCGATCTGGCGATCGTGATCGGTGTCGGCGGCGTCGGCCTTTATATGGTCCAGCATGCCAGGAACGCGGGTGCAACGGTCATCGCACTCGAGATCGATCCGGCCAAACTCGAGAGTGCCAAGGCGCAAGGCGCGGATTTTGGTATCTGCACCCGCGACATGGATGAGCGAGAGATAAAGACGCAGATACGTGAGCTGGTAAAGGAACACAATTTACCGAAGAACCAGTGGAAGGTGTTTGAAAACAGCGGCTCAGCAGCCGGTCAAAGCACAGCGTTCTCGCTGTTAAGCTACGCCGGAACTATAGGAATCGTTGGATTCACAATGGACAAGGTTAACGTCCGGCTTAGCAACATCATGGCGTTCGATGCCGATGTATTTGGCAACTGGGGCTGCCGCCCGGCTTACTACCCGGATGTTATCAAAGGCGTCCTCAGCAAAAAGATCAATGTGCTCGACAACATCGAGCAATATCCTCTATCGGAGATAAATACCGTCGTTGAAAAGGCATTAAGCCATCAGCTGACAAAGCGGGCCATATTGACGCCCGTTCAATAGGACTATTATGAAAAACCATCATATTTTGGACAGCTATGAATATCAGAGCATCAAGATAGAAAAACGGCCGTTATTGAACGATAAGAACGAAGTTGTCCCGGGCCTCTACAATTCCTGGATCTTTCTAAACAACCCCTCGCAATTCAACTCGTATACGACCTCGGCGGTAAAAGAAGTAATTCTTGCATTTCGCGAGGCGTCGTGCGATCGAAGCGTCGTCGCCGTGGTGTTTACCGCGGTTGGCGACAAAGCATTTTGTACCGGCGGAAACACCAAGGAGTACGCCGAGTATTACGCCGGCAACCCCCAGGAATATAAGCAGTACATGCGGCTGTTCAACGACATGGTCACGGGCATCCTGACATGCGACAAGCCGGTTATCAATCGGGTGAACGGTATGCGGGTCGGCGGCGGGCAAGAGATCGGGATGGCCTGCGACTATTCGATCTCGGCCGACACTGCTCGTTATGGCCAGGCGGGACCAAAGCACGGATCGGCCCCGGATGGCGGTTCGACAGACTTCTTGCACCTGTTCGTCGGGATCAATAATGCGATCGAATCATGCACCCTCTGCGATCTGTGGTCGGCCCATACGGCCGTTCGCCTGGGGCTTATCAACAAGATCGTGCCGGTCCTTAAAAACAAGGACGGTGCATTCGTCTCGAATCCGCTTGTATCGACCGAGGCGTATGACAGTTGGGGCAACCCGTCATACGGTGCGTTTAAGACCGGTGCCGGGCGAGAGGCGGCGAAACAGCTCATGGCGGAATATGAGGTCGATCTGAGGCTGCTCGATCACGAGACCGAAAAGTTTGCATACCGGTTGGCCATGACGATGCCCGATTGTTTGTCCAAGACGCTGGAGTCGTTACGTAAAAAGAAACTGGAGCATTGGCAGCGAAACAGCGAAACCAATCGTTCGTGGCTCGCACTGAACATGATGACCGAGGCCAAAGCGGGTTTTCGTGCCTTCAACGAAGGGCCGAAAGAGAATCGCGAGGTCGATTTCCTGACATTGCGGCGGGCCCTCGCCGAGGCAAGTCCATGGGATGACGCATTGTTCAAAGCGATCATGCCGAACGGGTCGTCAAACGGAAATTAATAATGACCTTTGAAACCATAAAAACCACAGAGACCTTTGACGGCGAAGTAATTGAGCTGGTGCTCAATATGCCGCCCGCCAATATTCTCTCAGCGGCGATGATGGGTGAGATATCCGAGTTTCTAAGGCAGCAACGAGACAACGGCAAGCTCAAGCTCGTCATTATCAAGGGGGAAGGCGATAACTTCTCCTTTGGAGCCTCGGTCGAAGAACACACGGCCGATAAGGTCAAAAACATGCTGCCCGGGTTTCACCGGATGATCGGCGAAATACTCGAATACCCGGTACCGACGCTGGCCCAGGTCACCGGCTATTGCCTTGGCGGCGGTTTCGAATTGGCGTTGGCGTGCAGCTTTATCGCGGCTGACGAAAAGGCAAAGTTCTCTGTACCCGAGATCCAGCTCGGTGTCTTCCCGCCGGTCGCGGCCGCACTGCTGCCCAATCTTTCTTGTGGGGCGACCGCCGCACGAATGCTTTTGACGGGTGCAACGATGAAAGCGGAGGAACTCGAACGTGCCGGTGTCGTGGCGTTTGTCGCCGACGAAGACGAGCTCCAAACGACAGTTGATGAATTTATCGAAAAGGTGATCAAACCGAAAAGCGCATCGAGCTTGCGTTTTGCACACCGCGCGGCGCGAATGTCTATCGTCCGGCAATATCGCTCGCTAATTACGGACCTCGAGCGGTTATATCTGGACGAGTTGATGATGACCCGCGATGCGAACGAAGGCATCCAGTCGTTCATCGAGAAACGCAGGCCGGCCTGGACAAACAACTAGTTTCGGAACAGAACCCATGCCCACTAAGAAAAGCAGTAACAGCGGTCTCGACGACATCCTTAAGAAGTCAGCCAAGCTCATGGCGAAGCAGGGATATCACGGGACCAGCATGCGTGATCTTGCCCAGAGTATGGGACACAGCTTGTCGGGCCTCTATCACTATTTTGACAGTAAGGACGATCTGCTTTTCAAGATCAATGAGCGTGGTTTTAGCTCTCTTTTAGGAACAGCCCGCGGCATTGTAGAACAACAGATCTCACCCGCGGATCGGCTGAAAGCGGTCATCGGTAACCACATCGAGTTCTTCAGCGATCACATGAGCGAAATGCGGGTGATGATGTTTGGCACCCACGACATTGATCGCAAACGCAGCCAGATCATTGTTGGGCTCAAAGATGAGTACGCATCGATAGTAAAACAGGTGGTCGGCGATTACATGCAGAGTTTGCCGGGGAAGCGATTTACTGATGCTGAGATCACTCGAAAGACCTATTTGCTGTTTGGAATGATGAATTGGATCTACGGCTGGTATTCGAAAAACGAACATGGTTCCGCCGGTGAACTCGCAAGCGATATATACGGAACATTTACAAAAGGGTGCTTCTTTGGCGAGGTCACCAACGGTATGAACGGCGGGAGAAAAGTTGTATGAGTGTTGATGAGATCATTGGCCAGTGCGAAGCCCTCTATAACGATCTCGATCTTAATTACGTCAAAGATTGGAAACGAGATCATAACGCGAAAGCGATCGGCTACCTTCCGGTCTATGTGCCCCGCGAGATCATCCACGCCCACGGCATGCTACCGGTCGGCATTATGGGTGGTGGCGACAACCTCGAGATCATCCGCGGCGATGCATATTTCCAGTCTTATATCTGCCACCTGCCGCGATCGGTTATCGAGCTTGGTGTATCAGGCAAGCTCGATTGTCTCGACGGCGTCCTCTTCCCGGCAATCTGCGACGTGATCAGAAACCTGAGCGGCATGTGGAAGATGGAGTTCAAAGACAAGTACGTCAAATATATTGACTTTCCGCAAAACTTTGCCGGTGCCGGGCGTGATTTCTATCTCGAGGAAATGGAGAAGATGTCGGATGACTTTGCGGAGATGTCCGGCAAGCGGATCACGACGGACGATCTAAATAATTCCATCCGTCTTTATAACGAGAATCGCCGGGCGATCCACGAGCTATACGATCTTCGCTCGGAGATGCCGCACCTGGCGTTGACCTTTGAGGTCTATTTATTAATGCGGGCCGGGAACATTCTCGAAGTGTCCGAGCACACACGACTTGTCAAAGAGTACATGCGGCAGGTTGTCGACTGCGATCGACCGAAACTCGACAACGTCCGCGTGATCCTCACGGGTGCGTTTTGCGAGCAGCCGCCGTTGTCGCTTGTAAGGGCACTAGAGAATAGCGGCTGTTATATCGTCGACGACGACTGGGTGCTTTGTAATCGATATCAATCGGTTGATATACCCGAGACCGATGATCCATTGGGCGCGATCATCGACAGTTATTTGGGAAACACGGTCTCGACGGCTTCGCGTTTCGACGGCAGCGACGACAAAGGCAAGTATCTCGCCGACATGGTCCGCCACCGCGATGCCGAGGGTGTCGTTTTTGCCGCTCCGAGCTTTTGCGATCCGGCTTTGCTCGACAGACCAATGCTGCAAAATGTCCTGACCGATCAAAACATTCCTTATACGGCGTTCAAGTACGCCGAAAACACCGGGCAAATTCAGGTGATCAAAGAGCAGACCGGCACATTTGCCGACTCGATAAAACTATGGGGGGCCGAATAATGGAACAAACCGCCGCTACGAGAACAGAGGTTCAAAAGGAACCCAGCATGGTCCTCCAAAAGAAGATGATCGGGGACCACTTCGAAAGATTGGCCAATGCCAAGGAGAACCGCAAGAAAGTGGTCTATACCTTTGTGCCCGGCAATCTTAATGAACTGATCTATGCCTTTGACATGCTGCCCGTTCATCCCGAGATCAATGCCCTGCAATCGGGCATGCGCAAAAAGAGTGGCGACTATATCCAGGAAGCTGAAAAGATCGGCCACTCAAAGGATGTCTGCACCTATGTGAAGTGCGACATCGGGATGATGAAGAAGGGCAACATCGGACCAACGGGTGAAAAGATACCCGAACCCGACCTGTTGCTGTTGAGTTACACCGGCTGCTTCACTTTTATGAAGTGGTTCGAGCTGCTCAAACAGGAATACAAATGCCCGGTCGTCATGCTCCAGGTTCCTTACCAGGGCGACGGCGAGATCACACCGGCGATGAGAGATTACATCGTGCGGCAATTGCGTGAAGAGGTGGTGCCGGCACTCGAAAAGGTCTCAGGCCATAAATTGGACGAGGACAAACTGAAAACTCTGCTGGAAAGCTCAGCCCGCTCCGAGGACGATCTGGTGTGGGTTTGGAACTCGGCAAAGAATAAACCATCACCCATCGATGCCTACTTCGGCGGTGTCTATTATATCGGGCCTATCTTTAGCGCCTTTCGCGGATTGCCGGAGTGTGAAGATTATTACAGCAGCTTAAGAAAAGAGGTCGAATATCGTGTCGAGCACCGTCTTGGCCCGATAACTCCCGAAGGTGAACTAAACGATCAAAAATACAGGATCGTTGTCGAGGGGCCGCCAAACTGGACGAGTTTTCGCGAGTTTTGGAAGGTCTTTTACGACGAGGGCGTCGTCATGGTCGCATCGACCTATTCCAAGGTCGGTGGGCTATATGAACTCGGCTTTCGCCACGACGCGACGCACCCGCTCGAGACGATGGCCGATTATTGCCTCGGCTGTTATACCAATCGGAACCTGCCCTCGCGGGTCGATCTGCTCGAACAATATATCGACGAATACTCGGCGGACGGCTTTCTCATCAATTCGATCAAAAGCTGTAATTCGTTCTCTGCCGGTCAGTTGATGATGTTAAGGAAACTGGAGCAGCGAACCGGAAAGGCCGGCGCTTTTATCGAATCCGATCTGGTCGACCCCCGATATTTCAACGCCGCCAACATTAGAAACCGGATGGAATCGTATTTCCAGATGATCGAGGCCAAACGAGCCTCTGTATAGGAGCATTCGATATGGATTGCTGTTACATCGGAATTGACCTGGGATCGACCACCACCAAAGCGGTCTTTCTCGACGAGAACGAAAAGATCCTGGGGCGGGGCATAACAAACTCGCGAAGCAATTACGAGCTTGCGTGCCAGGTCGCACGTGAAGAGGCTGAGATCAATGCCCGCTTTGAGCTGCTAAAACGCCGGTTGGCCGAAAATCCCCGGATCGCCCCAAAGATCGATTCGTTGATGGACAATCTTGCCTGCCAATACGCGCTGGCACAGCATCTGAAGCAGCTCGAAGCATTACGCAATGAGGGGGCGACCATCGTCCAGCGTTGGAAACATGACCGCGAAGAGTTTGAAAAATACCTCGACGCCCAGGAAACCATCTTTGAGTCCCTCATCTCGCAGGCGTATGAAGACTTTCTACCCGATGCTGAGGTCCAAAGCGATTTCTTCCGTGATCTGGCGACCAGCCTTTACCTGAAACAGGCCGATCGGATGAGCAAGGAACGATCCCTTTCATTCGAACGCCTGGTCGGCGTTTTCGACGCGGCGATCATCAGGGTCGAAAATCAAAGCTTCGCATTGTTTTACGAGGAATATCTCGAGTTTGCCTGCAGCCGGATCGTCGAAATGGACGCGTTCAAGGATTTCAAAGAAGACATTCTCGAAGCCGTTCGCCAGATCGCCAAGAAGCAATTCAATATCCTGAACACCGTCGGTACCGGCTACGGCCGTTTGACGCTGCCTTTTGCAAAAGAGCAGATCCGCTCCGAGATCCTGTGTCATGGGCTCGGTGCCCACTTTATGTTCCCGAATACGAAGACCGTGCTCGATATCGGCGGCCAGGACACCAAGGCAATTCAGGTGGACGCCAGCGGCATCGTCACCAGCTTTCAGATGAATGACCGCTGCGCCGCCGGGTGCGGCCGTTATCTCGGTTATATCGCCGATGAGATGAATATGGGCGTCCACCAGCTCGGGCCGCTGGCGATGAAATCCAAGAAGACGGTCAAGATCAATTCGACATGCACGGTGTTTGCGGGTGCCGAATTGCGAGAGCGGCTCGCATATGGCGAAAAGCAGGAAGACATCCTGGCGGGGCTCCACCGGGCGATCATTTTACGGGCGATGTCCTTGCTCGCTCGCTCCGGGGGCGTCAGTTCGGAGTTTACCTTTACGGGCGGTGTGGCCCGAAACGAGGCGGCCACCTCGGCCTTAAAGAAATTGATCGATGAAAACTATGGCGAGATGAAGATCAACATCAGTGCGGACAGCATCTTCACCGGTGCCGTTGGTGCGGCTTTGTTTGCGAAGCGAGATCCCAAGGGAGTCATGGCCGATCTCGAGATAAGTAAATTGAAGTCAAACGTCAAAGCAAAGCGTCCCGAGATGGAGCCGCAATTAGCCTGAGGAGTAAAGAGATGTATCACACTGTTGGAATCGATGTCGGCTGCGACTCCGTCAAGACGGTGCTCATGCAGTTCGACAAAACCGGTGGTCAGGAACGCCTTGTGACCAGTGATCTGGATAAGTTTCGGAAACGAGATCTAAAAAAGGTCGTCCGAGATTCGTACGAACGTGCCCTTGTCGCAAACAAACTGAAGCACGAGGACATCGCCTATGTCGCCACCACCGGCGAAGGTGAAATGGTCGATTTTCGGCGAGGCCACTTCTATTCGATGACGGCCCATGCTCGTGGCGCGATATTCCTGCACCCGTCGGCTCTGGCGGTGGTCGATTGCGGTGCCTTGCATGCCAAGGCGATGCTGATCGACGAGCGTTCAAAGGTCTTGTCTTACCGGATGACGTCGCAATGTGCATCGGGTTCGGGACAATTCCTTGAAAATATCGCCCGCTATCTTGGTGTTGCGATCGACGATGTCGGTGAACTTTCGATGCAGGGCGAAAAACCGGAAACCGTTTCGGGTATTTGTGCGGTGCTGGCCGAAACAGACGTCATCAATATGGTCAGCCGCGAGATCTCGACTCCGAATATCCTAAAAGGCATTCACCTGTCGATGGCAGCGAGATTGGTCAACTTACTTCGAATGATAAACGCCACCGGCGAAGTCCTTATAACCGGCGGGCTGGCAAAGAATATCGGCTTTGTAAATGCCATGCAGGAGCTTGCCGATCAGGACAAACGGCTGGCGGTCGAGATCGTGCGCGAAGATGGCTCAATATTTGCAGGAGCGATTGGAGCGGCCCTCTGGGGCAGCTTCAGGCATCAGGTGTTACGAGCAAAGGAAAGGAAGCTGGCCGTCGTGTAAGGGGCCTGGGACCGATAGGGGGCAAATTATCGGATGAATGAACAATGCAGACAATTAGATCCGATATAGCTTTAGGCGAGTTCACGCGAAACGTGGGCTCGCTGTTCCTGAAAAACGGGAAGCGATTATTAGATAAACCGGCCGTTGCCGAGAGGATCGGGGACCGCTTTCGCTATTGGTCGTGGGAACGCCTTACCCAGGACATCATCCTGACGATCGATTATTTGTTAAGACAGGGACTGGAACCCGCCAACGATTCCAACAATCGTGTAGCCTTTATTGCCGGCAATCATTATCAGCGCCTTGTTTGTGAGATGGCGGTAATGTCGTGCGGCATGGTAAGCGTACCCGTATTTGCCCGGTATCCGCGTCCGCTGCTTTCCGAATTGCTGCGCTTTTCGGATGTCAGCCTGCTCATTACAGATTCGCCGAACGAGACGGCCGAACTCGAAAACCTGCCGCCAAAGATACTGTTATTGAATTCTGAGAATTCAACCGCCAGCTTTGAGAAATGCTACCAGGTAGAGTTTTACGAAGACCTGCTCGGACACTCGATCGACGTCAAGTCCCACACCAGGATCGAAAAGATCATGCGAGCGGTCGAGCCTTCGGCAATGGCTCTCATAATGTACACATCGGGTACCAGTGGTTTTCCCAAAGGGGTCCAGCTTGATCATCACAACCTGATGTCTCAGCAAAAGGCCCTCGAGATACTGTGGCGGCCCGAGCCCGAGATGCGTTTCCTGTGCTATCTGCCCTGGCATCACAGTTTCGGCGGTTTGTTCGAAAGGTTCTTTGCTCTTCATTCAGGCGGCTGCCTGGCGATCGACGATTCGCAGGGTAAGGACATAAACAGGCTGCTTGATAACTACAAGCTGATAAAGCCGCACGTCTATTTTAGTGTGCCGAGGATCTACCAGGAGATCGGTACCCGCATTAGCTCGAGCAAAGATACCGAGCAGGCGTTCTTTCATAAAGACCTGAAGTTTGTCTTTACGGCTGCCGCGCCGCTGCCGATCAGCACATCGGATATCTTCAAGGCCAAAAAGGTCCCGGTGGTCGAGGGTTGGGGACTTACCGAAACATCGCCGTGCTGTACTCTTACCGGTTTCGATCTCGAGCGACAGTCGGGTGTCGTGGGTTTTCCGATACCGGGCGTCGAACTGGCATTGAGCGATGAAAGCGAGATCCTCGTCCGTGGACCCAACGTAATGAGCGGGTACTTTCGAAATGAGGAAGCGACCGCAAAGGCATTTACCGCGGACGGCTGGTTCAAGACCGGCGACATCGGCGATTTCACTCCACAGGGGCTAAAGATCGTTTCTCGCAAAGAACGGATGTTCAAGCTGAACAACGGCGAAAAAGTGTTCCCGGCGGAATTGGAAGATAAGGTCAATGACCGGTGCTGTTATATCAAGCATTCGTATGTGTTTGGACATGGCCAAACGCATCCCTTCATGCTTGTTTTCCCAAACAAGGAAGGCATCGGAAACATCAATGATCACGGTTTGTTTCCCTATGGATGTTCGCATCCGCGCCACATAAATGCCTTGTCCAATTGTTTGGGCAAATGCATCAGGGACATCAATGAAAACAGGGATGTGGGTTTTAGAAACATAAAAGAAGCCCTCATCATCGATCGAGAGCTGAGCCTGGAAAACAACGAGCTTACCCCGTCGTTCAAGCTGATCCCGACGAGTGTCGAGGAGCATTTCAGCGATTACATCACCGCGATGCTCGAGCGGCGGTATGAAGATCTGCCCGACGACGCCCATGTGATCGCGATCGAGCCATTGCCCTGTGAACGCCTGGAAGAACAGGAAGAGCAATTGTCAGAGGCACAACGCGCGGCGCTCGAGAACCTTCATTATGCCGTTATCGGGGTCGGTCCGGTTGGCCGAGTCCTTGCCGCTCATCTCTACAAATCAGGGCACCAGGTATCGGTGTTTTGTTATACCGAGTCCGAAAGGATCGAGCTCCAGGAGCCGATCATCGTCTTCGGCGAGTTACAGGCCGAAGAAACACTGCACAACATCTACACCGATCTCGGGGAATTGATGGCGACCAAACCGGACGTCGTCCTGATCTGCACAAAGAATGTCGATTCCGAAGGGGTGTTGGAAAAGATAAAAGCATCTGGTCCGCCGGATGAAATGCTGTTTGTCTCCTGTCAAAACGGACTCGACGTCGAGGAACAGATAGTCCGATTGTTTGGCCCGGGCCGCGCCCTCCGGATGGTATTGAACATGGGATGCGGCATCGTCGAATCGAATGAGGTCCGTGTGAGCTTTTCGATGCGGCACCTTATTTCGGACGTAAAGACGGTAAATTCGCATTTGATCCAGCAGATCGCGCATGACCTGTCGAGCGCGAATTTTCCCACGGACACCGATGAATTTTACCGTGTTGCGGTCTTTAAGAAGGCAATGCTGAATTCTTCCCTCGGCAGCATTTGCGCCCTCACGCGGCAAACTATGGCCTTTGTTATGGGCCAGCCTGATCTTAGAAAGCTGATCAGGCAAATGCTGGAAGAGGGCATTCGGATTGCTAATGCAATGGATCTCCCGATCGGCGAAGAGTATATCGAAGAAGCGATGACCTATCTCGATAGCGGGGGCGAGCATAAGCCGTCGATCCTGATCGACATCGAGAAAGGGCGGAAAACAGAAAATGAGTATCACTGTGGCAAGTTGGTGGAATATGCGAGGAAGTACGGCGTCGACATCACGGTGACCCCCGTTATTTATTCATTGATCAAAGGATTAGAAACAAAGCGATGAAATCATTAAAAACTGTTGGCGTCGTGGGCGCCGGGACGATGGGTTCGGCGATCGCCCAGCATTTTGCCACGCGAGGATTGAACGTTGTCCTTATTGATAAAACGGACGAATTCCTCTCACGCGGATTGGAGCACATCCAAAACACGCTCGAAGAAGCGAAAAAACGACGGATCGTCAGCGACGAAGAGTACGAAAAGATCTTGGCGCGCATCAGCCGTTCGACACGGCTGGCCGATCTCGGAGAGGTGCAGCTCGTTGTCGAGGCTGTATTCGAGGACCTGGAGGTCAAAAGACAGCTATTCAAAGAGCTCGAAGCGGTCGTATCGGACAATTGCGTTTTGGCATCAAACACATCCTCCTTCTTGGTGACGGATATTGCACGCGACCTGACACGTCCGGAACGTGTTATCGGTGTTCATTATTTTTACCACGCGGCCAAGAACAAGTTGGTCGAGATCATCCCCGGCGAGAAAACCGATCCGAAAATAGTCATCGATCTCGAAAACCTCTACACCCGCTGCGGCAAGATACCGATCATTGTTAAAGATGCTCCCGGGTTTGCCGTCAACCGGTTCTTTGTCCCGTGGCTTAACGAAGCGGCCCGTCTTTACCAGGAGGGCGCGGGAAGCATTCCGTTTATCGACAAAACGGCATGCGAGGTGTTTGGTGTCGGTATGGGCCCGTTCGCGTTAATGAATGCGACCGGGGTCCCTATTTCACAACACGCCGCCCAAGGGTTGGCCGACAAGCTCGGTCCGTTTTATGCTCCGGCCGAAATATTGCGTACGCAAGTAGCCTCGGGTAAGGATTGGGATCTCACCGACGAGGCGGTTCTCTCCGGCGGCAGTGATAACAAAGATCTGATCCGCGAACGGCTTATCGGGGCCACACTCGGTGTCGCCGCACAAATGGTGAGTGAGGGTGTTGTTGACGCAACATCCGCCGATCTGGGTGCGCGAACCGGTTTGCGATGGCCGTTGGGGCCATTCGAACTAATGAATAAGCTGGGAGTCGATGAGGTCAAACAGATGGTGACCTCTGTCTTTGAGGCGTGGAATATGCCGGTACCCGAATTTCCGTTTTCGACACACGGGAACGTTCATATCGAGTATGTCCAGCAAAGAACGTTCGGCCGCAGTGGTTTCATCATCTTCAACATGCCGGATCGGATGAATTCGCTGGGCGAAGAAGTAATGGCGCAGCTTGACGAGTGCTTTGAATCGCTCAACGCTCGCTCCGATATCGACAAGATATTCATTCTCGGCAAGGGAAAGGCATTTGTGGCCGGTGCCGACATCAAGTTCTTTCTCGATGCAATGGCGGCGGGCGATCTGACGCGAATTCAAAGGTTTACCGAATTTGGACAAGCGGTCCTCAACAAGATCAGCGATTCAAAAAAGACGACCTACGCATATCTCGACGGGCTGGCGTTGGGCGGCGGTCTCGAGCTCGCCCTGGCATGCGATTACCGGATCGCAACCAAGAATACGACGGTGGCATTCCCTGAAACCGGGATCGGGATCTACCCGGGTCTCGGCGGAACACAGCGGACTACACGTCTGATCGGCAAGGCTTTGGCCAAACTGATGATCGCTACGGGCCAGTTCGTGAGAGCCGACAAGGCGTTTGCCTTTGGTTTGGTCGATGCCGTGATCGACCCGGTTTTTGACTGGCGCGAGCTTGACGCGCTTTCGCTCGATCATATTCAGACCGGCAAGCGCGAGCCGACAGAAACGGAACAAGCTTTCTCGCAATTTGACGGGGTCATCGTTGATGACCTGTTCAAATCCGAGGCATTTCAAAACCTCGAAAAGCCATTGCGGGCAAAAGCGCCGATCGCATTGAAAACGGCGATGAGTTTGGTCGATCAGGGCGAGAACCTTGCACTCAAGGATGCATTGACGCTCGAGTTGAGCGGGTTGAAACAGATCTTCTCCACCAGGGACGCGCATATAGGCCTATCCAGCGTCCTGGCCGGAAAACGGCCGGAGTATTCAGGCAACTAGTTAGATCAGGAGATAAAACATGACGGCAACATTGAGCGGGTTTCGATCGAACGGCGGCGGGAGCGGGACCCTTTTTGAGGATGTCTATTTTGTTGAAGGCAAACGGACACCTTTTGGAAAATATACGGGCAGTTTATCGACTGTCTCGCCGACCGATCTTGGGATCTTTGCTTCACGGGCAGCGATAGAAAAGGCCGGAGTTCCGGCTTCGGACATCGATCAGACCATCGTTGCAAATATCGGTCAGGCAAGTGCCGACTGTTTCTTTTTGCCTCGCCATATAGGCTTATACAGCGGTGTTCCTTTTGCCAAGCCGGCGCTCATGGTACAGCGGATCTGCGGTTCGGGTATAGAGGTCCTGGGACAGGCGGCCGAGCAGATAGCAATGGGTAAAGCCGATCTGATCCTGGGCTGTGGAACGGATACGATGAGCCGCTTCCCTTTGGCCTCGTACACCGCCCGCCAGGGTTTTAATTTGGGTCAGCCCGGTTTTGTCGATCTCTTGTGGGAGGCACTGGATGATACGGCGGCTATTCCCATGGGACAGACGGCCGACAACCTGGCAAACAAATATAGCCTTTCGCGCGAAGAGGTCGATGTCTTTGCCGCTCAGAGCCAACAGCGATACGCCGATGCTCGGGAGTCAGGATTCTTTGATGAAGAGATCGCCGGGTTCGAACAATCGGCAGGTGTTTTCGAAGCCGGATCATTAAAGCCGCGCAAGTACCGGCTCAAAGGCCGCGAAGGCATCTTTCATGACGAGCACCCGCGCCAGTCGACGATGGAACAAATGGCCAAGCTGCAGCCCGTATTTACTAAGGAAGGTCCGACTACGGCCGGCAGTGCATCGGGGATCGTCGACGGTGCCGCTTCGGCGATTATCGCCTCGGGCGATTATGTCCGGGCACACGGTCTTAAACCGATAGGGAAGATCCGAGCGTTCACTTCGGTTGGCGTCGAGCCTGATATCATGGGCATCGGTCCCGCCCCCGCCATTCGCCTCTTGCTTGCGCAATTAAACCTTTCTCTCGATGATATCGATCGCTTTGAGATCAACGAAGCCTTTGGTGCCCAATGTTTGGCGGTCGCCAAAGAGCTTAACCTCGATCAGGAAAAGCTGAATATAAACGGGGGTGCCTTTGCCATCGGAC
>OCZT010001476.1_pt1 | contig 24348 bp, 14 predicted proteins | sample 1539031 | NCBI WGS metagenome assembly OCZT01 (sample SAMEA3539308, study PRJEB22396) | soil metagenome | biome: tundra; feature: field; material: soil | place: USA | collected 2010-05 | depth 0.15 m | reverse complement strand
ATCTCCACCCGCCCGGTCTCCTTCTGTCGGCCGCTCATCGCCTGGATTGCGCGATCGCGTTCGAGCTTGATGGTCGGGGGATTGGAAAAATCGATAACCTTCTCACCGCCGTATTTCACGGTGCGGATCGGGAGGAAGCATTCAGGCGGGTAGTTGACCCGGGAACGGCCCGGCTGCGCGGCCGTCGTGGAAGCGTAGGTTCCCCAGTTGGTGTTGAGATCGAATTCGGGGAACCGCCCCGATGTGCTTCCGCCGGAACCGTAGAAACCCATGCTTCCGCCGCCGCCGCTTCCCAGCCCCCAGTAGAAGTCCACCAGGCCGTTTTCCTGGAAAAAAGCCCCCGCGCCGCGGCCGCCGCCCGACATCCAACCGTGGAAGCGGCTGTAGTCGTTGGCCACCCAATCCCGATCATCGATGTTGATCGGGCGGCGCTCCTTCAGGCGGATGTCGTGCGCAATGGCGATGAGGTCGGCCTGGTGCTCCATGGCGCGGAGCGCATCCGTGTTGAAGTAGATCAGCAGCTTCTCCCCGGGGAAACTCTTTCCGGGGGGCATGGTGACGTTGTAGCTGCAATATCCGCGGACCCGCATCCGGTCCGGCGTCTTTCCCTTCCAACCGTTCGCGACGTCGAACCGCGACGCCCCCTTCGTGGTCGTGACGTGCCCCATCAAGAGGCTGTTGCCGGTGTCAGTGTCCTGGACGACATGGTTGACGGCGTACGTCTTGGGAGTGTTCAGGTTGATGACAGACCAGAGATCGTAGTAGTCGCGATTGCGCGACTGCGTACCCAGCGCGATCCATCTGTCGCTGGCGCTCCCCAGGCGCGCATCGCTCGACACGAAGTAGTCCATCTCGTCGATGTCCACTTCCTTGCCGGTGTTGTTCGTGCGGCCCAGACTCACCAGGATGTCGTTGTTCGTTTTACTGGCCGAGATCTGGTATTCGAAGTCGAGCTGGCCGGCCTTCTTCCCTCGCAGCGTCACGGTGACGAACGACCCCAAGTTGTTCGCGTCGTTCTGATTGACCGCGCTCGTCACAGTCCAGCCCGATGCGTCGCCGCCAGGGAGAAAGTGGACGTCGTTGATCTGCATCGGCGTCCCTTTAACCGACGCCGACCAGCGGCAGGCAGCCGGGTCCACCGCGACCCGAAGCTTCTGCGTGTCAATCACGATGGGTGTGGCGGACCACCCCGGCGCGGTAATCAGCAGCGCCATCAGCGCCGTGCGCGCCGCTTCAGAGATGCGCTTCATGTCCAAGGCCAACTCTTTCTTTAGATTGCTTCAGGCCATGCCCCCGGCGTTCAGCCTCCGTTGGAAACACGGACAGCTTACACTTCGGTCTCGAAGCGATGGGCGAGAATGTATCGAATACTCATTATGACCACCGCCACAGATCCCCGTCAATGAGAAGACTGCTAAGAGGAGACGTTACCGATAATCGGCAAGTGGTTTATTCTGAATCAACTCTGACCGTTAACGAAACAGGTAACGGGCAAAACCGGCACAAAAAAAGAGGCCCGACGCCGCTATTCACCTTCATCGGCCACTTCGATACTTAGCAAGACGGCGTAGCTCCGAACTGGCACGAAGGAGAGCCGAATCTTGCCTTGCGCATCCGGCTTCACGCGACGAAGCGTCTTCTCGATGACCCGGTAAGCGCCACCGGCCTCTTTGAAGATGTCCAACCCGCTCACGAGTACCTTGCCGTTGCAGTAAACGTCAAAAACGCGGCGTCCGGGAGCATCTGCTGCGGGTGAGTCCCGGCCGTATACAGGCTCGGCGAAGAACAGGCGAACCCGGTATTGGCCGTCGGCCACTGGGATGGCGTAATCGAAGTTGCCCGTGCGGTAGCTGGAGAAGCTTCCAAGTCCAGGGTCTTGAATGAGATCGGGCCTTTCCGCAATCCGCCCACCGGAGAAATACTGGTCTGCCTTCCACAGCAGGCCGTTCTTATCGACGCCGGAATGATTCGAGCACAGAATCCGAACCGGCAACATCTTCCCGGGGCCCCCCGGCAGAACCTCTATGCCGTTCAGCAGAGCCTGGCTCCGCACCGGCACAAACGCAACGCGCAGGAATCCATCTTTTCCGGGAGAGATGTTCTTAAATATCTTCTCGTCGGCGATGTACACCCCTCCGGCGTCCTTGGCGATATCGAACCAGGTGCTCGCAACCGCGCCATTAATCGAAATGTCGAAGGTGCGCTGGGTATCTGCGCCCGCCGTGGGAGGGAAAAAGATCTCTGCGAAGTGAAGGTGAACCTCGTAGTCACCGTGCGCCAGGGGGATCGCATAACTGAAGGTTCCCATGCGGCCGGTATGATAGAGCGACTGATCGAGCGTGCGGAGAACCTGGGTTTCCATTCGGGTGAATGTCTGGCCGCCGGTGAAGTAACGGTCGCCGAGCCACATGCTCCCGGCGGCGTCCAGATAGGTCGGATCCGACAGGCCGGCTCGAATGTTCACGCCCGATGAAGGCGTAGATGGTGGAACGAGTGGCGCCTCCGGTCCAGCGCCCGACCCGGAAGAACGGCGGCCAACGAACACGATCGCGGCCACGATCAGGACAGCCGCCCCGACGAGCGCCGCGAGGAGTATGCCCCTAGGCATCCATGGACGCTTTTTCTGAGGAGTCTGCGGCTCCTCCGAGGTAGCGGCTACCGCCGCTATCTCCCGAGGGATCGAGACGTCCCTGCCGGCAGCCGGGTCGCCGTTCCCTTCGGCATCCGGAGAGACGGAGATGTGGCCGTTCTCCGCCGGTTGCACGTAGATGAACTCTGGCTTGTAGCCCGCGGCTGGAATTCGGATCTGAACACGATGCCGCGCGCCGTCCGTTTCGTAGTACTTCTTCAGATGCTTTCGGAGCCGGGCGGCCTGGACTCTTACAATACTGTCCTCCTCCGGCCGAAAATCTGGGCCACGCCCCAGGGTGCCCAATCCGATGTTGTATTCCTTGATTTCATCGTCTTGGCTCGCGAAGTGCTTCTCGCAGACATACTTGAGAATCTTGGAAAGGTCCGGCGCGCGCGCGAACAGAGTGGAGGCTAGTACGGCCTCAAGTTCAGATCTCTCGCGTTCCTCGTTCATGGTCCCTGAAGCGCGTTCCACTCGTTTGCGGCCCTTGAACTACCTAGAATAATACTGTCGGAGACCGCGCCGCTCGAAGATGGACTCGTGGACCATCGCCGGGCCAAGCCGCATCACATTAGGGTTTCAAGGTGATCATTGCGACGCCGTGTGAGGCTACGGGCGCCGAGAACTGCGTGGCGAGGCGGCCGAGCTCTTTGTGCTCCCACAAGTCGCGGCCGTTGAAGCTCTGGTTCGCGGTGAGCCCGAGTTGCTCCCACGCGACGGAGATCGTCTGTTCGGCCGCTCCGCGGTTGAGCAGCAGCACAGCCACGCCGCCGCCATCGAGCGGCTTTACGAAAACGTCTTGATCGTTCTCATGGCGAATGCGCTTGCCCTGTTTGCCAAGCGCATCCTGATCGACCGCGATCACGTCCTTGTTCGTGAGGATATCGTGGATCTCGGGCTTCATATTGGCGATGTCGTTGCCGGCGATCAAAGGGGCGGCCATGATAGACCACAGGCTGAAGTGGGATCGGTACTCGGTGAGGTTCATGCCCCCGTTGCCGACCTCAAGCATATCGGGATCGTTCCAATGGCCCGGGCCGGCGTAATCCGCGAGATCCACCTGCAGGTCGGCTATGGTGACCACTCCGGCGCCATTCCCGCGCATACGGCCCTCCCAAATGTCCTTGATGTCCGTCGTGGTGCGCCACAGGTGGCCAACCGCGGGAGCCCACGTCCATGGCTTGGAGTTGCCCCATTCGCAAATGCTGAACACGATGGGACGGCCGGCAAGCTGCAGGGCGTCGCGCATCAGCGTGTATGATTCCTGCGTGGTCTGGCCGTTGGTGCTGCACCAATCGTATTTCAGGTAATCGACGCCCCATTTGGCGTAGGTGCGGGCGTCCTGGAATTCATAGCCGCGACTGCCGGGCCGGCCGCCGCAGGTTTTTCTTCCAGCGTCCGAGTAGATTCCGAACTTCATTCCGAGAGAGTGTACATAATCGGCGAGGGCCTTGATGCCGCTCGGGAAGCGTTTCGGATCGGCCAGGATATTGCCGTCGGGGTCACGCGAGATCTGCCAACAATCGTCGATGACGATGTATTGGTAGCCGGCGTCCTTCATGCCGCTCTTCACCATGGCGTCGGCGACGCTGCGTACCGCGTCTTCGGTCACGTTGCACGCGAACTTGTTCCAACTGTTCCAGCCCATGGGCGGCGTTCTCGCCAGGCTGTTGTCGAGGGCCGGCAGGGAGGCCGCGAAAAACGCTGCGTAAACAAAGACGCCCGATAGACTACGTTTCATAAGGATCCGATGCCTCCGCCTATAAATCCGGTCAACAGAAAATGGTCGTACGCCACCGGGGGATTAGAACCGCCCAACGTTGCATATCGTAACAGAATGAGCGTAGATCGCTGCGCCGGGCCGTTGAAGGTGGATGTTCAGGTGCGTGCCGCGGATCAATTCCCGCTAGAATGAGACAATCCGAAGTACCTGCTCGCCGCCTCGACTATGAAGCACTTTCTGGCCAACAGCAACGAGGACGGTCGGACCAGTTCGTCTTCCGATTTCGACGAGCGGAACCTGCGCGAATACTACCTGGTTCCTTTCGAGATGGGCATCAAGGGCGCCAACGCGGGGCCCTCGGCCAACGACGTGTTCATCAACTGGTACGCTGGAAACCTTCCCTACGCCGTGACGCCGCTCAAAGGCATCCGCAACAAGGTAGGGACGGGCGTGCGCGTGCGGTACGCGGCGGATAACAACAACAACAGCGCCACGGCAAACATTGCCGCGGAGTCCGATGTTGCGATTGCCTTCGTTGGCAACAACCCGACTTGCAACGGAACGTTCGGACGGTGGCAGACTAGGGAGTGTAGAGTCCCGGTTGAATTGGAGGCGGTCAATTATGAACCGAAGAACATTCTGCGCGCTCCTGCCAATTGCCGCGGGCACCGTGGGGTGCGCTGACGCCGCAGCCCAGAGCCAGCCGGCCCGCGAGCGACTGGTATTTGACCACGATTGGAAGTTCGCGGTTGGGGACACGGCTGGAGCCGAAGCCCCGTCGTACGACGCGGGCGGCTGGCGGACAGTGAACCTGCCGCACGATTGGAGCATCGAAGGCAAGATCGACCCCAAGAACCCCATGGGCGGAAGCGGCGGCTTCTTGCCCACCGGCGTCGGCTGGTACCGGAGGGCATTCAACGCGCCTGCGGCGTGGAAGGGCAAGCGGGTCAGCGTCGAGTTCGAAGGCGTGTACATGAACGCGACGGTCTACGTCAACGGGCAGAGCCTGGGGATGCACCCCTACGGCTACACGAGTTTCGTCCACGACGTCACGCCGCAACTGAAGTTCGGCGTGCCCAATGTGGTGGCCGTCCGTGTGGATCAGTCGCAGCAGCCCAACACCCGCTGGTACGCCGGCTCGGGCATCTACCGCCACGTGTGGCTCCATGTCGCCGACCCGGTGCATGTCGTCCAGTGGGGGGTGTTCGTCACCACGCCGGAAGTCAGTGCGGCGCGGGCCAAGGTGTCGGTCAAGACCCGCGTGGCGAACGATTCGAGCGCGCCGACCACGGTGACCGTGCGGACCATCCTGTACAGTCCCACCGGCGCCGCGGCGGGCCAGACGGATTCCACCGCCACCATCAAGCCCGGGGACGCCACCGAGGTAACGCAAGACATCGCCGTCGCCAGGCCCTCGTTGTGGGCTCCGGAGACACCCAGCCTGTATCGCGCCGTGACGCGGGTGATGAGCGGTGGGAAGGCTGTGGACGAGGTGACCACTCCGTTCGGCATCCGCTCGCTGGAATGGTCCGTGGAGAAGGGACTCCTTCTGAACGGCAGGGTGGTGAAACTGACCGGCGGCTGCGTCCATCACGACAATGGGCCGCTGGGCGTGGCCGCCTTGGACCGCGCCGAGGAGCGGCGAGTCCAGATCCTGAAGGCCGCCGGATTTAACGCCATCCGGACCTCGCACAATCCGCCTTCGCCGGGTTTCCTCGACGCCTGCGACCGCTTGGGTATGCTGATTCTCGACGAAGCTTTCGATACCTGGGAGAGGCCGAAGAAGAAGTTCGACTACAGCGTGGCGTTCAAGGAGTGGTGGCAGCGGGACATCGAGTCGATGGTGCTGCGCGATCGCAATCACCCCTCCGTCTTGCTGTGGAGCATCGGCAACGAGATCGGAGAGCGGGGCGAGGAGCAAGGCGCGGTCACCGCGAAACTCCTGGCGGACCACATCCGCACCCTCGACCGCACGCGTCCTATCACTTCCGCGCTGAACGGCGTACGGACGTGGAGCGCCACGGACCCCTACTACGCCGCGCTCGATATCGGAGGGTACAACTACAACCTGGCGAACCATGTGGAGGACCACAAGCGGGTTCCCTCCAGGATCATGATGTCCACGGAGTCCTTTCTGCGGCAGACCTTCGACTACTGGGCTCTGGTGACGGACAATCCTTACATCGTGGGCGATTTCGTGTGGACCGCCATGGACTACATCGGGGAGTCCGGGATCGGCAGGTGGGACATCCGCGACGCCAGCGATACCACGACGCGCGCGCCGGGCATGGGCAGCGATCAGAGCTATCCCGTCCACACGTCCGACTGCGGCGACATCGATCTCTGCGGGTTCCGCAAGTCCATTTCACACTACCGCAACATCGTTTGGGACCGCGGCGAGAAGATTTACCTTGGCGTCCGCATGCCCGAGCCGGAAGGCAAGCGGATTGTGGTTTCGAGTTGGGGCACGTGGCCAACCTACGCGAGTTGGACCTGGCCGGGACAGGAAGGCAAGCCGGTGCAGGCGGAGGTCTATTCGAGGTGCGAGAAGGTGCGTCTGTACCTGGACGATAAGTTGATCGGCGAGAAGCCTACCACGCGCGCTGAGCAGTTCAAGGCGACCTTCAGCGTGCCGTATGCTCCGGGCGTTCTCAAGGCCGTCGGATTCCAGGGCGACAAGCCGGTGGCCGAAACCACGTTGCGAACCGCTGGCCAGGCGGTCCAGGTTCGTTTGACGGCGGACCGGGCAAGGCTCCGCGCGGACGGCCAGGACCTTGCGTACCTCACCGTGGAAGCCGTGGACAGCAACGGCCAGCCTCAGCCCAATGCGGACCACGAGATATCGTTCACGGTCACCGGCCCGGGCGCCATTGCGGGCGTAGGTAACGGCGATATCGCCAGTGAAGAGGTGTACCACGGCACCCGGCGCAAGCTCTTTCACGGCCAGGCGCTGGTAATCGTCCGCACCGCCAGAACCGCCGGAACGATCGAACTCACGGCAAGTGGTCCTGGGCTGAAGAGTTCGACGTTGAGGATTCAGACGCAGGCGGTGCAGCCGCGATCCGTGGTGGCTTAGCTCAGGTAGCAGGCTGCTGGACAAAGACTTGGCATTGACAAAGCGGAGGCTCTAGGCTCAAATGAGCAGGCGAATGGAATCTATGAAAACGTTGATAAAGTTATTCGCGGTGATGTCGACCTTGGGCGCCACGGCGCCGGCCGCCGACAAGACCCTGATCGACTATTTCCTGCCGATACCGGTGCATGGTCACCTGACGACAGAAGCGTGGGGCGCTTCCAATGTCCTCCCGCGTGACCCGCAGAACGGCCTCGAGGACACAACCATAAAACAGTGGTGTTATTGGGATGGGCAGATCATCAAAGCGCCGGACGGCAAATATCATATGTTTGCCAGTCGCTGGGATCAGAGCCGGGGCCACGGCGGATGGGGCGGCTCGGCCGCCGTGCACGCGGTCAGCGACAACCCCGTCGGTCCCTACGTGGACAAGGGTCTTGCCTGGCCCGATAATCAAGCAGGCAAAGGGCACAATGTGACGGCGCTGGTTCTCCCGGACAAGAGTTATGCCGTAGTCGTCAGCGAGACGAGACCGGGCGATGTTTTTGTTTCCAAGTCGCTGGATGGGCCTTGGACACAGCTCGGCTCGATCCAGGTTGCCGCCAACGGGTTCGACGCCCGCGACGGCAGAATGTCCAATGTGAGCGTGATGGTTCGCCCGGACGGCGGCTTTGAGATCGTGGCGCGGTCCGGCGCGATTTGGATCAGCGCGAACGGCATCCTGGGCACTTACAAGCTTCAGGGGCGCAGCATCTATGCGAGTATGCCCGACCTCCCCACACGGAACCTGGAAGACCCGGTGATCTGGTACAGCGGGGGCATGTATCATATCGTGGTCAACTGCTGGAGTGCGCGCAAGGCGTTCCATCTGACATCACCCGATGGCATTAACAATTGGACGAATCGGGGGCTGGCCTACGATCCGGCCACGGACTTCGTTCGCTATGCGGACGGAACCGTGAATCATTGGGCTTTACTCGAGCGTCCCGGCGTGGTGCTGGAAAATGGCCACGTCGCTTACTTTACATTCGCGGCTCTTGATGTGCCCAAGAATCAGGAACTGGCAAACGACAATCACGGCAGTAAAGTGATCGTTGTTCCATTCGACGGCGTAACGTTTGATCGCGATATGGCAACCCTCTCCAAGGCGTCGCCGCGAAATGGCAATTGAGGGAAGAGACCGGCCTTCCCGATAATGTGCGAAGGGGGCAGACCGGGAGGGAGATCTGCCCCACCGCCGTTCAGTTTCGCGCCGCCGTCACCGGAATCACGGAAAAGGCGCCCTGAAATGCAGCCGAAGCGCCGGTATCGAGACGGTACTCGGGAGCCTCGGGCCGCCGGCCTTTCTCGGAGTGCCCCACCACGGAAGGCAGCACGCGAAGGTTGCGCCCTTCCACGCGGATGTATGGCGAGCCTTCCACCCGGAAGCCGGAGCCCTGCGCGGACGTCAGCTCAGCCCATCGAACTGCTTTCGTGCCCTTCGCGGTCTCGCTACCCGTTCGGCCCGCGTACACCCCAAGTATCGCCGCGGTCTTCTCATTGGGATAGGCATCGAGCGGGCCCAATCCCAGCCAGCGCAGGTTGTCCAGCCCGGCGGAGGCCTCGAATTCAACGCCGATCTCGGGCAGCCACGGAAACTCTACACGCGGTCTTACGGTGTACTCCACGCGCAGTACGCCGTCACGGCCAACCCGGTATGCGTACTCCACCGAGAATGAGTTCTTATCGTTAACCGTGTGTTCGGCCTCGGCTTCGATGCGGACGCCCGAGGCTTCCTCGGTTACCTTCCAATTCTTGACCGACACCGAATACTTGTTCAGGTCCGGTACAGAGCCGGAGGGCGAGCGCTGGTTCAGCACATCGCTTGGTCCCAAGGGCCGCCAGATGGTAAAGCGAGAGCCCGAAATGAACTTGGCGGCGCCGGCCGATGCCGAAATCAGCCGCGCGGACGCCGGATCGAATTCATAGGAGACGGGCCCGGCCGAGACCAGAACGGTCTTGCCGTTCCGCACGCGAACCGGGGACTGAACGGAGCGGGCCGGCTCAGGAGCCGGACCGTCCGGCAGCAATTCGACCGCGCGCTGCACAATCTCCGAGCCATCGGCGCGGAGGAATGCAAGATGCGCATAGTAAGCGGCGCCCGGTTCGACCCTTTTGATGGCGTCCACCGGCAGCGCCAGGTAACCGATGGCGTGCGGCGCGGCGTTCACCTTGACTTCCCCTTTGGCCAGTTCCCGGTCATCGGCCATGAGGCTCCAATGGACCCCTACCGTAGAAAGCTCGGTGAAATCGTAATCGTTCCGGATGGGGACGCGTACCTGCGCCTGGCCGGACAAGAAATGGAGCGGTTCATCGGGAACGGCCACAGGCGCATACACAGCCCTGGCTTCCCAGTAATCCCTCTGCGGCGTGCGGTCCGCCCTCACGATGCCGTCCCAGCCGTCGGTGACAACCTGAACATACTTCTCCGGCTGGCCGTTGGCGCCCGTGCGCGTTCTGGTAAGGCCCTGATCCTGCCACATCCAGATGGCTGCGCCCGCGCCGCTGGGATGTTGTGTCAACGCTCGCCAGGACTCCTCCATCCCGCCGAACCCGTCCTCCGCGTAAGCGTGAGTGTACTCCGTGCTGATCACCGGGCGGTTCGAATGCGCCGCCATCTGGTCCAGGGCGGAAGGCGGACGGTAGTGCGGCGCCAGGATGTCAATCTCGGGTGGCAGGTAATCGTCGGTCCGCTGCGGCATCAGCACGGGCCGCGTAGGGTCCAATGCCTTCACCAGCCGGATCACCGCCAGGTGCATGGCCGTGAATGGATTCTCATTTCCGATGTCCCACACGATCACCGAAGGATGGTTCCGGTCGCGCGCGACGGTCTCCTGCCCGCGCAGCATCCCGGCCGCCATGTAGGACGGGTCGTCCCCGGTTCCGCCGCCGAAGCCCATAGGGACCTCGTCGAGTACGTACATACCCATCTCGTCGCAGAGTTCGATGAAACCCTCGGCCGGCGGGTAGTGCGACGTCCGAACCATGTTGATATTGGCGGCCTTCATCAGGCGCAGGTCCCGGAGCCAGTCTTCCCGGCGGGTGGCGCGGCCCACGTCGGGGCTTTCATCGTGACGGCACACGCCGCGAAGCTTCACGGCCTGTCCATTGATGCGCAGGACGCCGTTGGCAGTGGAGATCTGGCGAAAGCCCACGCCGGATGTCCGCGCGTGGGTTGCAACGCCGCCCTGCGCCAGTTCCACGGTGAGGCGGTACAGGTTGGGCGTTTCGGCGGTCCAGTGCTGGGGCGCGGCGACGCGCATGGTGAGCAGCGTGTCGCGCGCGGTCCCGCGGTGGCCCGGAATGGCCATCACGGTCCGCTGTACTTCCTTGCCGTCGGGCGCGATCAAGATAGCCCGCAACTCGTACCCTTGATTCTGAGCGGCGTTCCCGCCGCGCCCGCCACCCGCCGCCGCGCCACGGCCTCCACCCTGGGCGGCCGGGGCGTTGGTTGCGGCCGGGGCGCTAACCCCGCGGCCCGAGGATACCAGCACGCGCAGGTTCAGATCGGCGTCGCGGAACTGGGCGTCGAAGGTGGTAGTGGTCTCGACGCGGTCGATGTAGGCCGCCGCCGGCATGGCCTCCAGCCACACGTCGCGGTAAATGCCGCCGAGCGCCCAGTCGTCGTTGGTATCGAAGACGGAGTCCCTGGTGAACTGGCGGACCCGCACGGCGAGCCGGTTATCGGCTCCGAGCTTCAGGTTTGCCGTCACGTCGTAGGCGAACCCGGTGAAACCGCTGTCGTGGCGGCCCAATGGCGCGCCGTTCAGCCAAACCTCGGCGGAAGCCCAGACGCCGCCGAAATGGAGCAGCACCCTCTTGCCCAGCATCGTGTCCGGCGCCCGGAAGCGAAGTGCGTAGAATCCTTCGCCGCCCCGCCTCGCCCGAGAGTAGATGGGTTCTTCGAATCCAAGCAGGGCCCAGTTCGAGGGTACCGTTATCGGGCGGAAGTCACCGCCCTGGAAGCCCTCCTGGTAGAACCCGGCCAGGCGGTCCGCCGCGGCTTCGTCGGCCGCAAACGCGAAATCCCAGGCGCCGTTGAGCGAGATCACCTGGGAAGTCTGCGCGCAAGCGCCCGTGAGCGCCGCCAACAGCAGCGCCCAGCGCGCGCGCCGTAGGAAGGTAATCGTATGCGGATGTCCAAGTTGCATAATTCGAGAGTACCCCACGTCATCACTTCGCTAGCATTGCGACGAACCCGCCGCCGGACCGCAGATCGACTGAGAGCGTGTCCCTCGATGAGAGGGTCAGGTGCTCGACCTTCAGGGCCGCCGGTTCGTTGGTGTCGCGCAGCAGCGTGCCCAGGTAGCTGCCGCCCCGACCCGGGCCGCCAGCCGCCCCAGCCCGCGCCGCGCCGCCACCCAGGAACGAGGAGAGGTCGATGCGGATATTGCGCGCGGTGGCCCCGTTAGTGACCGCCAGGAACCAAGTGTCGCCGCTGCGCCGGGCGATGGCCGCCACTTGCCGAAGTTCGGAAACCGGCAGTACCACGGTTTCATCCCACACGCTCGGGATTTTCTTCAGCACTTCCGCCGAGGGATTCGCCAGCATGTTAGCCGGATGCGCCGCGTACACCAGGAGGGGCGCTTGCAGGATGACCGCATTGGCAACCTGGTGGGCCCAAGTCGTATCGGCCAGCAGCGCGCCGAAGTGCGTGGGCGTGTAATCGGCCATGCCGGCGAGCATGCGGGTGAACGGCAGAACTACGTCGAGTTCCGCGCGCGGCGGGAAGAACTCCATCCCGCGGACGCCTTCGATGCCGACGATGTTCGGGTAGGTCCTCTCAAGACCGGTCGGCTTGTTGGCGCCGTGGAAGTCCACCAGCAGCTTGTGTTCCGCCGCCTTCTTCGCCAGCATCTCATAGAGGTCTACGACCTCCTTGTTCTCGTGGTCAAAGAAGTCGATCTTGGCTCCCGCTACACCCGTCCGGTTGCACATGGCAAAATGCGCCTCCACGATCTTGGGATCCTGGAGGGATGCACGGCTGCTCCAAATGAGGACCCTCACGCCCCGCTCACGAGAGTAGTCCACGAATTCCTTCAACTGTGCTTCCGGCCAGCCACTCCATGTGCCCTCGACCACGATGTACTCGAAGCCAAGCTGCTGGGCCAGCCGCACAAACAGCTTCTGGCCTTCGACGGTCCTATCGCCGCCGTCCAGATAGCCCCACACCGCGCGGCCGGGCTTAATCCAGTCCTCCTTGATGCCCTTCGGAAACAGCTTCGGGTCGGGAGGCGCGGAAACGTTGTGGATGATGTCTGAGTTCATCAGGGCGCTCCAACTCTCGCCGATCAGCACGATCCGCCAGGGGGTTGTGATGGGTCCGTTGATGACGGCGGGCTGCTTGAGCCGTTCAATGTCCTTGGCGTATCTGGAACGGAACCCGTAACTGGCCGGCTCGGAGTGGCCGAGCCGGGCATGCAGCACCTGCGAGCCATCCGACTGAAAGACCATTCCGCTGTATCCGACCAGGGCGCCTTCCGTGATGGAGCCAACCGCGCTGCCGTCGCGCAGCCGGAAACTGAACGGCGGGTTCGTCCACTCGCCTTCCATCATGCCTTCAATGGTGTTGCCGGTGGTGCGCCACGGGTACAGGCCTTCGTACCCGGAGACATAGTTCTGAGGCGCGATGATCGCGCCGGCGGGAACGCGGAACTCGGTGGCTTCGTCGGGCGTGCGGGCGCCGGCGCCCGGCGCGAGGTGACGAAACGCCACGCCGTCGTCGTATGCCCGCACTTCGAGCGTGTAGGCGGTCTTGGTCCCCGGATGGGTCAGAGCGATCTTGACCCCGTTGCACTTGTCGACCGCGGTGGAATGGGCTCCGTACCAGGGATACGTCTCGTCTACCTTATAGGTCTCCGCCGCACCGATCTGGGCGCCGTCGGCGAGGTCCGCTCCGTCCACCACGATGCCCAGGTTCGAGGGGTCGATCATGCTTTTCGACTGGAACTTGACCGTGTATTGCAGATGACCCTGCGCGTTCGTCGACAGCACGAACTGAACGCGCCCTCCGGGGCTCGCGACGGTCACGTCCCCGGCTGCGGGCAGGCTCAGACCGAACAGGGCCGAAGCCAATAGAGCAATCGCTTTCATATCGTTTCTCCTCAGTGAGGCAGGTTGGGCAGGCCCTTAGACCTGCCCAACCTTCTTACGGGGCCGGAGTGAACCGCACAGCGAAGCCGCCGGCCGGCGCCAGCTTGCATTTCAGTACGGTGGCTGGAGTGACGACGCGTTTTTCCAACACCGTTTCCTTCGGTTCCTTGGCTGCGTTCGGTCCGTCGGCGTAGATCTCCGCGTTCCAGTTGCCTTTTCCGAGGAAGGTCAGCGGCGTTTCGAGCTCGCGCGCATCCCAACCGGTGATGGAGCCGAGGAACCACTCGTTGCCGCGGCGGCGCGCGATCGTGATGTACGAGGTCGGGCTCCCGCCGATGACGCGCGTCTCGTCCCAGACCGACGGAACCGCTTTCAGGAACTCGGTCTCCTTCTGGTCGGTGTAAGCGTCCGGAGAGTCCGAGACCATTTGCAACGCGCTCTCGAGTACCACGAACAGCGCGGTGGCGTGCGCGCGCGTGTGCATCACCATCGGCGCTCTGTTGCGAGGCGTGAAGTTCTCCCAAGTGACGTTGTCGAAGCCGCCCGGCGTATAGTCCATCGGTCCGGCCAGCATGCGCGTGAACGCCAGCATGACGTCGTGCTTCGGCGTTTCGCGTCCACTCCATTTGTTATATTCGGCGCCCATCACGCCTTCGCGCGTCAACACGTTGGGGAAGGTGCGCCGCATTCCGTCCGGCTTGAACGCGCCGTGGAAGTCGATCATGATGTGGTGCTCCGCCGCTTTCTTCGCGGTGTTCCGGTACCAATCGACCATCCATTGGTCGGTACGGTCCATGTAATCGATCTTCACGCCGGCGATGCCCCATTTCTCCCACTGTGCGAGGGCGGCGTCCGTCTGGTCGTTCATGTCGCGGAAATGGGCCCACAGCCACAGCCGGACATTCTTTGCCTTCCCATATTCCACGAGCATGGGGATGTCGAGGTTGGTGTTGGACTTGGTGAGGTCGGCCCGCCGCCGTGTGGAACCGGGGTCCGCGGGCAGCGACGCCGCCCAGCCGGCATCGATCAGCATGAACTCGAACTTGTTCCGGGCGGAGAAGTCGATGTAGTACTTCATCGTGTCGTTGTTCTTGCCGGGGTTCGCGACGCCCTTCGCCTGGCCGCCGTTCCACCAGTCCCAAGGGGTCTTGCCCGGCTGAACCCAAGACGTATCCCCGATCGCGTTCGGCGGATTGAGATTGACCACCATGTTCGATTCGACCAACCGTCCCGGATCGTCGGCAATCATGAACGTGCGCCAGGATGATTTTATCGGCGGGCGGCCGATGACCGAAACCAGCTTGGTATCCACGTCGGGGATGAACGCGGGCGCGGTATCCGCGCTCGTATTGACATCTTCCACGCGGGGAGCGAGCCGCGCGGCCAGCGCGCGCCCGCCCGCGCCGGTCAGGAACAGGCTGGAGTAGTTCTCGATGTCCGCTTCCGTCAGGCCGACCCAGGCCACTCCCGGCACGTGCAGCAGCAGCGGCAGGTTAATCAGGAACTCCGCATGCAGACCGCCGATTGCCAACTCGTGGTAATCGTCCTCGTTGCTGGTCTGGAAGCCCCGCGAGATCAGGGGGTACGTGATGGCGTCCCTGGTAAACCGGAACTGCGTGGCTTCGTTCAGGATGCGCATCTCCTGAACGCCGGGTTGCTCGGGAACGATGTACCGGAACGCTACCCCGTCGTCGTATGCGCGAGCTTCCAGAACGAGGCGCCGGGCTGGCGCGCCGGTTTCGACCGTCTGCACCGAAACGGCGTTGTATTGGTTCCGAATCGGACTGGCTTTACCATGCACCGGCTTCCAGGTTTCATCCTGGCTGGACTGCTGCGAGGTTTCAATCCGCACGGCGGGCCCGAGCGCCGGGGCGCCATCCAACAGCAGTCCTAAGTTCGACCACTCAAGGACAGGTTGAGCGCGAAAGGCGATGCTATAGGCAAGCTGTCCGCCGGCCGCGTCGGGGTTTCTGCCGCGCAAGGTGGCGATCGAGATCTCGAGCTCCCCGTTCGGCGATTTCAGCGTAACGGGCTGAGTTTGCGCTCCTGCCGTAAACACGGTCGGCAAAGCGGCCGCGACAATCGCGAGCACTTTGAATGCAGACATTCTTCCTTACCTCCTCGAATCGCGGCGGCCGGAGACAACCAGCCTGAATGCGCCGCTTCCCGCGCCAACCGCACAGATGCCAAGGGCTATAAAGATTATTCCCTAAAGAGGCCCCAAAAACCAATCGCCCTGAAACCAGACTCCCGTCTCGGGGAAGAAGGTCCAGGTTAAGACTGCCAATAAGACGCTCCAGTCGTGCTCTCACTACACAGGCCCACCGAACATCGTGGCGGCGTACTTCTGGTAGGACACACTCTTCCAGGGCGTCCCCCAGACCCAACCTACCAAAGTGTCCTCCAGGCATATCGTCGTCGCTTCTTGAGAGCCTGACGCCGAGCAGCGTTACAATCACGACTAAAGCGTGAACACCGGAGATCGTAAATGCAACGAAATACTTTCGAATGCCTCGGCCTGCAACGCCGGAGATTCTCAGCCCTTGTCCTGGGCGCCGGAGTACTTTTGTTGGCCGCCGTCAGCGGCCATGCTCAGCAGGTTCGCGACCGGCAGTTCTTCGACAACGGCTGGCGCTTCCACCTGGGCGATGTGCAGCAGGGGCAGTCGCCGGCGCTGGCGGATAAGGCCTGGCGGCAGGTGGACCTTCCGCACGACTGGTCCATCGAAGGGCCTTACAGCACCAAGAACGCCAGCGGCACGGGTTTCCTGCCGGGCGGGATCGGTTGGTACCGCAAGACTTTCACCCTTCCTGCGTCGGCGCGTGGACGGAAGGTTTCGGTCCGCTTCGATGGCGTCTACCGCGGCAGCACTGTTTGGATCAACGGTGTCCGCCTGGGCACGCGGCCGTACGGGTATATCACGTTTGAGTACGACCTGACACCACATCTCCGTTACGGTGCGCCCAACGTGATTGCAGTTCGTGTGGACCATAGCGTCATAGCCGATTCGCGCTGGTACCCCGGCTCGGGCATCTATCGGCACGTTTGGCTCACTCTGACGGATCCGGTTCATATCGCGCCGTGGGGCACATATGTCACGACGCCAGTTGCCGGAACCGACGAGGCATTGGTGTCGGTGGAATCGCGGGTTATGAACGAAACGCCGGTCGAGGTTTCAGCCAGCGTTGTGACGTCAATCGTGAACGCGCGCGGCGAAGCGGTCGCGACGGCCAGATCCGAAGAGGTGATCGCGGCCGGCAAGGACCACGGTTTTGCGCAGCAGGTGGCCGTCTCGCGTCCGAGCCTTTGGTCGCCCGAACAGCCGTACCTCTACAAGGCCGTCAGCCGGATCTATCAGAACGGCAAACTGATTGACGAACAGGAGACCCCATTCGGCATTCGCACCTTCTATTTCAGTCCGGATAAGGGGCTGATCCTGAACGGACGGCAGACCAGGATGAAGGGGGTCTGCATTCACCACGACCTCGGCGCCCTGGGAGCCGCGTTTTTCGAGGAGGCCCTGGAGCGCCGCCTGAAGAGCTTCAAGGAGATCGGCGTGAACGCGATTCGCGGTTCGCACAATCCCATGGCCCCCGAATTCTACGATCTCTGCGATCGTCTGGGGTTTCTGGTCATGGATGAGGCGTTCGACGAGTGGATCATCGGTAAGCGCAAATGGGCAGAGGGCCGGAACAACGGAGCGGTTGCGCGCCGGGGGTACAACGAGTCCTTCGAGCAGTGGGGTGAGCGGGACGCCTCCGACATGGTGCTGCGCGGGCGCAATCACCCCTCCATCATTATGTGGAGCATCGGCAACGAAATCGACTACCCCGACGACCCCTTCGTGCATACGCGCGGCAGGGTGGATTCCGCCATTCCGGTGGACCCCAACAAGAAGCCCAGCCCTTCGGCCAACCTGATGCCAGCCATCGCACGCAGGCTGATTGCCGCGGTGAAGAGATTCGACACGACGCGTCCCGTCACGATGGCCCTGGCCGAAATCAACACCTCGAACGCCACTGGCGTGGCGAACATGCTGGACGTGGTTGGATACAACTATCTCGAGCAGTATTACGCCCGCGACCACAAGGCGTATCCCAACCGGGTCATCTATGGCAGCGAGAATAGCCGCGGTCTGGGGCAGTGGCGGCAGGTGGCCGATAACGACTTCGTGGCCGGCCAGTTCCTGTGGACCGGCATGAATTACCTCGGGGAAGCGGGGAGTTGGCCTACGCACGGCTCTAACGCGGGCCTGCTCGATCTCGAGGGGTTCTGGAAGCGGGATGCCTACCTTCGCCAGGCGCTCTGGAGCGACAAGCCCATGGTGTATGCCGGCGCGGCGGCCCCGGGCGCCGCCGGCGCCCAACTGGTAGCCGGCGGAGGACGGGGAATGGGCCGTCCGGAGCCGGTGGAGCGCTGGGGATTCCCCAACGATACCCGTAAGACTGTTCCCGTTGAGATTATCTCCAACTGCCAATCGATTGAGGTTTTCCTGAACGGGCGGTCCTTGGGCGAAAAACCGATTCCCGATCCCCTGGCCCCGACTCTGACGTTTGAGGTTCCGAATGAACCCGGGACGGTGGAGATGGCAGGGAAGAAGAATGGCGTTGTAGCCGCGCGTTTTCAATTGAAGACCGTTGGCCAGCCTGCCAGAATCGAGTTGCTCCCCGATCTAAAGACGCTCAAGAACGCCGGCCGACAGGTTTCCACCATTGAGGTCTCCGTATTGGACCGGGACGGAAACCGGGTACCGGACGCAGCGGGCGCCGTCACCTTCGAGGTAGCCGGCGCCGGACGGCTCATCGCCGCCGCCAATGCGGATCTTACCGATCCCACTCCGGTCACCGGCCGCCAGGCGAAGCTGTATCAGGGAAGAGCAGTCGCCGTGGTGCGTTCGGCCGCCGGGCAGGGTAAGATCACGGTCCGCGCCACCGCGCCCAGCTTAGCGCCGGCAGAGGTCGTGCTCGCGGTCGAGCCATAGCGTGTAGACTGCACGCCTGAGGATGCCCTGGTGTGCGCAACACCCTCGCGTTCCCCGTCCTTCCTCAGAGCGAAGTCCCTCTATGCCGCCCCGCGTTGCTCCAGGAAGGAGATGCGAGACTTCTCGATCGCCAACCCTCGCACTTCAATCTGCTTGAGATTGCGTGTGCCGATTCCGGCTTGCTCGGCTAGTTCGAGCGTACTGTCGCACGTTTCGAAGGGGGCTTTGCCGCGGGGCGCCGCCGGGTCGAAGCCCATCACCGAGGTGGCAACGGCATCGGCGCAAACGGGGTTTAGGCTGGCGATGAGGATGCCGGGTTTTACGAAGCGCATTTGGCGCTTCGTGCCCTCGTCGAGCGCAGCGCCGGCCCCCGCCGTCTGGGTCTCGATGCCGTCAATCAGTGCAAGGCTGATCGGCCGCGCGCGCGCCAGATCCACGGTGATCCGCGGGATGCGATAGCCGAACTCGCGCGGCGACTTCGGGTCCTTCTCCGGCGGAGTTCCCTCGGGGGGCTGGCGGTTCCCGATGTGGAACATAGCCCGCTCGCCGAAAGGCCTGGCGGCCGACGCGTCGTAGCCAGCCGAGTCTCCATAAATCGTGCCTGGCGCGATGCCCACCATGTTCTTCAGCGAAAGCGAAAGGCCCGTGCGCTCATGCTCCTTGAGCTTGGCGATGGAGACCAGCACATCGCATTCGGCGTATGAGTGGTTCACATCGAACGCGGGATAGATGAGGCCGCCCTCCGGCACGTCGAGGCGCGCGTAGTCTTTGCCGCTCCCCATGAACCCGGTGTTCTCCATCTCGACGCTGGGCGCGGCGTTGAGCAGCGCGGCCGGGTTCCAGCCGCCGATCAGGAAATTCTCTTCGAGCGGATGATCGTCCTCCGACGAACCTTCCAGTATGCGAACGCGCCGAGCGCCGGCTTCGCCGATGAGGCGGACCGCCGCACCGATCACCATGGGATGACTCCACCGTGTGAGCCACGCCGGACGGTGGCCGCTGCGGTCGCGCAGTGAGCCCGTCATGTTGATCTTGACGGCGACAGTCTTGCCGGCAACCAGGCGGCCGATGCCGCCGAGTTGGTCGAACATCTTCCTTACCGCGTCGGTCACGCCGCTGCCGTAATCCGGGCAACGGGCCATAGCCACCGCCGCCGCCGGCGCCGCCCGGGCCGTTTTCGCAAGGCTCGAAACAGCCGCCGCCGCAAGCCACTCGCGACGGGTCCAGGCCAAATGGGACTGTCGGACTGGCATGTCAGGTCTCCAACTCCACCGCGGCGTAGTCGACGAATGGGCTCAACTGAACCTCCAGGCCCATCTCCGCGCGCACGAGCGGCGCCGCCGTTTCCGAGGCCGGCGTCAGCACCCTCGCGCGGCGGTACGGTGAGGAATAGCCGAGCGTGATGCTCAGCGTCCGGCCGGAGGCGTAGGGCACCAGATGAGTCAGCGCGCGGTCGCGCCTCGGACTCGTCAGGTGGAACACATCCAGGTCGCCGCCGTTCCACACCCGAACCGGATCTTCGCGGTGGCTTACCAGCACGTGAACCTGATCCACCAGGGTAAACGGGTCTTCCCACTTCTGGAGCGGCATAGCCACGCGCCCTTTCCCGTAACCGCGCACGCTGTGTTCGGCCAGTCGCCGCTCGGCGGGCGCATCCACCGTTCCGCGCGGCGCAATCAGCAGGCCTCCCGCCCGCGCGAACTCCAGCAGGCGAGCGCGCGTGGCGCCTGGCGGGGGAGCGGTCTCGAGATACAGAACCGCCTTCGCTCCGGTAAAGGCCGCGCCGGGCACATCCTGCGCGCGCATGGGATTGTACGCGAGCCGCCGCCTCGGAGCGAGGTTGAGGAACTCCTCGCTGAGCAGTTTGTCGTCGCCTTGAAATGTGGACGCAACGGTTAACGGAGCCTCCGGCGTCCAGGTCCTGCGGTCGTGCCTTGCCTCAAAGAACCGCAGCGCCGCCATCATGCGCTTCCACTCGCCGAGGGCCTTTTCCGCGCGCTGCGCGAGCAACCCGGCGAAGTAGTCGTCCGGCGCAATGACCCAGTGCGCGCCGTACGCCTCGGCCTCTGCGATGGGCTTCACGAAGCTGTCGATCGGCGTAATCTCATTGCCGCCCGGCGTACTGTAGGTGAGCCAAACCACTTGGGAGGGCTCCGTGATCTGCGCCAGGCGCACTGTCCAGGCGTTGGAATCTACCCAAGGCCCGCCCGTGGCGCCTCCGCCGGCGGCGTCCTTTCTCGTGGCAACCAGCACGCGCGGCCACACGCCCTTCCGCAGGGCGATGCCCGCTGGCGGGCGGGTGGGATCGAGCGCGATGAACTCGATCCCACCCAGCGGAAACGGCGGCGGCTTCTCACCTGCGATGCAGGTGATGGGGGAGCCTTTCAACAACTCAAGATTCGAAGCGTCCGTCCACGAAGCCGGCCATCGGAAGGGAATCGATTCTGGCATGTCCTCACCACGCGCCGGGTGTTCCGCTCACGCCTTCGCAAGCGCGAGCGGAATGTTCTGCTTGGCCTGATCGAGCGTGGTCATTCCGATCACCACGCCGCTCAGGTTCTGGTTGCGCAGCGCGAAGGTGAAGCCCTTTTGCATGAGGGTCAACGAGTCGCCGGGAATCAGCTTGTTCAGCGTTTCGACTCGTTCCGGGATGTTCTCTCTGCGGTTGAACGGGTTCTGAATCACGCGTCCCGCTTTCATGCAGAGCACGCCGAACTCGGCCTTCCTGGCTTTCTCGATTACCGGGTCCACGCGTTTGGCATTAAGAAAGTGATACGCGATCAGCCCGATGGAATACTGGCCGGTATCGATGGCCGCGTCCAGCACGCCCGCCGGATCGGAGTGCGCGGAGAAACCGAGGAACCGCGCCTTTCCAGCCTTCCTCAGCGTCTCGAACGCCTCGAACACTTCCTGCGTGTGAGCCACTTCGTAGGGCGTCTCGATGCCGCGCATCAGCAGGCAGTCCAGATGGTCTGTTTCGAGCGAGCGCAGGCTGCCCTCCACCGAGTCCAGGATGTATTGCTTAACGACTTTCTGCGCGTCCACCTTGTCGGCGTACTTCTGGGAGAGGAGGTTGGCGATGATCGCCATCCGCATCCCGCCTTCCTGGCCGTTGAAGTACGGTCCCAGGTAATCCGGCTCGGCCAGCTTCTTTGTCTTGATTTCATCGTCGGCTTGCGTCGTGATCTTCGCCTGCTCGTCCTCCGTGAGTGAGCGGAACAGCCTCTGGTAGGTCATGGTGCGGTTGGGGAACACATTGACCTTGGTGGACTGAAAAAACTTGTCCCGCCCGCGCTGCTTGTGTACCAGCGCGTAACCCTTCTCGCTGAGGCCGTTGCCGTAGTTGGGCGCGGTGTCAAGGTAGTTGAGGCCCAGATCGGCAGACCACAGCACCTGGTCAATGTTGTCCGGGCGGATGTCGTCGCCGCCCATGCCAATGGAGGAAATCATGTACCCCGTGCGGCCCAGCCGGCGGTACGTCATGCCAGGTTGCCGGTTCCGCCACTCCTCGGCGGGAGCGGCGGCGCTAGCGGGGCTCGCCGCGGATACCGCGGCTGCCACCGAAGCGGCCAGAAAGTCCCGGCGGGTCGGATGTGGAGCACCATCAGTAGCCACGATTCATGCCTCCTTCGCCTGATTGTCCCACGAATCTCCGTGTCATATTTGTTCATTCCAGAGTGGGGAAGGGGCGCCTCTGGCCCGCGCCCCTGAGTGTGCCGGTTAATCTACATCCCCAGGTTTTCTTTGGCCCAGGCGATGCACTGGTTGTTGAGGTCGTCTTCCAGTTTGACGCGCTGTTCCTGCGACAACCCGGTTGTGCTTGGCAGCGGCTTCTTGGGCTTGTTCTTGCGAACCAGGTCCCACACTTTCGCCAGGTCCCTGCCCGGCAGCGGGCTATAGGAATCGTCGAAAGAGCCCCAGTAATTCTTAGTGAACACCGGGATCTTCAGCGGGTCGCGGGTGATCATCTCCAGGTCGATGATCATATTCGGATTCTTCTTCCGAAGGATCTGAACCATTCCCTTGATGTCCAGGAAGCCGTCGCCCATGGGGACCTCGGACAGGAGGAAACCGTCTTCGTACTCCTGTACGGCCATGTCCTTGATGTGGGCGAACACGATGTAGGGGAGCAGCGTGTTCAGCGTGTCCATGGGGTCTTCGCACAGGGAGATGTTGTTGCCGAAATCCAGGCACACGCCCACGTATTCACTGCTCACGCGCTTCATCCAGGCGGCCTGCTCGGCGGAGCGCCAACCCTTGTGGTTCTCGATGGCCAGCGGGACTTTGTACTTCTCGATGATCGGCAAGGCGGTTTCGATAGTCTTTTGGTTCTGCTCGAACATCTGCTTCCAGGGCTCGAAGGTGGAGAACATCTCATAGCGCCTGTTCGTCATGGCGCTCGCGCCGGCTTCCTTGATCGCCTTTACCTGGGCGTCAAAGGCCGCCAGATCGCCGCCGGGCTGCGGCAAGCGCGGATCGATCACAAGGTGGAAGTTGTAGCCTTCAGGCGCGCCTGCGACCAATTCATCAGGCGCCGGAGGTCCGAAACCGCCTGGCCAAGTCCGTCGTGCATCGCCTGGGTTGTCTCTCGCAACGTGGCGCCTCTCCCGCTCTCCATGCCCACCGCTGCGCCCGCCGGGCGGCGGTCCGCTCAATGCACGACTCTGATGGCTCCTTACGGGCCCACGGACTCTCCGTCCCGCGTCATTTCGCGCGGGCGGAGCCATTCGCGCCGGCCCGCCCGTTCACGCGCGCCTTGCGCCAGAGCGTCTGCTGCCGCCCGATGCCCTGCGTTTCCTTGAGCACCTCGCCGCGATCGTAGAGCATGGTCATGCACTGTGCGACCGAGGATCGGATTCGCAGGCGCTCCGGCGGGTCGATGGTGGCGGCGTTGGTCATCAGGCTCACCACGTCGTTCACCGTGAACTGGGCGTCGAAGGTCTCTACATTTGCGGGAGAACGGATGGCGCGGCGGTGTCGCTGTGAACCGGCCTGTCGATCTGACCAAGGTGCCTGCGGTCCCGTGGGCTTGGGTCAACGAGCGCGTCTACGCCGCCATCCGTGCGTGCAGCGTGAGAGTGCTTCAACACGAACGGCGACTGAACATTGGCTGCCCGTTCCGGCGTATCAACGGCACGTCGATTCGGTACAAAATCGGGGACATTTCCAGCTTTCTGGAATCCCAGCCGGGCGGCGGTGGCGCCGCAACGGCCAGTAATCACCCGAGGCGCGGGGCTGGTCGCCCGCGGAGATCTTCAACTTGACTGTCCCGCAACGTTAGACCCTCATGGGTCGAGGCAATTTCGCCGCATGTGCGTCTTCAAAAACGGCAAGCTGTATCATTATGAATTCGTTCTGGACGGGCGGCGGCGCCGGGGGTCCACCGGCACGGCGGACCGGGACGAGGCTGTCAGGGAGGAATTCCGCCAGCGCGAGCGCCTGGAGAAGAGCTACAGCCAGGTCATCGAAGAGGAAGCCCGCGACCAGCGCAGGAAAACGATCCAGTTCGCCGCCGATGAATTCCTCAAGGATTACCGAGCTAAACACCAGTCGGCGACCTTTGCGGAGTACGCCCTCGGGCATGTGAGCACGCTGCTCGGCGGCCGTCTGGTGGTGGAGATCACGCCGAATGTTGTGAAGCGGTATCAAGCCGATCGCCTGAAGGAGAACGCCGGCGCGAAGACCATCAACGACGAGGTGCAGTTGTTGCTCCGGCTGTGCGGCGAGCAGGGCGTTTTGATTCGCGCGACCTTACGCCGCGACAAGGCGCTGAAGTTGCCGTTGCCCCCCTCGCCCGGCCGCCCGTA